>Ga0247611_10003432_pt1 | contig 23510 bp, 21 predicted proteins | sample 177DNAGHGhighgp2_FD_192422 | JGI IMG/M metagenome (GOLD analysis project Ga0247611, IMG submission 192422) | Sheep rumen microbial communities from Palmerston North, Manawatu-Wanganui, New Zealand - 1770 DNA GHGhigh gp2 | ecosystem: Host-associated > Mammals > Digestive system > Stomach > Rumen... | reverse complement strand
CAGTAATACATCATTTCAACTTCTTGTTCTGTAAATGTATAGTTCATTTTTTCCTCGTTTTTATGATTAAGTTTACAGTTTTTGGATGCGTCCAAAACATTATGATGTTGCTCTTTTTTTTAAGTCCTATTCTAAAACTAAATCCACGGCTATGCCGCGTCAAGAGCTTGAACTGTTACTCAATTTTAGAGTGATTTATTCGACTATTTCCCAGTATCCGGTTTTATCGCTACCAACACGTTTTAAAGCGCCTAATTTCTGTAACTTTGATGTGTTATCAGCAATTGTAGCACGATGCAATCCTAATAGTTCGGATAGCTCCGTAAGCGTAACCCTAGGATTATCGGCAATTTTCGCCAAAATATCCTTTTGATTTTTTGACAATTTTACAGTCGGATTTACAGTCGCCATTACAGTCGGGTTTACAGTCGGTTGTCCTTCATTCAATTCAAACGGAGTCACATTAATCCTGTTGAACGGGATTGTCACCACAATGAAATTTTTCTGGATTTTTATGGAATCACGACCATACGCCTCGACAATCTTCGGCACACCGCGACCCGACCGTTCGCTCAACCGCAGCTGCAAGAAAATTGAAGCGAGAATCTCGTTGACAGGGATGCTCACGCCCTTGTAAAAGCCCTCCAAATCCTGTTCAAGCCCAAGCCCGCCATGCGAAAGAATCTCGATGCGGTCCGTAAAGACACTAATCATAGGCGCGTTCATTCCCAGCCACTTGTTGTGAATAAACGCGTTCAAGATCGCTTCGTGGAAAGCCTCGTAATCAAAAAGAGGAACATCCTTCCGTTCAGAAATTCGGCCGCGTTCATCCGCCTGGATGATGTTGATGGCATCGCCGTATTCCAAAATTTTATCCATTGCGTACAAAATGCAGGTATTCCCATACTCCTTGACCGAGAAAAGTGTATCGGCTTTGCTTTTGCCGCTAAAAACAGATACGCGAATCGGGATGTCGTTTGCATCCGAAAGCAGCAATGCCATGATATTGTAGCGCCCATCAGCAGTCAAGAACCTGAGCGACTTCTTGAAGGTTTCCTTTCGCAGAATAACCCCTTTCGCCCCATAATACATAAACAGTTTTTCAAAAGTCAGTTCCTGCGCATAATCAGGAGCCGACATACTGACAATCGTCGGAATGCCGTTAGACAAAATATTCAAAAGACGAATCTCCCATTCAGGGAACTTCGAAAGTTTTTCCTTGCTTGAACCGATTCGGATAAATGCCTGCGACGAGAACTTTGTCGGGACGGATTTTGCTGCAGGGACAGACAACAAAACAAGGCGTTTGCCATCAATCTGAACATCTTCAACATCAAAAGCAACGCTCGGCTTTAAATTCCTCGCGAGATAATGCTTGTAAGGCTCATGATCAACGTCCTTGTCAAAATTTACGGTCGTGCCGATGATTTCGTGCGTTGAGTTGTGGATTCCCCATACGATATAGCCAAATTCTCGGCCACACAATGCGGCCCCGTTCGAAATCGCCGAAATGTACTCGCCAATTTCGTCCTTTGAAAACCAGCTTTCCTTAAAGTCCAACCACTCATATTCGTGCGGAAGGACCACCAAATTCTTTATAAGGTTCCCTGATTTTGCCATAAGCTGTTTTAGCCTCCGAAGCGGTCACAATTTGTGACCGGTTGATGTTAGAGGCGTCCCCTTATCCCGGAATTCCAGAATAAAAAAAGACGCATTTCTCCATTAAGCAGAGAAACACGTGCTGCATTAATGTACCCAATATTCAAAAAATTGGCAAGGGGCCTAAGGAAATTTTACAAAGCAGTCAAAATTTTCGACCGCAAAAAGGAGGCCGGCATTGCGTTATATGCAGGAAACTTTTGGTCCATTTTTTTGGCCTCTTTTCTGTTTCACCGAACCTTTCTGTGAACTTTTCTATGTACTATACTGTGAACTTTTCTGTGAACCTTTTTGTGTAGTATTCAGGGTAGTTATTGAGGTAGTTTTTCTGACCACCCATTTGACCACCTTTCTGACCACTTATTTGACCACCTACCTCCGCCATATTGCATGTCATAATAAATGTCATATTATTTGTCAGGATAAAAAAATCGCGACAGCGCAGATTTTCCACATGGTGTGTGGAAAATTTCGGACGCAAAAATTTGGCTACTTGACCGACGATGTCGGGATAATGTCGGATTAATGTCGGAATAAAAGTGTATATTAAAATCTAGACGCTAAGGAAATCCGTGATGACTCAGAAACTCTGGAACACCTGCAAAAAATGTGGTTGCGACAAGCCCGAAGACACCGAAAAGCTTTGCGAACAATGCAAGGCCAAACGGCGACAATTCTGGAGCGACCTCAAGAAAGTCGGTGGAGTAGCCGCAGGCGCGTTGCTGGTGGTAATTGCCGGCGGGAAGATGAGGAAGAAGTAACTACTTCTTTTTCAACGAGTACGTCCTATTCCTATTCGCTCCGTTGGGAGTAATCTTGCCTTCTTCTACGAGTTCAGAGAGATTTTTGTTGACTTTTTCTCGCCATTAGTAAGAATCACCCATTTTTCAAGCATCCTATTTTGACCATTGTTCCATACAGGATATGAATCAGCCCTTATAATTTGGTCAATTGGTCCTTGATCAATAGAGTCGCTTCAGTCTTTAACTTGAACTGCAATAATTTACTTTTTTATAATTTATCTATTGCCTTTCTTAGAATTACAGCTACGACACATTAGCGCACCATTTCTTACATCTGTTTTCCCACCTTTTGAATAAGGTTTTACATGGTCAACAGTAAAGTTTTCCCAAGTCAATTTTTCTCTACATATACTACAACATTTGTTTTCAGATGAATGCCATATAATCATCCGCTGAGCCGGCGAAAATATTCTATTCTTTGCTTTTTTCTCAAATATTCCACTTAAGAACGAATCTAAAATTTCTAATCTTTTACTTCTTTGAGCAAATGAATCCGTAGCATGTTGAACCGTTCCCGAATAATCTTTATAAATATTGCTATCAGGATTCTGTTTTTGCTTACCTTCTTTTAATTGAGCAACACCAACAGATAATGCAACCAACAACTTAAACGCAATCAAGTTCTTTTTTCGATCATCAAGAGCTAGTTTTTTCACTGTTTGATATTGATAAATCAACACGCATAAGCAGTAAAAATCAGAAATTTTGACAAAACGAGTCGTCTTTATATCCGGGAACATTTGAAACACTTTGTTTATGGCTGTTTTCGATTCCCTCTTTATCTTTTTTATTGAACGATTATCAGTTAAATCGCCAAAAGCATTATTTCTTGCACTCTGCTTGTCACATACATTTTTTGTATACACCGCATACATAAAATCACACAAGAAACCGATATCCTTCATTCTCGAAATATCATTATCCGAAAATATACGATTGGCTTTAAATTTTTTCGAAAAATACTTTGATAGTTCATGTGCAGCTTTTAAGAATTTACTCTGATAATATTGTGCTTTACTACGTTCGTCTGGAGATAGTGGTTTTCCAGTTGAATTAATTCTTACAAACAAATCGATAATCGCATCAAAATCGCCTTCAACAAAAATAATGTTAAGAGAGTATCCGTCTATAATATTTTGCAGCCCTTTATGGGAAAGATTCCTATAAAAAATATTTTCACCATCTATTTTTACAGGATATTTATTTTTGCGGAAAAAACTTATAGATTCAAGACGCTGCTTTCCATCAATAACATCAAATACTTCTTTACCCGTTTTTTCATCCACTCGCCTATACAAAAAAATTGCAGGCAAAGGATAGCGTCGAATAATACTATCAATCAATTTTTTTCTATCCTTATCATTCCATACTGATTTACGTTGAAATCCTGGCGATAAATTTAAACGCTTTCTGTCAATTAAAGAAAGAATTTCGTCTACCGAGCGAGTTGTGGGATCATACTTAAATTCGCTTATATTGTTTAAATCCATTGTGGACCTCCAGGAAAAACACTGCTATTAAGCAATATATCTTTTTTATTAAACCGTATTTCAGAAAATGCTCACGACGATAAGAAAACCCCTTATTGCCATCATTATCAGCTGCTCCATACTTTTGTAAACTTCCATAAACATTATGTCAGCTCCAACCCGATACCTCGCAATCCCAGGTATGTAACTCACCGCCGTTTTTGATTATATTGTAGTCGAAATTTCAACCTGATTGCCCATGCCGAAGCCCAAGAAAACTAAGACCGCTAAAGGAAACGACCTGTTCGACAAGCCCAAGTCTGCCCAAGAGCAGAAACTTGAGAATGTACAGAACCTGTACAACTATTTGTTCGAGGCTTGCAATATCCTTCGCGGTCCGGTTTCGCAGGACAATTTCAAGGACTACATAACTCCGATTCTCTACTACAAGCGCATTTCCGATGTCTATGATGAAGAAATCGAGGCTGCTTTGGAAGAGAGTGGTGGCGATAAGGAATACGCAAGCCTGCCGGAACAGCATCGTTTCGTGATACCAGACGATTGCCATTGGAAAGATGTTCGAGACCGTTCCGAAAATTTGGGTGCAGCTATTGTCGGTGCCATGCGCGGAATTGAACTAGCAAACCCCGATACGCTGTATGGCGTTCTTTCGATGTTTTCTGCCCAAAAATGGACGGATAAGCGTAGTCTATCCGATGGAAAGATTCGTGACCTTATCGAGCATCTGAGTACGCGCAAACTGGGAAACAAGGATTATCCGGCTGACCTCATGGGCGATGCCTACGAAATCCTCTTGAAGAAGTTCGCCGATGACTCCAAGGCGCAAGCGGGTGAGTTTTATACCCCGCGTTCGGTGGTCAAGTTGCTGGTGCGCATTCTCGACCCGAAACCGGGTGAGACCGTCTATGACCCCGCGTGTGGTTCCGGCGGTATGCTGATTGAAGCAGTCCATCACATGCATCATGATAGTCTTTGCTGTGGCAGCATCTTTGGCCAGGAAAAGAACGTGGTCAACTCTGCGATTGCCAAGATGAACCTGTTTTTGCATGGTGCATCGGATTTTAACATCATGCAGGGCGATACGCTGCGTTCGCCGAAGATTCTGCAGGGTGGCGAAATTGCCAAGTTTGACTGTGTTATCGCGAATCCGCCGTTTTCCCTCGAAAAGTGGGGATCGGTCGAATGGAGTTCAGACAAGTATGGCCGTAATATTTGGGGAACTCCCAGCGATTCTTGCGGTGACTATGCCTGGATCCAGCACATGATTTTGTCCATGGCTCCCGGAAAAGGCCGTATGGCGGTCGTGATGCCGCAAGGCGTTCTTTTCCGAAGCACCGGTGGCGAAGGCGATATCCGCGAAAAGATGGTCAAGAGCGACCTTGTGGAAGCTGTCGTGACTTTGGGCGACAAACTGTTTTATGGAACGGGCCTTTCGCCTTGTTTCTTGATTCTCCGTAAGCTAAAGCCGACGGAACATAGTGCGCGAATCTTGATGATTGATGGCTCCAAGATTTTGACTACGAAACGAGCCCAGAACATCCTATCCGACGAAGATGTGGACCGTCTTTACCAACTCTATATCGACTACAAGGATGTTGAGGATTACGCCAAAGTCGTTACGCTGGAAGAAGTTGCCGCGAAGTCCTATGACCTCTCGCCGAACAAGTACGTGCAATACCATAAGGAAGATGTGCGTCCGTATGCAGATGTGCTGTCCGATTTCAAGGCCGCCTATGAAGAGGTCAAGTTGCGCGAGGCTGAATTTGCTAAGCTGATGGAGGAATCGTAATGCAACACGACGGAAAAACATTCACCACCGTTGGCAATCAGATAACCCTTGATGACCTTAAGTCGTTCCTTTGGGGTGCTGCAACCCGTTTGCGCGGTCAGATTGACGCTGCTGGCTACAAGGAATACATATTCCCCTTGCTTTTCTTCAAGCGCATTTCCGATGTCTATGATGAACAGTTCGAAGGCTTTGTTCACGAAGGCGGTGTCGAATATGCCGAAATGCAAGCCGAAGACTTGACGATTCGCATTCCCGAAGGTGCTCACTGGAAAGATGTTCGTGCCGTTACCGAGAATGTGGGGCAGAGGCTTGTAGAGGCTTTTATTGCTATCGAACAGGCGAATCCCGGTGTCGAAACCGACGGACGCATTGTAGGCGGTTTGGACGGCATTTTTGGCCCGAAGGATGGCTGGACGAACAAAGCGAAGATGCCGGATGCAATCATTACGGACTTAATCGAGGAATTTAGCAAGTATAACTTGTCCCTAGCTGCTTGCCCTGCTGATGAAATGGGTCAGGCCTACGAATACTTGGTTGGAAAGTTCGCTGATGACGCTGGCAATACGGCTCAGGAATTTTACACGAATCGTACTGTCGTGACCTTGATGGCAGAAATTTTGCAGCCGAAGCCGGATGAATCGATTTACGACCCAACATGTGGTTCCGGCGGTATGCTGGTCAAGTGCTTGAGTTTCCTCCGTGATAAGGGGGAACCTTGGCAGGGCGTGAAGGTTTTTGGTCAAGAAATCAATGCTCTGACCAGTGCAATCGCCCGTATGAACCTTTATCTGAACGGGGTCGAGGATTTCTCCGTAGTTCGCGAAGATACCTTGCGTCACCCGGCTTTTGTTGATGGTTCTAGGCTCCGTAAGTTCGATATTGTGTTGGCGAATCCACCGTACTCTATTAGTGAATGGGATAGAGCCGCCTTTGAACATGACAAATGGGGGAGAAACCTTTACGGTACTCCACCTCAGGGAAGAGCTGATTATGCTTTTATTCAGCATATTATAGCCTCCATGAATGATGAAACTGGTCGATGTGCAATTCTGTTGCCTCATGGGATTTTGTTCCGTAATGAAGAAACTGATGTTCGCACTGGTTTGGTTGAATCTGATAAAATAGAAGCTGTTATTGGCTTAGGACCGAATCTGTTTTATAATGCTCCTATGGAAGCATGTATTCTTATCTGCAACAATCGCAAGATGCCTGCTTTAAAGAATAAGGTCATTTTTATCAATGCCAAGAATGAAGTGACTCGAAAGAATGCAGAAAGCTTCCTTGAACCGGATCATATATCCAAAATTATTGATGCCTACAAAAATCCTGATGATATTGATTCGTTCAAGCGGACTGTAGATATTACCGAAATTAAACAAAAACGGTATGATTTAAGTATTCAGAAGTATGTATTCATCAATGAAATTACGACGGACAAGCACTTGAATATTGATGAGGCCTACGCAAAATGGAATGCTTGTCGGACAGACTGTAATGCATCGATTTCGACCCTCTTGGAGATGCTGTAACATGAAATTCAAGTTTGATGACATTGCAATTAACAGCACCAAGAAGAAGATTCCTGAAGAATCGGACAAGAATGTTTATATTGGGCTTGAACACATTGATAGCGAATGCTTCACCATTACTCGATGGGGTGCCGAGGCGGCTCCTATCGGAGATAAGCTGTTGATGCAAAAAGGCGATGTCTTGTTTGGTAAAAGGCGTGCATATCAACGAAAAGTGGCAATCGCGCCTTTTGATGGCATTTTCTCTGCACATGGAATGGTCTTGCGCCCTAAAGAAAATGTTGTTACCAAGGAATTTTTCCCGTTTTTTATCAGTTCTGACCAATTCATGGAAAGAGCTGTAAGGATATCTGTTGGAGGATTGTCGCCAACTGTAAACTGGAAGGACCTCAAGGAACAGGAATTTGAGCTGCCATCCATCGAGGAACAGAAGGTTCTTGCCGAAAAACTATGGGCTGCATACCGTTTGAAGGAATCCTACAAGAAACTGCTTGCCGCGACCGATGAAATGGTTAAATCGCGGTTTGTAGAGATGTTTGGTGACTCCAATTCAATATCAAAAGGGTTCCCGGTAAAAACATTTGAAGAATTATGCGAAGTTATCACCGACGGAGAACATATTACACCGACTAGAAGTGATAATGGAATCTACCTATTATCGGCAAGGAATATTGCCAATGGTGAACTATTGCTTGACGATGTTGATTATATCAGTGAGAAAGAATATCAGCGTATAGCAAAACGAATCGTTCCTACAGCAGGTGATGTCTTAATCTCTTGTTCTGGCTCAGTAGGTCGAGTTTGCGTTCTTCCTAACAATTTTAGATGCCAATTAGTTCGAAGTGTTGCTCTTTTGAGGTTTAAGGATGATGTTCTTCCATTTTTTATGGAAAAACAGATTATGTCGCAAGATGTCCAGAATCAAATAGATGTTCTAAAAAGCAAAACCTCTCAGGCCAATATTTTTCAAGGGAATTTGAAAAAATTGAAAGGAATTGTTCCTCCAAAGTCATTACAAGAGAGCTATTTAGCATTTGTTAATCAGGCCGATAAATCAGGGTTTGAACTCCGTAAATCCATTGAAAACATCGACGCCGTTATAAAGAGCTTAATCAATAACTAAAATACTGGGTCTGCGCGTTGCTTCACAACCTTGGATTTTAGTATGGTAAACAATCTCATCCGCGATATTGAACAGGCGATGTTCAAAACGCTCACCAATGAACAACTTTCGCAGTTGCGGACGGTCTTGGAGTATTCGTTCCGTAATATCGAAATTGTCGAAAAACAGCCCGAAATCGCAACCGATACCAACCAGAACCTGATTGAACTGTTCATATCGGCCAAAAAGGTGGAAGGCTGTTCTGACAAGTCCATAGCCTATTATAGTAGTACACTGAACAAGGCCTTGCAAGTGATTCGAAAGAATGTATCGCACATATCCACCGACGATTTAAGGCTATATCTGAATACCTACCAAGTTGAAAGTGGGGCTAGCAAGGTGACTGTTGATAACATCCGGCGTATTTTATCTAGCTTCTTTTCATGGTTAGAAGAGGAAAATTACATCATCAAGAGTCCCGTTCGCCGTATTCATAAGGTCAAAATAGGCAAGACTGTCAAGGAAACCTATACGGATGAGGCGTTGGAACAGATGCGCGACCATTGCGACAATTCCCGTGATTTGGCCTTGGTCGATTTGCTGGCTTCTACCGGGATGCGTGTGGGTGAACTTGTGAAACTAAATCGAAGTGATATAGACTTTCACAATAGGGAATGTGTCGTGACGGGTAAAGGGGATAAACAGCGACGGGTTTACTTTGATGCTCGAACCAAAATCCACCTTCAAAAATACCTCGAAGAGCGTTCTGATACGAATGAGGCCTTGTTTGTGTCTTTGCTGGCTCCCTATGATAGGCTTCAAATCAGTGGGGTAGAAATACGGTTGCGGCAATTTGGCCGTGAACTCAATATACCCAAAGTTCATCCGCATAAATTCCGACGAACTCTAGCCACTATGGCAATCGACAAGGGAATGCCCATTGAACAAGTCCAGCACCTACTAGGCCACCAAAGCCTAGACACCACCCTACAATATGCAATGGTCAATCAGAACAATGTCAAGATATCCCACCGCAAATACATCGGGTAGTTGCTTGCAAGCATAACGATTCCCTCGCAAACAATTCACGAGATGTTATATGACATGTTATAAAAAAGATTGGACTTGCGGTCCAACCTTCTCACATCCTTCTTAATCATTTAAAATCTATGAAATGTTATTCAAAGTCATTCCAAAACATTCATTTATATCAACTTTTTAAAGAACCCTTAAAACAGCGTTCAATATTTGACGCAGTTATTTTATATCCTATAGATATATCTTCAGAATCCTCATTAAGGAATATAGGTAACGGAATATATTTCGTATCTCCAATTTTTATATTTCCAATCATATATTTTAAATTGATTATATCATTTATTTCATTAATGGTATAATCAAAAAAATGGTTCAATACATCAACAAGACGCTCGTCTGAAGGATATCCAGCATCAAATAAATTTCCTCGATGAATTGAATAACTTGGTGCGTTTATATTTGGAATCGTATTTTTTAAAAATTTTTGGTCAACAACGTCCCTTAATGGTTTGGAGATTCCCATAAAAACAGACTTCGGAAAGAAAAAATCTTTCTTTTTTATTTCAAATGTTACCCAAACATCTTCTCCTTCTGAATGAGTGTGATTGGTAACAACGCCCCACAAAAGTTTTATTCCTTTTAAATTATCAACAAAATACTGCTGGACTTCAGTTTCTTTCACTTTTTTGGCAAGGTATTCTATTAATTCTTTTTTTTCTTTTTCTTCTTTAGTTCCCTCTAAATCATGAAAAAGAACCGTTTTCAAACTTCCTAATGAAAAAAAATCACTTGTCAATGAAATGCCATTCTTTTCTGCATATTGAGTAATTACTTTTTTGTCATTTTCTTCTACAACACATTTTTTTTCAAATTCTCCGACCTTTGCAAGAGGTGCTCCAACTTTAATATTTTCAATCTTGTTTATTTCTTCTTTTATATCTGTTTGGATCTTTACTAAATCAAAAGGAAATTTTAAATCGGACAACACAAGATTGTCAGAAACCATTTCCAGATTGGTAGTCTTAAAACACAGACTTCCTTCCATATCTTTTTTTTCTGATTCAACTTTTTTTGTGGAAAGATTATTTTTCCCTTTTTCTTTGCGAAGAAACCACATCTCCAAATTTTTTATTAATAGAGATTGCAATTCTTTTTCTTCAGAATATGGTAGGAAAACTCCCTTTTTATTCGATTTGTATCTTTCCTTAAATTTACGGACTTTTGTCAATTGACTTGGATCAACATCTCCAAATTTGCCTCCTTCAAAGAAACACATAAAGACTTGTTTGCCATCATTTAAAAACATTTCTATTTCTTCTTCTGTGCCAGATTGATATTTATCTGTCGGAGAACCAAATCTACCCCCAAATATTCCAATTACTACATCGCAAAATTTTACAAATTGGTCATTTAAGGATTCTTGTCCACTTTTTCCTGATTCAGCATAGGTACTTATACTCCAGTGTCGCAACATTAAAACAACATTATAATCCAGCCCTACTGTTTCATTAAAGGTATTTATTGCCTCTCTAACATAATCCATTTGGTCCAAAACGTCCCCTGGGCACGAAAGAAGTACATCATATGTTGTGGTTTGTCTAGGCATTGGCTACTCCTTTTTTATAACAAATAGAATCAAAACTCTTGATATTCACATTTTCCATTTGAATTTTCATAGTTTTTTTCCATCCTTCTTTAAAATAAACATCTAAGCCTCTATAAGACTCATTGAAAATCGATCTATACACACTATGTTCCTGAAAAACAAATTGTCCTTCATCACAAATCATTTTTTGGTATAATGGTATGGTTTCTACAATATCGGGAACATAACAAAAAATATTCTTTGCACGAATAATTTCAACTTCCATTCCGATATCACTAGATATATCTGACTTAACATCTTTTTGGATAACACGAACGTTGTCAAGACCTAATTTTTCTATTTGGTAGCGCAGAGCCTCACAAGTCAGCATTGATTTGTCTACTAAGAAATATTGCGTTTTGGGATTCAGTTCTTTTAAATAATCTGAAAAACCAAATCCTGATACCAAATCCACAAAAGCTGTATTCTCTTTTTGGCACAAAGGTAAATCAGGCCATTTATATTTTGCCATTTCAGGTTTTTCTTGATAATTATCTACATATATTTCTGCACCTAACCGCGCGAAATCCCTATAGTTTGGGTCAAACACACTTTTTCCCAAAAAGAATAGAAGTTGTATAGAGGTGTATTTAGAATATCTCCCCTCTCCTTTTGATTTACAAATTCAATAAAATCTTGAATAGCTTTCTCTTTATTGTAATTGCAATTATCGTAAATAAGCATGAGTGCAGGGGCGTCTATTACGGAAATGTCGTTCTTTGAAAGAAAATCAAAGCTATCGCCAGTATATTTCCTATACAACTCTTCAAATTCTTCAATTTTTTCCATATTTTACTATTATCCTTGAATTAATTAAGACATAATATATCTTATATGTAACATAAAAGAAGTATTTTTTTTGTTACAAAGACCATGAGAATGATTACAACGGAATATTCATCCCAATAGAACAAAGACTTATAAATTATGATGAATCTAATCGCGGTTTATCGAGATGTTTGGATTGCCGTCAAGTAATGTTATAAAGTATCCTGTAAAAAAGATTGGTTCCTTTGCAAATTGTTATGCTGGAGCCACGCCAAGTACATCTAAGGCTTCGTATTGGGAAAACGGGATCATTCCGTGGATGAGTTCTGGAGAAGTTCATAAAGGGCGAGTCTATGAAACAGATGCTATGATATCACAACTAGGATTTGATTGTTGTAGTACAAAGATGGTGCCGCCACATTCTGTTGTTATTGCTTTGGCTGGGCAAGGGAAAACAAGAGGAACGGTGGCTATAAATGAGATTGAACTCTGTACAAATCAATCGTTATGTGCGATTGTTCCAAATAGTACTGTTAATTACGAGTATTTGTATCATAACTTAAGATGCAGATATTCTGAATTGAGAGCAATGGCTGGTGATGCAAATGGTAGAGGTGGATTAAATTTGAAACATATTCAAAGTATTGCTGTTTCGGTGCCGCCAATGGAAAAACAGTTGGAATTTGTGAATGTCGCGAAACTGGCCGATAAATCAGGGTTTATCAATTCAAATCGCGGTTTATAGAGATGTTTGGTAATTTAGATGATGGAAAATACCCTAAAAAGACTATAGGCGAGCTATTTGATGTTGGCTCCAGCAAGCGGGTTTTTGAAAAAGATTGGACTACTTCTGGCATTCCGTTTTACCGAGCTAGAGAAATAGTCAAGCTCGCCGAAGATGGCTTTGTGGACAACGAATTGTTCATAACAGAAAAAATGTATCAAGAGTATTCGCAGAAGTATGGAGTGCCTAAAGCTGGCGATATTATGGTTACAGGGGTTGGCACTCTAGGAATATGTTATATAGTTAAAGACACTGATAGATTCTACTATAAAGATGGGAACACATTATGTTTCCATAATTTAGGGCGTGTCAACTCTCGTTTTGTGCTAGAGAGTTACAAAATGCCTATGGTGATGGACCAGATCTCGATGAACGCAAATTGCACAACTGTTGGTACTTATACTATAGAAAAAGCCAGAAATACTAAGATTATTTATCCGCCAATTACATTGCAAAATGAATTTGTGCATTTTGTTAATCAGGCCGATAAATCAGGGTATTTTAATTAAATTATATTAAAGCCAACAAGGAAACCACCATGTCGCTCTTTAACGAAGAAAACACCGTCGAAAAGAAACTGATTGATGCAGCCATGAAATGCGGCTGGAAATATGTTGAAGCCAAGGATGTTCCCCGTAGGCCCGATGAAGTCCTTGTAGAAGACTGGATTAGGTTGGCTTTGATAAAGCTGAATCCTATTGCCGTTGAAGAGGCTGATCAGGTTATTTACAAGCTACGTGCCGCCATTGCCAGTGGCTTTACTTCGGATGAGTTGATTTCGGCCAATGACCGTTTCCGTAACCTTCTTTTTGAAGAGAATAGCTATCCGTTTGGCGAAAACGGCGACAACATCAACATTCGCTTCTTTAGCGATGATCCGAAAGAGAACTCCTATGTCGTGACTAATCAGTGGGAGTTCCCGCGCAAGAGTAAGGATGGCGGCAAACGCCTTGATTTAGTCTATCTCATTAACGGCATCCCTGTTGTCATCGGTGAAGCCAAGACTCCAGTCAAGCCGTCGGTAACATGGGCCGATGGCGCCACTGACATTCTGAATTATCAGAAGAGCATCCCTGAAATGTTTGTGACAAACATCCTTACCTTTGCTAGTGAAGGCAAGGAACTGCAATATGCTGGTGTCGGTTGCCCTGTTGATAAATGGGGACCCTGGTATGCGGACGAAAAACGCCTTCATGGGACGCTTGCTGATGTCGAGCACAACTATGTGCATTTGATGACTCCAAACCGCTTACTAGACATCTATAGGTTCTATACTGTATTTTCAGGCACATCCAGTGGATCCAAGATTAAGATTGTTTGCCGCTACCAGCAATATCTCGGTGGCGAAGCCATTGTGCAGCGTGTGTTGAGCACATATCGTAAGGGCGAGGGGCCTCGTAAGGGATTGATATGGCATTTCCAAGGGTCCGGCAAGTCTTGGCTGATGGTGTTTGCTGCTCAGAAACTCCGTCGCCAAAATGAACTCAAAGCACCTACAGTCATTATTGTCGATGACCGTATTGACCTTGAAGACCAGATTACGGGTGACTTTACACGCGCCGAAATCCCAAATGTGGATAGCATTACCAGCAAGGAAGAGCTGGAAAAAAAGATTAAACAGCGTAAGATTCTGATTACGACCATCTTCAAGTTTGGAGATTTGGATGCTAACGAAGTCATTGATGACCGCGACAACATCATCCTATTGATGGATGAAGCGCATAGAACGCAGGAAGGCGACCTTGGTGCCAAAATGCGTACAGCTTTGCCTAATGCATTCTTCTTTGGTCTGACTGGTACGCCGATTAACCGAAACGACCATAACACCTTTGCTTGTTTTGGAGCTGATGAAGACAAGTACGGCTATATCAGCAAGTACACCTTCCAAAACTCCATTGCCGATGGCGCAACGCTGGAACTGGATTTTAAGACTGTTCCGGTCGAAATGCACCTGGACGAAAAGAAACTGCAAGCTGAATTTGATGCCTTGACAGATCAGGTAAGCGAAGATGACCGAAACCAACTGGTGAAGCGAACCACTGTAGAGGCGTTCTTTACGGCTGATGAACGCATTAATAAGGTCTGCAAGTACATCGTGAACCATTTTCGCGAATATGTGGAACCGACCGGAATGAAAGCTCAGGTGGTCGTTTACAACCGCGAATGTTGCGTCAAATACAAAAAGGCTCTTGATGCGTTGCTTGGCTCGACTGACCAAACCACTGTGGTTATGCATACCGCTGGAGACAAAGCTGATGATTACAAGGAATACCGCCGTACTCGCGATGAAGAAAAGAAACTGCTTGACCAGTTCAGGGATCCGCTTTCGCCGCTCAAGTTCGTGATTGTCACCTCGAAACTCTTGACTGGTTTCGATGCGCCGATTCTCCAGTGCATGTATCTTGACAAGCCGATGAAGAATCATACGCTGTTGCAGGCCATTTGCCGAACCAACCGTAAGTATAACGAAAACAAAAAGTGTGGTCTAGTGGTTGATTTCGTCGGTGTATTCGATGATGTGGCGAAGAGCCTTGCTTTCGATGAAGAAACCATCAAGACCGTCATCAAAAATTTGGATGAAGTCAAAGCGCTAATTCCTACATTCGTTCAAGAATGCGTGGATTTTTTCCCTGGTGTAGATAGAACCATTGGCGGTTGGGAAGGCTTACAAGCCGCTCAACAATGCCTTAAAGAAGAGGGCGTAAAGACCAATTTTGCTAGGCATTTCGCCCGTCTATCGAAAGCGTGGGAAATTGTCAGCCCCGACACATGCCTTGCTCCGTATCAGCAAGATTATACTTGGCTAGCCCAAGTGTATCAGAGCGTTCGACCCGTAAGCGGCGGAAACCTGATTTGGACGCTACTAGGTGCCAAAACCATCGAAATTATTCATAATAGCATTGATTCTATTGACATCGGCAAGTCCCTTGAAGAGCTGGTCATTGATGCTGATGTGATTAATTCTGTGCTTACGGATGCCACGAAAGTCCAAAAGAAGATTGTCGAAATCGAAAGACTGCTCAAATTGCGCCTTGGCGAACACTCCGGAGACCCGAAATACAAGGCTTTTGCCGAAAAGCTTGATGAACTCCGTACCAAAATGCAACAAAGCTTGATTACAAGCCTTGAGTTCTTGAAGGAATTGCTTAGTCTTGCCAAGAACTTACTTGAAGAAGAAAAGAAGGTCGAAACGCCGGATGATAAGCGTGCCCAAGCTAAGGCTGCATTGACTGAACTGTTCGAAAGCATCAAGACCCCTGAAACGCCGATTATCGTCGAACAAGTCGTAAATGACATCGATAATGAGGTAGTCAAGATTATCCGTCAGTTCAATGACGCTTTCAAGAGTGTGACTGCTCGTCGTGAAGTCAAGCAGAAGCTCCGCTCGATTCTATGGCTCAAGTACAAGATCAAGGACAACGATGTGTTCGAGAAAGCGTACCAGTATATCGAAATGTATTACTAAAAGTAAAGGAGTGTAAAATGCCTGAAGGAAAACCACCTAAATTTCTGTATCATTATACAACAATTAAATCATTACCTTATATATTCAAAGAAAATGGTAAAGTTGAGTTTAGATTTACTGATTACCGTTTTTTGAATGATGCAGAGGAAGGGACTTTTCTAAAAAAATTCATTGAAAAAAACAAAGCTGATTATCGCAAAAGTTTGAAAGAACAAGATTTAAAAAAACTATTTGATCTATTCGCAGATCGTTTTTCAAGACTAGAAGACAGGCTCCGCCAAAATAATTATACACCTTATATAATGTCTTTTACTAAATGTGAAGATTCCATGCAGTTTTGGCGACAAGATTACGCTAAAGACAAAGGAATTTGTCTAAAGTTGAGCACTTCCAAATTCAAATTTTCTACCGAATATGATGGTACTGATTTTGAACCTAAATACCCTACCTTTAGTCAAGTTCGGTATATAAGCTCAAGTGATACTATTGGAAAAGCTTTTCCAAAATTGAAAAAGGATTTAAGCAATTTTCTTAAATCCAAGAAAGGGAACTGTTTTGACAAACTTGTGTTCACAAAAGATTTTCAGCCCAAAATAAAAGTTTTTAGTGTTAAAAATAAAGTATGGATGTCTGAAGATGAATGGAGATTGAAAATTGTACGGTTAGGCGAGGACTCAACTTTGCATTCTATAAAAGCCGAATATAAAACAGATGAATTGGGAATTCCTAGGGCTACAATCGAAATAAAAAATCCTATTGAAGAAATCATCCTTGGACCCACATTTTCACCACAATATGTTGATTCGATAAAAGAATGGCTTAATAACAGGCATTTTAATGATATCAATGTAAGATGTGGAGACGGCGTTTTGAATTGGTAATGCGTTATGTCTGAGAAAAAAAGGTATATCAGTACATTAAAATTTATTACTGAGGAAAGTGAAAGTAAATATGCATATCTCTGAAATTCTTAAGGCACAAAAAATTGATCCTGTTGAAGAATTTAATCGAATTGAATTTCTATTAAATGAAAACAGTATCCCATATGGCCTATACGACCTTATTTCTTTAAAACTTTGGATAAATAAAAATACATTCAGAAATTTAAATATAAGAGATCGATATACAGATATTGATGATATGCTAAAAAATATTGGCATTTATAATTCAATAAGCCAATTTAATTATGATACGGAATGCCTTGAAGATCCTAATAAATGTTTTGAAAAACTTTATTTATACTGCGAAGTCCTATTAAACATTATATCTGAATCATCGCGAGATTTATTTAATTGCGCTGATGCTAATAAAGTCGCAAATCATATTTCAAAGAATATTTCGAAGATCCTCGAAAAAACGCATTGCAAAATCTCAAAAGTAGAAGATGGAATAATTATTGTTGATAATAATTATGTCGCAACAGAAGCTGTTGAATGTATTGATAATGATGTTTCTTTAGCTTGCGCCATCATGGAGTATAATCGCATACTAAATAAAGGGAACGTAGAACGAAAAAAACAAATTTTGTTACAATTAGCTACTTATACAGAACCTTGGTATAACGATTTTAAAGAAACAGCATATGATAAGCTATATGACGACTACAGATTTCTTGCAAATGAAATAGACATCCGGCATAACAATAAACAATCAAGCAAAAACATTTTCACAGACGGGTGGACTCCAAAAGATTACGAAAACTGGTATGATAAAACATACCACACAATTTTGATGGTCATTATTGCAAGAAGACAATTGATGATTACAGAAGAAATACAAGAACTTAAGATAAAAAAAATTCCAAACCCTAACCTTAAATAATCAATCTATTCAAAAGACACTGCATTTCTCCAGTGTCTTTTTTTATGTCTCAAACGAGCCAAAAACGACCTGATTCTGATTTTACCCACCCATTTTCGCCCCACCAGAGCCGTTTTCGATATTTTTTTTACCGATTTTGCGTTTGGCCACGACTTTTTTGACCGAAATCGGGGTTTTAGGGGCCGTGCCCCTAGGAGAAGGGGTAGCGGATGATACGGCTAAATGACGGGTCGAAGCCCGCCATGACGGCGTAGCAGGAGCGAGGGGGAGACCTCCCCCCCCCTCCCTCTAATTAATTCACCCGTACCATTTCTCATAAAAGGCCTTGAATGCAGGGATTTCGTCGCTCACGGAATAGGCCGTTCTCATGTATCGGTTGAACAGTAGCGCCTTGTACCCTTCGGGTACGCCGTCGTCTTCCCGGAATTCCTTCACGTAGTACCTGTACTCGTCTATCAGGCCCCTTTCGTCGCCCACGGCGAAGTAACATTCCTCGTAGCCCCAGAGCATCGCCTTGTCCTGGTCCACGCCCGCGAAGGGATTCTCCCTTTCGCCCTTGAAGTACCTATAGAATCCGGACATGCGGCTAGTCCCTTACAACCGGCTTGACGGTTTTCAGTTCAGAGGGGTCCGAGATTTCTATGATATCGCACCTTGCAAACGGGCTGTAGGCATTCCACAGCGGGTGAAACGGATGGTGGGGCACATCGTAATAGCAGACTTTCAAGTCGCGCGATACGTTGAAGTAGATGTCCGACAGCTTGTCTATCCCCATTGTCTCGCAGACCATCTTCTTGTAATCGGGCGTATATCGTTCCATTCGCTCCAGGAACCTCGGCAGTCCTGCTTTCTGTTCCTCGTTCAGCAGCGGGAAAAAATACTTCTCGGCTTCGGCCATCGTGCAGCCGAGCCAGAACTGGTCATCGCGCGGTCTGTAAGAAATGATAAGCATCATGAAGAATATACATCAAAAAGTCGTCGGATTGCCCCGACCTCCTGTTTTTTTGTATATTACTCCTTGCACCAGAAAAGGTGGTATTATGGATCGTTTCCGCATAAAGGCGGGACGGTCCTTTTTTTATGCAAAAGGAGCCCAAAATGCCGAAATAAGCCAGAATTTATAAACACATCTATTGACAAATAAATAAATATATTGTATTTTAAACAATGAAATTTAAAGAAATCTGCGATTACGCAAAGAAAAGAGGCTGGGAACTAGGGCGAATCAGCGGCGATCACCACATATTCGTGAAGCAAGGCAAGCGACCCGTTCCCATACAACGAAACAAGCACGAGATAGAAGGCGTCTATCTCAAGCGCATCTTGAAACAATTTGACCAGTAGAGGCATCCATGAATTACGCAGCGAAAATAGAGAAAGACAAGGACATGGGCTTCGTGGTTTCGTTCCCTGACCTGCCCAACGTGAACGCGTTCGGCAACACGCAGGAGGAGGCCCTCAGGCAGGCGAAGGATGCCCTCGACGGCGCGATGGAATGCGACCTGGATCTCGGCAACACGATGATTCTCCCCAAGACGATGCCAGACACCAACAAGGGGCTCTACCCGGTCGAACTTTCCCCGCGAATCGAGATTGCGTACAAACTATTCGAAGCGCGTAGGGGACAAAAGAAGAGCGAGGTGGCGCGTCGCGCAAACATCACCCCGCAAGCGTACCAGCGTTTCGAGACTCCGAAGGGCTCGCCTTCCGTCGAAACGCTTTACAAGTTGGCGCATGCCCTCGGCAAGCAGCTCGTGGTCGAGTTCGTGTAATATTTACTCCGCCTTTTTTGTTCAATCAAACCGATTTTCGATATTTTTTATATCGATTTTGCATTTGGCAGTGACTTTTTTGGCTAATTGCCGCTTTTAGCGAAATTTCGCCATTCACGTATAAAAAATCGTCAAATTCGTGGCAATTTTTAGAAAAATGATTGTCAAATTCGTGGCATTTTTAAAGAAAAAGCGCCAGAAGAAAATTTCTCCCAGCGCTTTTTTTGCTTGGTCACTTCGGCAGGCTCAGTGACCTTTTGTTACCCTAGCTGCCCGGGCAGCACGTAATGCTCGGTGCATCCGGGACGGTACACGTTCCAGAAGGCTTCGCGGGTAAGGTTTTCGACGGTCTTAAAGTCGCGCGGTTGTTCCGTGCGGATGGTGTAACGCATCCAGTCTCCGTAAGTTGGTACTAGGGGGAATATAGAATTTAAATATCCATTTTGACGAAAAAGTCTTCGTGAAGTCACAAATTGTGACTTCACGTGAGGGATGCGAAATTGAACTGCAAGAAATCTTGATGTCCGACTCAAATTTTCAAAAAGCAGGTGTGAGCCGCAACAAATTGATTAAGCCAGTCTTTCCTATTTCCTCATTAAATTACGGGGTTTGCGAGAAGCCGGTGCACCCCTCGAACATTTCCTTGTAGCAATCCATCGCTAATGTGGCTGCGGGGAGTGAGGGAATTTGTACGAGACCAGTACACTCGCGGAACATTCCCCAGTAGCACTCGACAGCCAAAGTCGTAGCAGGCAGTTCTGGCGCTTGTGTAAGGCTTACGCACTCCTGGAACATCCAAGCATAGCACTGCGTGTATAATTTCTTAGCAGGGAGTGCCGGGGCATGCGTCAAGCTGGAGCATCTTCGGAACATCTCCCTGTAGCACTTGTCGGCTAATTTTGCGGCTGGCAATTGAGGCGCTTGCTTGAGGCCAGAGCACCCATCAAACATTCCATAGTAACATTCTTTAGCCATCTTCGTAGCGGGCAGTTCGGGCGCTTGCGTGAGGCTTTTGCACCCCTCGAACATACATTCGTAACAAGCTCTTTCCAACTTGATTGCAGGCAGTTCTGGAGCCTGCGTAAGACTTGTGCACTTCTTGAACATACAATAGTAGCAGCCTTGTGCCAAAGTCGTGGCAGGCAATTCCGGAGCTTGCGTGAGATTGGAGCAACCATCGAACATTTCTTCGCAACAAAAACAATCCAACGTCATTGCGTTCAATTGAGGGGCTTGCGTGAGGTTGGTACAGCTTTGAAACATACCAGAGTAACATCTATTCGCTAAAATAGTAGCGGGCAAATCCGGAGCTCGCGTGAGATTGATGCAACCACCGAACATACCCCTGTAGCAGCATGTTTCCAACTTGGTTGCAGGAAGTTCTGGAGCTTGAGTAAGGCTTTTGCACTTCCAGAACATTTGATAGTAGCAATCTTCAGCCAAAATGGTGGCGGGTAGCTCCGGAGCTTGAGTCAAGCTAGTGCATTCCCAAAACATCTCGCAATAACACGCTTTTGCCAATGTCGGCGCAGGCAGTTGTGGAGCTTGCTTGAGGCAAGAGCACTTACAAAACATTCCATAGTAACAATCTTCAGCCAACGTGGTGGCGGGTAGCTCTGGAGCTTGCGTTAAGCTAGTGCATTCTACAAACATCCCACAATAACACTCTTTTGCCAATATAGTCGCAGGCAGTTGAGGAGCTTGCTTGAGGCTAGAGCACTCATAAAACATTCCTTCATAGCACCCCATTGAGAGCGTTGTCGCCGGCAATTCTGGAGCTTGCGTCAAGCCCGCACAATGAAGAAACAATCTTGCGAAACAGAAGTCGTTCGGAATGACTTTAGCCTCCCCCTTTCCGTCGATCAAACTCATCACGCTGCCGCTTGCAGCGATCCGTCCAGTTAGAACAAATGAAGTGCTCGCTTTTTTCAGGTCCTTCGAGAAACCTTCTGGATTGTTGCCCTTCAGCCATGCACTGTCCCCTTTATTTTTCAGTACGATCGGGGAGTTCTTTTTCATGGCATTCCATGTCACACCTTTATCCAGCGAGTATTGCAAATCCGGGAATTTTTTTGTTTGATTTACAGCCGAAAACGACGCATTGTCCTCCTCGGCTGTGAAGGTGAGGTAATTGCAGGACGGCACTGCTTCGGCACACCCATCCGTGAAAAGAGTTTCTGTTTTCTGTTCATTCATATATCGTCAACACTCCACTGAATGGTTGCTTTTAAAATTAAACCTAGAACACCACCACCGTTGAATTTTTTCAATATATATTTTTTTAGTGGAGTTACCATTCAAGACAGAGCTTGCCTAAACCCTTAAATGCAAGGGATTCGCCCCGAACGCGTTCACAAAACGTTTGAAGCAAGACTCACCCTCGTGGGCACGGGAACGCATTCTGATTTATTCGGGAAATAGATACTTCCCTACATTTTTTATAGATTTAAATTTATCACCCCATTTCCCGGAGACTTTATGAACGAGATTATCAAGACTTTGCTCAACCGTAGGAGCATCCGCAAATTCAAATCTGATGCCGTGAGCAAGGAGCTCATCGCACAAGTCGCCGAAGCGGGCATCTACGCTGCAAGCGGCATGGGCAAGCAGGCCGCCACTGTGGTCGCCATTACGAACAAAGGGCTGCGCGACCGCATCTCCGAAATGAACCGCAAGATTGGCGGTTGGGACGAGGGTTTCGACCCGTTCTACGGAGCCCCCGTGATTCTACTCGTTCTTGCGAAAAAGGAAATCCCGACCCACCTGTACGATGGTTCGCTCGCCATGGGGAACCTCATGAACGCCGCTTACAGCCTCGGGCTCGGCAGCATCTGGATTCACCGCGCCAAGGAAGAAGTCGAAAGCGACGAAGGCAAGGAAATTCTCAAGTCACTGGGCCTCAACGCAGACGAATGGGTAGGCATAGCCCACTGTGCTTTGGGTTACGCCGACTGCGAGCAGCCTGCAGCACACCCCCGCAAGGAAGGTCGCGTCATCTGGGCGGAGTAATTCAAGCAAATTAACTTTTAGAGCTGTTGCATTTTTGCAGCAGCTTTTTTAGCCGGGGCGTTGCGGGCCGGCGACTGAGGGTCCGCTCGAAGGGGTGATGGAAGACGCGTAGCGGCTGCAATCAGGGGACAACTGTATAAGGCGAGCGTTGTGACAGACTGCTTGCAAGCTGTCATAACCGAGCCGAACAGTTGAGACTTAAGCGTAGCGAAAGTCTAACGCTTTCCCCTTCCTACCCTATTTTCCAAGACTTCACTGGATCCTTCGTTTCACTCAGGATGACGCAATCGGCGCATTCCTTCCTGCATTTTTCATCGCATTTTCCGCGACCTTTCTTTGGATTGCTTCGCGGAGTTTACCCTGAGTTTATCGAATGGGCTCGCAATGACGTTTTTCGGAACGTTCCAATCTGTTTCATCCAGCATTTTCACAAATCACGAACAGGAGATTCCCGGTCAAGCCGGGAATGACAACTCTTGAACGGCAATTCACGCAAGCAAGATTGTCGCCTTGCACACTAATTACTAAATTGCCGCTCCTTTGGAGCGGATTTAGTACGGCTCGGCCATGTCAAAACGATTAATCGTTTTGCCGCGACTCTCGCCTTTTACTAAATTTGTGCCCACTATGGAAATGGAAACTCGTTATAATCCGAAAATTGTAGAAGACCGTTGGCACGCCCAATGGGAAAAGAATAATGATTTTGCCCCGAGCGGAAAGGGCGAACCGTTCTCCGTCGTCATTCCGCCTCCGAACGTTACGGGCGCTTTGCATCTCGGCCACGCTCTGAACGACACGTTGCAGGACATTCTCGTCCGCTATCGCCGCAAGACTG
>Ga0247611_10003431_pt1 | contig 23512 bp, 39 predicted proteins | sample 177DNAGHGhighgp2_FD_192422 | JGI IMG/M metagenome (GOLD analysis project Ga0247611, IMG submission 192422) | Sheep rumen microbial communities from Palmerston North, Manawatu-Wanganui, New Zealand - 1770 DNA GHGhigh gp2 | ecosystem: Host-associated > Mammals > Digestive system > Stomach > Rumen... | reverse complement strand
ATAAACCGCCTGCGGTTCTTAAATCTTTTAAATATGTCATTACGTCTTTTGGAATGGTTCTTATCATTTCGTAATCTATATCATATGTTGAATAATCGGGAACGCTGTTTAAATCTAAGCCCGTCCAATAGGATTTTAAAACTCTATCCAAATATTCAAAAGATTTCATCCAGCATTGCTCTGTAAATCTGCAATTATCTTCCATATTTGCATATAATTGTTGTATTTGAAATACGGTAGCCTGTGTTAAATTCGCTAATGCCTCGGGGTCAATAGAAGCTGCTACAATCCATATTGATTGCCATGTTTTATCTGTTATAAACTTAACAAATTCGGGGTTAACGTCTTTTGTAACGAATCGAACTTCGGAGCTTTCACCTTGCCCTATTATTGCCCCTGTTTTTTGCATTCTTTGTGAGGCTTCTTCATCAATCAAGCCCATATTTTTAAGGAATAAATAAGCCTGCCTGAATGTCGCCCACTCTGTTATATTATCTGACATTAAACGGTCGTAAGCGTCCATTAAGCTAACGGCATCTTGAGCGTTTCCACGTGCAAGTTTATTGTTTTTCCATTCAATTAAAGGAATTTCGGTAAAACCATGCCTGTATGGTTTAAATTCGCTTAAAATTCTTCCTGAATTAGAAACGTCATACTCTTTAACAAATAATTTATCGTATTCAAAAACTTTTATGCGGTTATTCTTTTTTCTTTCGTAAATATAGCCTTTTTCGGGTTCCCCGTTATCATCATATTCAACTTTAGCATGCCAGCTTTCAACTTCTCTAATTCTAACAGGGCAATTTATTTTATTTTCCGTTATTGCTTCTTCTTTTGGTTTATCAATATAATTTAGCGTGTAGGTATTTCCCCAACCCCCGCATGATGCCATTAATTCTGTGTACAGAGTATCAATATTATTTATTCTATCGAATTCTTTATATTTTTCTTTCACGGAATCTGCTATGTTATCAGCGTATTTTCTTTGAATGTTGCCTGCTAAATATCCCGCTTTTTTGTGCATAATAACGGAAAAATTATTAAATGTTGCTTTAATATTCGGGTCTGATAAACTAACTGCTTGACGTGCTAAAATAGGAATTCCGTCCGCTTCTTCGGGGTTGTTCCAGTAAAAAGTCCCAGCGGGTTTATTTTCCGCTCTTAAGTGCAAATTATATTTAATTCTATCAACGTAATTTAATTCTTTATCTTTAAAGTCAAGCATTTTATTTTCCTGTTTTGTTAGTAATCTCTAGCGGTGATAGTTGCCGTTCCGTCTTCGTTGTATTGAATATCAGTAACAACGCAATCATAAATTGTATCTTGTCCAATGGTGAACAAATCCCCGTCATAGTGCCAAAAGTCCTTAATTCCTTTGATTTCCCCCGCACCTTTAATAATGCCGTCATAGGGTATAGGGTTAATCATAACTTTGTATGTATAACCGCTATTTATAACGTCATAAATATTAATTACGGGTTTTTCGTTTTCGTAATCAAGAGAGCGAATAATTATTTTTGCGTTATTTGGGATTTCAATATCCGAATAAAGTTCAAACCCTGTTAAGCTGCCATTTTCAACAATAGGATTTTTAATTAACCCGGTTTGTTCGTTTTGCATGTTAGCTGTATTAGATATATAAACTCTATCTAATAACATCATATTCATTGCTTCAAGATTAACGGTAAATTCAAAAGTGTTTCTTTTTGTTTGAATTGTTGTTAATTCAAAATCAACTATGTTTTTTACACTTTGACGGTCTGAAACGTACTTATATTCTTTTTTTATAAGTTCATAATCCGAATCGGATTTGCCTTGTTCGGGTTGTTCGTTTGTCTGTCCGTTGTACCAATATAGGGTTAATTCGTCCTCTGTCCAATCGTCATTTTCAACAAATGAAGCTCTTATTGCTTCCGTTTGCCGTCCGACGTTCGGAATCCATTTAAAATCCCAAGAGTTATGCTGATTAAATAAGCCTATCGGGGTCTTATTCGGTTTATCAATAACAAAAGTATGTTTGCCGTTATATAATGGAATCATAGCCGCTTGAGAGTTTTTTAAAATCTCATTTATAATTTCCCCGATTTTAACGGCTTCCGCTATAATGCCATCTGCTTTATATCCTGATTCTTCACACCATTCAAAATATTCTACAAGCGAATCATTATCAATATGTTCTAGGCTTTCAGCCCTCGGGTTAACGGATGAATCAGTTAATAAATATCTGACAATCGCTGCAGGGTTTGAAGTGTTATCAATAGTGTTCCAGTCCGTGCCGTTCCATACGGGTATTTTTGCACTTGCAATATAATTGAATTTTTGAAGTGTACCGGATAAACCTTTATATGCAGTTGCAATAAATTTTATTTGATTAACAGATGGTAAAATTGAATTATCAATTACGTTGCCATCTACTCTGAATTGAATTTCAGATACATTCGGATAACCGACCGCATAATTTGATTTTTCGCTAAAATCCGCACTTCTTACTCTAACCGAGTATTTTCCTGCCGGAACTTCAAAGCCTATCGGTCTAAAAAACAATTGGTCTGCAACATTTAAGTTTGTAGGACTTCTCATTGTAACGGTTGAACCGCTAACTGTGGTAGTAGATTCACTTAACGGATTTTTAACCCCGTCAACATCTCTAAAATAAATATTATTTGCACTTGATATATCCTGCCATTCGCCGTTTTCGAGTTTATATTTAATATCAACTTTAACCGTTCTTGCTCTTCTTGACCCGTCTGTTTGGCTTATCGTATATAATCCGCTTGGAAATGCAATAAATACATCAATTTCGGTAGTATTTTCGGGGCTTGTGTTTATAACCTCGGACACCGTTCCTGCATAGCTATTAACCGATTGATTTAATGTGGTTGTTTTTGTGTAGCTTCCTGCGGTTAAAGTTTCGGTAGTCAACAAGGCTTCAAGCATATTTGTATTTTCTTTTGAATTCCCTCTGGTGTGTGCCGTTGGGGCAATAGAAACGGAATTAATATAAGTTACGGTGTTTGAAAAAGTAACATTGCCGTTATATAAATATGCATTACCGCTCGCTGTTACGTTTGAACTTGTAATAGTAATATTTTGCGTACTTGTAACCGCACCTGCCCCGTTTTGAGCATTTAAAACAATTTGAAACGGTTTAGATGCAAAATTATTTATGTCAACATTAGTGAATTTTATTTGGAATTGAACATTGACACTCGATGCTGATACCGATTGATTATAGTAATAAGTTGATGATTGGTTAACTTCTTCTTTTTTGTTATAGCTTAATTCTTCATCAACCGATAAAGCCTTAACATTTTCAAAACCTATAAAATTATTACTTCCTGATTCTGTTTGAATATCTAAATAATCAATAGAGTATTCATTAATTGAAGTTTCGCCGAGTTTAAAGTCGCTATATACTACGTTATTATAGTTTGGAATAAAATATTGATGATATTTATTCGTGCTAGCTCCGTCTGCAACCAGCCTATAAGGGGTTTGAGCATAAGAGGGTGTTTGTTGAGTTGTACCGAAAACAACGGGGATAATGTCATTTGATATTTCATTATTTGCCCCTTTTAATTCAGGCTGCGTAGTTGATGAATATTCTTTGTTTCTTGTTGTAGCGGATGCCGTTCCTCTCGCACCTGCTAAGGCTCTTGAACCTATTACACCAACCGCCGCAAGCCCAACTATACCTGCGATTAATCCTGCATGAAGCGTTACAGCAGCAGGTAGAGCCGCTGCAATAGTCCAAAAAGCTAAACTGAAAAGAGCTGTTACAACTCCTTTCGGCTTTTCAATGATTTCAACTATATCACCGTTTTTAAAGCGGTTATACCATTTTAAAGGTTTTCCGTTTAGATATATTTCTTTTTGATTTTTAAATTCATTAAGATGAAAAAACGCAAAATGCCCGTCCCATTTTTTTTCGGACAGCTCACTTTTTGTCATACATCTTTTTATAATTCTAATCATTTAAACGTCTAAAACCTTATATATTATTGAATTTTTAGGAATTTTTGAAACGGCAACCCCGCTTAAAGTCTTATGTATAAATTCTTTTTCGTTCAAACAATACCCTGCATGGTGTGTTGTTCCGTTATGATAGTAAACAATACAGCCTTTTTTGGGGGTTTGCACTATCTTATAGGGAATATTTGAAATTAAAGCGGTTGCAATATCTTTTTTATCAATTAAAATCGGATGTTCGGGCAATATAAAATTATGTTCATCTTTAAAAATCTCTTGAACAAAAGTCCAACAATCGTTTTTGCCTTCTACGTATTCGGTATCTTTAAAATATTTAATAAAATTCATAGTCTAAAACCCCCTAAAAAAGGGGGGGTTAGTGGTAACTTATTATAAGGAGTAAAAAGTCAAAGGTATAAATTCGGGAACAGTTGTTTATTATATCTAATTGAACCGCAATTAACGTTAAAACTATGTCTTAGATTGATAGTAGCGGATATTACCTCATTTGTTATCTGAGGTTCAAATATTTCAAATAACCCTTTATCATATTTTTCAGCCGTTTCAAGTTCACGATTAACTAAATATAATTGCATAGTTATATTTTCATTCGTGTTAATCGTTTCTTTAACTAAATTTCCTGCAACATTATGAACATTGGATAAAATAATTTGTGTTCCCTGTTGCTCTGTTTGAGAGGGCATTGTAAGGTCAAAAGGGTATGGTTCGTAAGTTTTACCGTCCAGTTCAAGGCTTTTAGTGTCATTAATTAAATAATATGTTTGATTCCAAACGCTGTGGGATAATTCAATTAAAAAATTAACATTACGTCCTAAATAACGGCTGTAACTGTTTTTATCAAGTTCAAAAAATCTTTGTGCCATTTTGAAATTATGCCCTAAGTCCGTAATTTACGATTAATACATCGTTATCGTTTACAATTAACGGTATATTGTTTTGAACGGTTAAATATCTGTTTTGATTTATTATAAGTGGTTCAAAAGCAAGATTAACAGATAGCGTGTATCTGTTTGAATTTGGTTGAAACTCCGGGACATCTCCGATTAATCGGGCAATCCTATTTTGCTTATATCTGCAATCGAAAAATAAAAAAGGTAATGTCCCTTGCCTTAAATCGTACTTATACCAAGAATAAAAAAATGGATATTGTTCACGGGTTAAGCTGAATGTTGCAGTAACAAGGTCATATATATCGCTGAATGTTTGCCTTCGATATGGAATCCCTGCATCGGGTTCAATTTCAACATATCCTTTTTGGGGTTTATTTGAAAAACCGCTTAATAATGGTTTTCCCCATTTCCACTCTAACATGCTTGAACCCCTTTTCTATCTTCACGAGCGTAAGCCGATTTAAAACCGCTTGATGTTTTTTCTGATTGTAGAGCGTAATTTACACGCTTAATAAATACATCAAGGCTTCCATCATCCCTTTTTTGAGTTTCAACATTTGCACCGGAGTAATTATAAATATTAACGACAGCCCCGGTGTTGGATGCTTCAACCCCTAATTTTCCGTTTTTTCGGGTTAAAGGCATAATAGCTTCCGCTCCTGCTTCGCCCATAAGCCCTGCCCCGTTTTTCATAGGGAATACGGTCGGTTTATTTACAACTCCGCCACGGGCAAAAGGAATAACATTTCCGTTTTTAAATGCCGCACCGTTTTTAAAACCGAATAGACTACCGATACCGCCTAAAATAGTTCCAAAAATTCCACCGCCACCGATACTTCCTGTTATAGAATTTAATATCGGATTTATAACGGACATTTCTAAGATTTTATCAAGAACTTTTTGCAAAGCCGTAACGGCAATATTTGAAAAGCTTTCAAAGGCATTGCCCCCGTTTCTTACTGCGTTAATTATCCCACTTGATAAACTGCTTGAAATACTTTTTGCCATGTTTTGAGTGTCAATGCCTGTTTGTTTTAAGCTGTCGTCCACCTCTTGAAGTTTTATTTTTGTTTCGTCAAGTGCGGTTTTATTTATATTCCACTCATCCGTATTTATTTTATTTTCGGCTGCTAAATCCCTTAAAGTTTGGGTTAAAGAGGTAACTTTATCTTGTAACTGTTGATAAGCTCCCTTTTGTTGCTCTATTTTAAATATTGAATCAACATCCGCCAATTTTTGATTAGCTTGTTTATATTGCTCAAAAGCCGTTTGAACTTGTTGGCTTGAAGTGCCATATTGAAGTGCCGCATTTTGAACAGCTCTACGGGCATTGTTAACCGCTTCGGTTGCTAAGTCGTAACTATCTTTAATTTGTTTTGCTTGAGCAGTTGCACCGCCGCTTGATGTTCTTGAACTTCTTGTTGTTGAAGTTGAAGGCATAGAAAAAGAACTAAATTCATCTTTTATTTTAACCGGGGTTTTGTTTGTAAAAGTGCCGCCCGTTTGCTCTTTTTGCAAACTTGATAAAGCGGCTCTTGATTTTGCTATACTCTGTTCAAGTTTTGCTCTTCCTTTTCCGGTTGCGTTTTGAAGTTGCCCCGTTTCAAATCTGATTAAATCTTGATAGGTTTTTATATCCTCTTTAACTTTGTTATCCCTTGCGGTTTTTAAAAATGTAGTTAGTTTGGTTGTCGCCCCTGCTAATAATTTTTGCGTTTTTTCAATTATGGGGTTAAAACCTCTTCCGATTTCTTCCGCTAAATCTCCCATGGCATTTTTTAACTGTGTGGAAGCGTTTGCCATTTGTCGGGCTTGCCCTTCGTAGCGGTTGCCTAATTGTGTCGCAATAGCGGTCATTTTTTCGCTGTCGGACATTCCCTTTTTAAGTTCTACCCCATAACGACCTAAAGCATTAGTGCTTGAGCCTATGGATTTACCCACTAAACTAAATGCCTGTTCTAAATCCATTCCGGTGGCTGCGGCAAAATCTACAACTGCACGGGTTAATTCATCCGTTATTTTTGTTTGTCCGATAAAGCTTTGTCCGAGTGCCTGAGCTTTTATAATAGCCTCATCCCCGTAATTAGTATAGCTTTGAATTTCAGAGGCTAAAGACTGAATATGTTTTGAATACTGTTCTGTGTATACTCCTGCATTTGCTAAAGTATTATTTAAAGATAAAACCGCTCTTTCTTGTTCTCTAAATGCTTCGGTTGCTTGAACAGTATAATTAAATACGGCTTGTATTCCTCTTAAGCCTAAATACGCACCAACTAAGCCTTTTAATTTTGAAGTTAAAGCATCAACGGGGCTTGATTGCCTTTCTATGTTGCCAACCGCTTTATTAACGGCACTATTTGCTTCATCAAGTGCCTGTTTATAATTTTTTGTTTCAGCTGCTAATTTTTTAAACCCTTCGGTGTTTTGATTTCCGCCGAGTGCAAGCTCTCTTAAGACTTCAATATTATCTCTGACTGCTTTTTCATAACCGCCGTAAACTGTAGAAGATTTTTGAATAGTATCGGCATTCTTTTTAAATGCAGTACCGACATCATTTAGCTGCTTTGCGGCTGCTTCTGCGTTCGTATCTATAATTATTCTTACTTTTCCGTCTGAATCAGCCAATTAAACAATTCCTTTTTTCAATTTCTTCTAAATCTACTAAATATTTAAGCCCTAAAGCTAGGTTATACGGTATTTTTTCAATGTTTAAACTGATTAACCCCGATTTATGCCATGAAAACATGGATAAAATTAAATAAAATTCTTCATCTAAGTTTGAATATAGATTTTTATATGTATCTATCGCAATAGGGTTTTTCACATTTCCTGCCCATGTTAATTTATTTGCTAAGTGCGGTGCATAGCTTAATTCTCCCTTAGCCCATAAAGCATAAGCAATTTTTACTTTTTTTCGGTTGTTTTTGCCTCTTGAATTAAATCAGTCAGTTTTAAAGCGATTTCATTTCTTATTTGATTATGAATTATAGCAATTTCAGGGCTTGCCCCCGCTTTTATAAATTCTTCATAAGTATTATAGTTAATAGCCTTACCATCCCCATCTTCAAGCTCTATTTTATTTTCAAACCCTAAAAAGCAATTATATATAGCTTCATCTACGGCATTTCCGCCCCAGATAAAATTTAAAACGTCCGCACTGTTCGGGGTTCTAAATATAAATTTAGGCGGGTTCTTTTCATTTTTAAATTGTTCGGGGACAATTTCAATATTTTCATTGTTTTTTGCTATTGTTAGTTTCATTTTGCTTTCCTTTTATAATTTTTTACAGGGAGGAGGCGGGGCGATATGCCCCGCATGACAGAAAAACAGTTTTACGCTGTTAAAAATAATGCTTTATCTGCTTCAATTAAAGCGGGTTTAATTTCGTTATCTTGAGCAATTCTAAAGCCTGATGTATATGTTTGAGCTTCGTTAATTGTAGCTTCAATGTTATAGCTGTTAATTGTAATCGGTGCAATAAATAAGGCTCTGTTTGCATCTGAATTATCAATTTTATTTAATTCAATTACAAGTAAAATTGTATCGTCATTTTGAGCGGTTGTAGTGATTGCTCCTGTTTCATCCTGTACTTGAACCGTTACAAATTTAGCAATAAAAGGTTCTGATAGGTTTAATGTAGTAATACCTTCTATTGTTCCCGTTGCATCGGTAAACCCTGCCGCATAAGTCATAATTGAATCGCATAGAGTTGTGATATCAATTTCATCTTTTTCAAATTCAACCCCTGCACTTGTAACGTCACATTGAGAATTTAAAGTTAAAGAGATGTAAGTTTCATCTGATGCGGGTGCTTCTGTTCCTGCTGCAACAAAAGGAACGCCAATTTGAGCATTTGCAGGAAAGCCCGAAGTTTCTCCGATTGTTAAAGGTACATAAAATGTTCCTTTGGTTAATGTTGTTGTGCCATCGCCCGTGGTTACGGCTGATTTTGCAGCTTGGTAAACTTTGCCGTTTCTACCTGTTAATCTTTTTGTTTTTGCCATTAGTAAATCCTTTCAATTAATTAATTGTTGTATATGTGAACGTTCTTGTTAATGTTTCAAGTTTTAAGCCTGTGTTTTCAGTAAATCCGCCCCTTGCCCCCTCGTGATTGTCCAATAAAATTCGATAATTCGGGATAATATCAAGAAGTGCCAAAAAAGTATCAAGCTCTTTTTTAATGTATAAAATATTGCTTGAATCTAACCCGTATATGCTGAATTGAATGTAGCTCTCACCATCTGTATAATTATTTTCGTTGCATAAAACCTGTTTTGTACCATCTATATCTAAAGGGTACATAACGATATACGGTTGTTTTGTACTTTCGGGTGCTTCACCAAAATAAAATTTAATATTAAAATTATCAAGACTGAAATTAGCCTTGATATAGTTAAATAATTCTTTTTCAAACATAATTTTTTATAATTTATAATCTATAGGCCCGCTTTTTTTTGAGCATTTTGCCAAAGTTCGGGTATTTGTTTTTGTACCGTTCTTGCTGCCATTCTCATGACAGGGTTGGGTTTTGTTCCGGGGTGATTAACTTTTTTATAAAATACTTCTTTACCGTTTTGTTTAAAATGCAATGCTTGAGCGGTTACGGGTTTTATTTCGTGTGCGTTTGTGCCGTATTCAATAGCAGCCGAATAACTAGCATTAGCTGTTATTGTTTTATCCCCGTCATATTCAATACTTCTTTGATAAACTCCCGTTTTTCTTGGAGCATTTAAAACCGCTGTTTCTTGAACTGCCGTTCCTGTTTCAACGCTCAACATATCAACCGCTTTTATCCACTTTTTAAAATCAGGGAAGCTAATTGTAACTGTTGTTTTTGTCATAATTTTTGATATAATATTTGTATGAATTTTGATATATGGGAACAACTTAAATTTGATTGTATGTATTATCAAACCTTTGGACATTCTCAATATGAGGATTTTGAATATTCGGAAGATGAAATCAAAGAACTTGTTGAACTTACTACTCTTTCAGATGAAACAATCAAAAAACTAAATTAAATACTCTCTTCAAGCCAAATTAAGCTATATTCCGCATGCTGCCCACGGACGGGTGTTATTCCGGTTACTCCCATACTCTGCGTTTTTTGTCCTGAAATAAGCCATTTTTCCCCGTTTTGCTCAATTATCGTTTTAGATTCAAATTTTTCTTTTATTGAACAAAACAAAGTGCCTGAAACATTGGATGTATCTTTTGAATTATTAAAAGTGCTTGAATTATTCGGGGTTTGAATCAATCCTTTAAAACTTCCAACAACCTTATAGCTTGCCGGGGTTTCAAAACTGCCATCTTGAAATTCTAAAATATTAATCGGTGTGTAATATCTATCTATCATTGAACAAACCTAACTTTTTTATAATTCAACTCAATCCCTGCAACTAAACTTTTTGGATAAGCTAAAGCCCCGATTGTAACTTCTTCAAGAGAATAGCTGTAATTTCCGACATTTTCGCTTCTTAAACCCGTAACTTTGCCTCTTGTAAATCCGTCATAGTACATCATCTGACTTATTGCAAGCTCTACATCCTGTGGAAGGTGCATAATATAATAAAAATACGCTTCATCCGGGTTAAATCTCGGGTTATCACTTGAAACGGTATCCCCTTCCACCGTTACATAGGATAAAAAGAAAAAAGAATATTGGCTGATATAGTCCCAGTTGTTCGTTGTCCTTATTTTACATAAATCTCCGCTTGACGGGAATTGTGCAACCTCGTGCCACCGCCCTGTGTGTCCGTAAAAGTCCGTATAATTATATCGGATTGTAAACCAATTATTTAACCATTCACAAACATTTTGAATCGTCGCATATAAATTATTTTGTAATTTAAAATCTATATTCTGTTCAATTCTTGTTGCAACCCCGTTTGTAATTTGATAACTGTACCCTTTTTGAAAATTGCAATTACAATCACAATCTATGGTATCAGAGCATAAAAAAGTCCCGTTCTGGATTGTCGGAAATGCCCCGATTTCATCATATTCACCATTCATTTTTATAGAAAATAAATCAATCATTATTTTTCTACCTTTTTAATTAATTGTGTCTGTAATGCTTTCATTTTTGCCAGTTTTGCCTTTTGCAAATCCTTATCAAGTGCCATTTCACCGAATTTATATTGCACTCCGTTAATTTCCAGACCATAAGCGGAATTAGTAACGTAAGGCATTAATGTTACAATATTTTTTTCGTTTATGTATAAGTTTAAGTCTTTGATGAACATATAACCTCTTAAAATGGACGTTTACAAGTTAAAATTGTTCTTGTATTGTTCATATCATCTTCAAGTGCATAACGTATATCATCTATATGGTGATTGTTTTTATCGGGATATTTGTCTTTAAAATCGCCGTTTTTATCTTTTTCAAGTTCGTACAAGGTAAACTCATCATAAGTATAAGGACATCTTTTTTTATCAATATAAATCTTAACGAGTTTTTGAAGCCATTTAATGCCATATCGGACAGAATCAGCCCCTTTGTTTGCACCCTTTATATTAAATCCGTTTATTTGAAATTCTGCTATTGATTTCGGTTCGGCTGAATCCGCCGTAATTAATGTTTGCGTTTTGGGTTTGATAAGTTCCATTGCTCTATCGTTTGTTAAGCCGACTTTGTGAAGCTCATCGTAAATATAAATGGTTTTTCTTGTTTTGTCGTAATATAACTTATTCCATGCCAGAGGGTCAGCAGCAAAGCCCCAGTCTAAACCCTCTCTCAAATTATCAAAATGACTAATCATTTCATCGGTTATATTAAGATGTTCGACATTATTAAAAATTACCCCGCCCGTTCCCGTTACTTCGCCGAGGTATTCATGACGGTATGCAAGCTCATCAAGTTTTTTTAAAAATTCGGCTTCAATAAAAAATTGATTTCCAAGCCATTCACGGGGAACGTCTAAATAGGTTGAATGATTAATTAACCTATCCGCTCTATCGTGTGTAACTTCTTTGTTTACCCAGTTGTTAATATTTTGCGGCGGATTATAGCTTTTAAAACAAATAAATTCGTTTCCGCCACGCATTACGGACTGCTCGGCTTTTCTGACTTCTTCAAGCCCTGAAAATTCGTCTAATTCTTCAAACCAAGTTATTTTATAATATCCGTCTTTTGGTTTAATAGATTTTGTTTTTTTGGCATCATCCAAGCCTCTAAATGTTATTATCTGCCCTGTCGGAATATAAATAATCCTATAAGGGGATTTGTACGCCTTAAAATAATCTTGAACACCTAAAGAATTAATCGCCCATAAAATTTGATTATAGACAGATTCTTCAATATCTTTTCCGATTTTACGGAAACAAATCGCATTGCATTCTCTATCTTTTATTATGTTTAAAACAATTTCAATACTAATAAAAGATGATTTTGTTGAACCCCTGCCGCCTTTGAACCAATAGTGCGTGTGTTTGCGTTCTTTGATGTCTTTGTGTACTTCGTAAAATTTTTCAATAATTAAATCAGAAAGCTGTACCATATTTACACATCATCATTAATAATCGGTGTGTTTTCTATTTTGATTTTTAAATCAAAATAACCTCTCATTTTTGCTAAAGTTTCACCGGCTTTTATGCGGTCTTTAGGTGTAACCTGTTTTGTAATTATTCTGGCTTCGCTGCAACCGTCGCCCGTTCCTTCAACGGTAACACATTCTTCTTCGATTTCCCCTCTTAAAAGTTTAGTTAGGGTTTCCTGAATTTCTTGAGCATCTGCAATGTTTTTGTTTTTGATTTCAAGCTCTAATTCTTTTAGCCTCGTTTTAATCTCGTTATTCTGCATTAGCTTATAGGCGTTATTGTCGATTGTTTCATCTTTCATATTTTGGCAATTAAAAGCCTTTTTATAAGCCTGTCTTTGATTACCTAACTTTGCCATTTCCTGACAGAATTTTTCTCTTTTTGGCGTTAAATGTTTTTCCATAAGATATATTTTTTATATACTAAATCTCTTAAAATCTTATAATTTTTTTATCTAACCTCGGGAATTTTTGATACCAAAACCAAAAACCGATATACTTTTTATATCTCCCCGCAAGCAAGAAATAAAAATTCCCTGCCTGCAAAGACGATATGCTAAACGGAGATTTTTCCGCAAACGGGAGATTAATTTATCCCCCGATTTGAACCGAAGCCTTTTGCATTGCATCCAGCGAGTAAATTTAAAATAACCCCTTGCCGAAATACTTAGCAAGGGAATAATGGTTTGTTTGTTTTGAGTAAACACCAGTTGTTGTTCAGTTTTTTAAGAAAGGATAACCGCAAATACTGATTAAATGCGGATATGAGAATTATAAAATTGTGATTTTTACTTTATCTTTAAATAAAAACTCTTTTTCATTGTTAAAATTTTTGCGATAGGTTGTAAAATATCCGTTCTTTGCTCTCTGGTATTCGCCGTAATAAAAAAATTGTTTTGCTAAAGTTCCTTGATAACCGTTATTTAAAATGTTTTGCCATTTATTATATTCACGGGTTGCAGCTTCGCCGGTATAATATTTAACTTTTTCTTTAAAATTATCTTCGTTTTCTAAAATTTGTTTATAATCAACAAAAAAGTTTTTGCCGCAATGGTGACAAGTCCCGTATTCTAAAAACCTGTAAAAAGGCTTAGTTAATCTATAAATAAACCGTCCCTTTTGGTATTCACCGCAACATTTAAACAACTTTTAAAAACTCCTCTTTAAAGCTCTTTTTGGGTGCAAGAACTTTATACCCGTTACGATTAGCTTTAATTATCCCAACGTTCAAAGCCGATTTACAAGGAACTGCCACTAACCTAGGTCAATTTCATTTTAACAAATTCTAAAATTCTTTACTTCATTAAAAACAATGTGTTTTGGTAAAGATTTGTAAAGATTTAAAAATCCTCATCAAAATTAACCCGTCTGATTAATTCTTTAAATAGTCTGCATCCTTCAATTTTTCCATAGCTTTTTAAGAGTGCATAAAACACCCTATACAGTAAATCTTCAATATTATTCATCTGGCATCCTTTAATTTTGGCAATAAAAAAGAGGCTTTTTAGCCCCTTGTTTATATCTTTATTAAATTTTTGTATCTCTTTTTCATTAAAAACATGTAATCATGGTATTTTATTTCATGCAATAGCATGTTAAAAAATTGTTACTTAATTCCTTTTTCTTTTTTGTACTTCCTATAAGACATATATTGCACCCCGTCAAATTTTTGTTCTCTTAAATATGTATCTACATCTGTCAATAAAGATGTACTGCTCGGGTATGTTTTGCAATTAGCTAAAGTGTCTTTTCCAAGCTCTTTGAATCTACAAGTGAAACCCGTATCATAAGACATTATAGGCTGCTTTTGCAACAAAAATTGTAAATTGTATTTGGTTATAAGCACATTATAAATATTGTTTTCATCATCTTTCAACTTGTAATCGTATCCGGTACTTTTGATATATTTGTCAAAATCCTTTTTTACAGTGTTTATATCTCTGTCTAAAATAACAACTTGTTTTGTACATCCGCAAAACATAATGCAAAGCAGGCATAGAGTAAAAATACTAATTATTTTTTTCATCTTCTTTAGCTCCTCTTATCAATAATTCCGCTGTCGGTGTTTCATCTTCTTTTTTAATATTTTCAACAACCTTTTCTTTGGTTTCTTTTGGCTTAAAATTATCTGCTATTATACAAATTTTAGGCAGTATTAAACCGGAAAAGAAGACTATAAATCCGGTTAAATTTAAAGATTGTGCATAAATTTGATGTATGGCTGATTCTGTTGAAACCGTTAAACCGTTTATTATAATTAAAACTCCTAAAATCATAAAAAACCACGATAAAAATTTCATTACAACCCCCTTTTTTTAAATTCTTCTCTTACCATTTCATTAAACCACTTTTTCATTTTTTCTTCTTTTGTATCTTCCACAGGTTCGTTGAACATTGTGCCTTTTCCACACAAAAGCCAACTAATATTTACATTAAAGTTTTCGCATAGTGATACTAATTTTTCATTATTCAACAAAATTCTATCAGCTTCGAGGTTTGAAACGACTTGTTTGGATACGTTAAAAAAATCCCCTAACCCGTCTTGCGTCAGTTTCAATTCTCTTCGTAAGTCTTTTAATCTTTCGCCTTGTGTTGCCAATGAATACTCCATTTATATTAATTTTTGTAAATAGTTTCAATAACTATTGACAAAGTATTAATATATTGATACTATGTATACAGTTAAAGATTATTCAAAAGGAATTTGCAGTGAACAATCCTATACATACAAGAATAGATGACGAACTTCTAAAATTGCTTAAAGAGTTTTGCAAAAAACACAGATGGAAAACTTCTCAAGCAATTAGAGAAATCATTGCTCAATTCTTTAATTATGAACTCTCCGCCAATGACGGATAGTTTGTGTTTACTCAAAACTATTTTACTACAAACCCCAAAATATTAACAGGGTTTATTAAGAATGCTTAAAAATTAAATACAAAGTCAAAGGCAAGACTATAAAACTCATTCGGGCTATGGCTCTGAACCTTTAGGGGGTTGGCTGAATGTAAAACGAAGAGGCAAGCTACACGATGTAGCGGAATTAAAATAAAAAACAATTTTAACAATTTATAATTCTAATTTTACCCCATCCGCCTTGCAACGGGCAAAACGCAAGGTTAATAACAGCAGTGATGAGTTAAGGATGGGGCTTAATTAAAGTTATACTTAACTATTTCTATCCATCACCGCAAAAGGCTTAGCATATTTACTTTTGCGGTTTTTATTTAAAAAACTATTCAACCAAATCAAACATCCACCGCAGGGGATTGTTCATCTGAAATCTTAAACTCAACTTGTCCTGCGGTTTTTATTAGATTTGTTTATCAAACCAGCCCACCTATGGGCTTCTCCGTGTTTTAGTGTTACGGGGCTTTGACCCCGTTTTTTTTAGAAATCAGTTTATAGAAAGGATATATTTATGAAAACAATGATTGCAGCGGGGTACTTTTGCAAAAAAAAGGAGTTTGAAAATTATGCAAAAAACATTTTTCAAACAGAAAAGATTTTACAAAAATTTGAATTTCAGCAGGAACTTAAAAGAAGCGGTTTATGGCTCGATATAGCTGAAACAAAAAGAAGGGCAAGCCGTACTTTAAAAATGCTTTTAGATAGCAGATTGATTCAAAACGGGCTGATTGTACCCGGAATGTTAGAGTATATAAGCGAGGTAGCGGCATGCTGATTGATACAAATTGCGATTTAGCAAAGCAAATGAAAAAAGATTTAGAAAACAAACCTCCTGAAAAATTGACAGAAAAGCAAAAACATTTTCTTTTTGAAATGGATTTAAAAGAACAGTTTGAATGCGGATTGGACGGGTGGTAAATGGAAGAAGAAACAAATACTGAAAATTCACAAGATGCTCAGTATTGGGCTGATTATTTTGAAGAGATTTACGAAAACCAAATAGATGATTATTTAAGAGGTTAAAAATGCCTGAATTTATTAATATTTTTGAAGATTACACCGTTTTTTGTAGAACGGCAGATGAATTTATTAAAAAAGCAAAAGAGTATTATTTTAAAAAGGAGTTAGAAAATGGAAGAGATATTAAAGAATTATGCAAAAAGGCGGCTTATAAGCCTATTGCTTGAACTTTGCGAAAACAAAACAACATACAACCGCATAAAGTCAATACTTAAAAGGGAATTGGAAGAGATATAAAAAAAACTCCTGAATACAGGAGCTTCTCTCTACATATTTATTTACAACATTTTAATAATGAAAGGATAACATAAGAAAATGGAAAATGCAATTGTAGAAAAAACAAACAATTTGCCTATTGAGAATACATCTCAAACGCAAATTGAGATTTCAAGGGCAGTTCAAGAGGTTCAAGCGGCTGTCTTAGTTGCTCAAAAAATGCCAAGAAATGAAATTAAAGCCTATGAAAAAATAATGCAAGCGGCACGTCGTGAAACCTTGGCTAAACAATCAACTTACGCTTACCCCAGAGGGGGGCAGATTGTAAAAGGAGCTTCAATTAGAACCGCTGAAACCCTAGCCAAATACTGGGGTAATATTTCTTTTGGGATTAAAGAATTATCACAAGACAATAGAAACCATACATCTGAAGTTATGGCTTATGCGTGGGATTTAGAAACTAATGTTAGAGAAGAAAAAGTATTCCAAGTTACTCATACAAGAGTTGCCAAAGGAAATAAAATAACTCTGACTGACCCCAGAGATATTTATGAAAAAGTGGCAAATGACGGGGCAAGAAGACTAAGAGCTTGTATTTTAGGTGTACTTCCAAGCGATATTGTTGAAGGTTTTTTAGCGGAATGTGAAAAAACCTTGCTAGGCGATAACAAAGAGCCTTTGATTGAAAAAATAAGAAGAACAATTAAAACTTTTGAATCAATCGGAGTTACGCAAGATATGATTGAAAAACGTGTCGGATGTAAAGCAGAAGCCATGATTCCGAAACAGCTATTAGATTTAGGGGCAATATATAAATCAATTACCGATAATTTTAAATCGATTGATGATTTTTTTGGAACAGACAAAAAAGAAGTAATTGAAGCTGAAAATGTTTTGCAGCTAAAACAAGAGGACGCAACCAATGGCAAAAACACTTCTAAAACTAAGTAATGATAATTATTATTCAAAAGAAGCAAATTTTGAATATTTGAGTGTTTCTCAATATAAAGATTTTTGCGGAACTATGGCAAAAAAGGGGTGCGAATATTCGGCTCTTGCAAAATTGAGAGGTGAATATATCCCCGAACCCTCAAAAGATATGCTTATGGGTTCATATATTGATTCAGCTTATGAAGGAACTCTTGAAGAATTTAAAAACAATCACCCTGAAATGTTTTTAACATCAGGCAAAAACGCAGGGCAATTAAAAGCCGATTTTATAAAAGCTCAAAATGCTTACGATAGAACCCAAAGAGATGAGCTTTTTAAGTTGTATATGTCAGGCGAAAAACAAAAAATAATGACGGCTGAATTATTCGGAGCTAACTGGAAAATTAAAATGGATAGCTACCATGAAGATAAATGTATTGTTGATTTAAAATACATCAAAGATATTCACGATAGAACATGGATTAAGGATTTAGGCTATTTTGTTAATTTTATAGAAGCTTGGGGATATGATTTGCAGCTTGCAATTTATCAGCTTGTAGTTGAAAAAAACACAGGGCAAAAATTACCTTGCTATATTGCAGCGGTTGATAAAAAAACAACTCCGGAAATTGAACTTATTCAAATTAATCAAATGCAATTAGATACTTCTTTAATAGGGATTGAATCAAACGTTAAAAGGATTCTTGAATTAAAAAAAGGAAATCTTGAACCTGATAAATGCGGAGTTTGTGAATATTGTTTAGAAAACAAAATTTTAACAAGTCCTATTGATAGCTCGAGATTAATAGAAATATGAGGAATTAAATGAGCGACATTAACACAGTTACATTAATTGGAAATATAGGAAACGACCCCGAATATAAATATTTTGATTCGGGAGCCTGCATAACTTCTTTTTCAATCGCTGTAAACAGATACGATTCAAAGAAAAAAGAAGATATAACCGATTGGCTTAATGTTAAGACGTTTTCTAAACTCGGTGAACATCTTAAAAAAGGTCATAGAGTAGGAATAGACGGGAAAATACAAACAGACACTTGGGAAAATGAAAACGGAGAAAAAAGAAAATCTGTTTATATTTTTGCAGACAATTTGCAAATTTTGACACCGAAAGAAAAAGAGTAAAGGTTAAAAATGCAATACAAAACTTCAAAAAAAATTTTAATCGATAAACGAAAATTTGAAACGTTGAAAAGATTAAATTGCCCGAAAGAAATTTTAATTGATTTAATTTTTGAAAATAAATTAACTTTAACAGGTGATTCCTTAATCGATGACAATCTCGAATCTCTAATTGAAATAAAGGAGTTTAAAAATTGGGGTGGTAATCATAACCCAAAAGGCAACAACCAATATAGTTTAGGTCAAGTTGACCAACAAGTTGACCGTGGTCAAAATATAGGTCAAGTTGTAGATAAAGATAAAGATAAAGATAAAGATAAAGATAAGGATAAGGATATTACTTTTAAAGAAGATTTATTTTTTGATAAAAACATTCAAAAAGTTATTTCTTTATATAAGGAGCATTGTAAAAGTCTTATTCCTATTAAGTTTGAGCATAGAACAAGGGAGCGGTTAATAGAAATCAAAGAGTTTCTTAAGGTCGTAGGGCTTGATTTTAGCTATGTGATTGACTTAATGGATAAAGCAAACAAGCAAAAGGTTTTCTATGAGAATAAAATAAGCCTTAAAAGTCTTATAAAAAACCATGCAGAGATATATTCGGGACTGGGAGCGTCAACTGTAAATCAGCCGCAGGGCAGTACGAATTTAACTCAAAAACTCAATGAGCTGGCTAAAAAGTATAGTGTAAATGAGGTGTAGTATGGATAGGCACGATTTTATAAGCCGTATTATCACAATGTACCCGCATATCATTAAAGACGATGGTGTAAGCTCATATTACGACCTTTACAAAAGGGCATTTGGAGGTAAAGATATTGACTTTGAAAAACTATTCGATATTTTTGCCACTGAATACAAGGAGAAATATCCGCCCACGGGTGCTTATTTATCTGAACTTTCGCTAAGGTGCTTGAAGAAAGAACCCGAAACTGCTCAAAGATGGATTCACGTTAAAATCTACAACCCGATTTTGAAAGCGGTCATTAATACGGATTGTTTCCCCGCAGGAACAAGCGAAAACGCTATTTTAAACACTTATAAAAAGCGATTCGGCGGTGAAGGGTGGCAGATTATAGGAGTTTAACATGCTTTGTTTCAACGATTTAGGCAGGTATCACCCCAGTTTACTTGTAAGGTGGACGATATCAGCATACAACTGTTACAAATGCGGATGTGTTTGCTCAAAATGTCCGACACCGGAGTATGCAAAGTTGAAGCCCAAATGCCATATGAAGCCGTATGTTTTAGAGCTTGTTAAAAAGTTTGGAGTACCGGAAGAATGCGAGATATTCGATACAAAGACGTTGTTTACGAGCACAGAGGCTACACCTACGGGCGGTATCAGCCGAAAAAACACGAAATAACAGCATCCGCTATGTATTTTTTAAAAGAGTTTATAAAGCGAGTAACGGAGAATTACAAAATGGAGGATTGGCTTTTAACAAAAAGGCAAAATCAAATTATGGCTTTGATGTCAGAGGGTATGGGAAGAGAAGAAATTGCCGAAAGTTTGGATATTGAACTAACATCAATTAATACCCAGTTGAATGATATTTATGACCGCTACGAAATTTCAGGCGGTTCAAAGAACGTCAAAGCGGTTGTGAAGTATTTAAAAAGGATTGAGAGGTTAAAGGATGAGTAAATTCGTTATTAAAAATTGCCCTGCGTTACGTTGGGATAGGAAAAAATTTAAAGTTTGTTATGAAGGCAACAAAGAGACAAAATGCTGCGATATTGACGATTGCGTTATTAAGCAGATTGTTAGGTTGTGTAAAGATGTAAAAGAAAAAGACCCTATTGTAGCCGAAAGAGACAACCAAACAGGCGAAATCATAAGCATTAGCGGTTGGGCTGAAAATCCCATTTACGATTTTGCACAAAAGATTTTGCAAGTTTTAGAAATCGAGGAAGTGGAATAATGGAATTAACAAAAGAGAATCAATATAATAACTTAGGCGAACTTGTAGATGCTTTTCAAAAACCCATACAATTACAATTTTTAGCATTTGAGGATTTGTTTAAATTTCAAAAAAATTAATGCCTGAAAATATTTGGAAGTATTACATTGTCACTTACGAAAAATTTTTTATAAATAATTTAAAAAGATTATTTGAGGAGTTGAAACAATGACAACCGAACTTGAAAAAGAATTTTTTAGATAAAAACAGCTTTTATAGGAGAAAACACGACAAAAATGAGTAACTTTAAAGATGTAACAGGGCAAAGGTTTGGGCTATTGACGGTAATAAAAAGAGTAAAAAATGACAAACAAGGAAACTCAAAATGGTTATGCAAATGCGATTGTGGGAATGAAAAAATAGTCAGATTATCGTGTTTAAAAAGAAGCACAACACCTTCTTGCGGTTGTTTAACTATAAAAAATATTAAAAAAGCAAACACTAAACACAAATTATCAAAAACAAGAATTTATAGAATTTGGAAAGGTATGAAACATCGTTGTTATTGCCCTTCAAGTAACGGTTACGAGTTGTATGGTGGGCGAGGGGTAACGGTTTGTAATGAGTGGAATGAATTTACCCCTTTTTATGAATGGGCTAAAATTAGCGGTTATCAAGAAAATTTAACTATTGATAGAATTGATGTAAACGGAAACTATGAACCAAGCAACTGCAAATGGAGTACGGGAAAAGAACAAGCAAACAACAGAAGAAATAATCATATAATTACTTATAATGGTGAAACGCATACTTTGTCTGAATGGGCTAATAAATACAATATCCCTGTTGGTTTATTAGCAGATAGAGTAAATAGAAGTCATTGGACTTTTGAAAAAGCGATTACAACACCAAAAAGATTGCGTAATAAACACCAAATCCAACAACTATTTAAGGAGGGGGAATGAAAAAGCAGCCTTACAGTTTTAATGAAATTGTTTTTAGAGAGAACAATGCACTTATTTTCCAACAAGAATTTACAGGAAATTTAAAAATTGAGGGTTTTACGGAAAACGGAAAATATAAGTTTGAGTATAAAGAATATGAACAGGAGGAGAAATGAACAAAATAAATGGCATAGATGTAAGCGAATGTTCTTATTATAACAAAGACAATGAACCATATTGTTGTGAAGTATGGGATAACGAGTGCGAAGCTCAAAATTGCTATTTCAAACAACTCAAACGTTTGCAAAAAGAAAATGAGAAGTTGAAAGAAAAAATAAAATCTGAAAAATATATCAAAGAAAATGCTTTACAAGAAGCAACTAAATACTCTATGAAATGCGGAGAATTTAGACAAGCACTTAAAAATATACGAACATACATAAATCAAGAATGCGAAAATAAACAATGCCCTCAAACCTGTGCGAATTGTTTTATGGGGAATGTTTTAATTAAAGTGAACGAGGTTTTAAATGACAGAGATTGAAGTTACATTTTATTTATGTAATAATATTATTGACCACGACAATACAAAAAATTTAAAATTGCTGAAAAGCCCTCTTGTATTTCGTCGTGGTTATACAAGGGGCTTTTAATATAGGAGAACCACGACAAATGAGTAAATTAAAAGATTTAACAGGACAAAAATTTGGAAAACTTACAGTAATTGAACGTGCTGAAAATGATAGACGGGGCAATACACAATGGTTATGTAGATGTGAGTGTGGAAATATAAAAATTGTGCTTGGGTATCAATTAACATCAGGTAAAACTCGTTCTTGCGGTTGTTTAGTAGGACGTGCCGGTATTCATCATAAAACTAAAACTCGCTTGTTTAATATTTGGCAAAATATGAAGCAAAGATGTAATGATGTAAATTCTGAAAATTACAAAAGCTATGGGGCAAGAGGAATAAGAGTTTGTAAAGAATGGCAAGAAAAATTTGAAAACTTTGAAAATTGGGCTGTTGCAAATAGTTATAACAATAATCTAACTATTGACAGAATAGATGTAAATGATGATTATTACCCCGAAAATTGTAGATGGGTTGATATGAAAACACAACAACAAAATCGAACTAATAATCGTTTAATTACTATAAATAACGAAATTAAGTGTCTAGCAGAGTGGTGTCGCATTTATCATATTTCACCGAATGGAGTATGGGTTAGGACTCAAAAGGGAATAGATATTGTAACTGCAATAATAACACCATCAAGGTTAAGAAGGAAAAGATATAATGGATAATGAAATTAGCAAAATGTTTGAAAATGCGGGGATAAAGCCTTTATGCCAAATTCCTGATAATTATTGCGGAATGAAAAATATATATGCTGATTTCACCACAGAGAAACAGTTAGAGTTAATTAAGTGGCTAATTAGAAACAAAAGACTTTTTATCAGAAAAGCTGATTATAGTAGTAATTTTTATATGGATATTACATATAATCGTTGTAACGGAGTGGATAATCCGAAATTTGAAAGTTGCTTAGCAAGTTTAATGAATGATATTTGGCAATCACTCACCAACCGAGAAAAAGATGAAATAAGGAATATTTTAAATGCTTAAAAAAGAAGAAATAACCTACATTGAGCAAATGACAAAGCAAATAGTTAATGCTTTAAAAGAGATTGCAAAATATGATGATGATTATATTTATCAAATACCCGAAAGAGCAAAGTTTGACAGATTAAGAGTTGAACTCAATAAAGAATTAATGACAATAAGGAAAAGGATATATAGATGAAAACAGTTGAAGAAATAACAGATACCATAATAGATGTTACAGTAATAGTATTAATTTTTGGCGGATTAATAGCTTTTATAATGTTTATAAACAATATAGCTGAAGAAGCAAACCAAGTACACAAAGAGTGGAATGACAAAGTAAATAATTGCGTATTAGACGAAAATTACCGAAAAGATTGTAAACTAATTTTATATCGTGATGCACAAATTCATGGCCA
>Ga0247611_10003430_pt1 | contig 23514 bp, 47 predicted proteins | sample 177DNAGHGhighgp2_FD_192422 | JGI IMG/M metagenome (GOLD analysis project Ga0247611, IMG submission 192422) | Sheep rumen microbial communities from Palmerston North, Manawatu-Wanganui, New Zealand - 1770 DNA GHGhigh gp2 | ecosystem: Host-associated > Mammals > Digestive system > Stomach > Rumen... | reverse complement strand
CAGAAAAGTGAGTTGAAAACGTCAGCAGTTGACTTTTTTAGTATTTTATTATATAATATATATAGAAATAATAGTAATAAGGGGTATTATTATGAGTAATGATGCTTTCGTAGAATTTACCAGATGGGAAGATGAACCCATTTGTATAAAGAAAGAAGATATTAACGCATTTTATCCAGACCCAAGTTCATATAGGAAGAAAGAGGTTCCTACTATTATCACTACTGGAACTAATACTTATACAGTAAATGAGAGTTATGAAGTAGTGAAAAAGAGAATACTGGGGTTGGAGAAAAAGGATAATTTTTATTAGGTGCCATTTACAGCCATGGATAAAGAATGGATTGAAAAATCGCTGGAAGATTGGTGTAAAAAATATGGTAATGCGATGCCGGTAAGTATTGATACCTTTACCGAAGTAGGGTATCAGAAATAGGCAGATACTTCTTCTCTTGGAATGACTGACGATGAATGGCATAGTGCTATTGCGGGGCTTAGTGAGTAAAAAGTAGGGGGTATAGGTGGCCGGCCGGCATTTGAATAATAGGGCCTATTGGAACCGGGGGATATTGAAATGAAAAACCGGGGAGGGTCTATTGAAAATTGAAATGAAAACTGGGGTCATATGGAACCGCAGAAAATTGAAATGAAAATGATGGGAGGTCTATTTGAAAAGCGAATTGAAAATTCGCGTTCAAATAAGGGCAAAATGAAAAATGAATTGAAAATCCCAGGGTGCGATTATTGGGGCACCTATGATGGGTATAAAATATATAAATGTTATAATAAAGTCGCTCCTAATTATACCGACGTTGTCTTTGCTCTTGGAAATGCATTGGTGATGAACGGCGTTATTATTGGGCGAGTTGATAGCGCTGGGCGTGTCAGTGGCTGGGTACCTGAAATAGCGAAGAAGAAGGCACCAACTGTTGAAGAGATTAAAGAAGTGTTGGGCACGAAGGTAAGTGTAAGTGATATTGATGCTGTTATTGATAACTCTTGGAAGAGAACAGTTGAAGATTTAGTTGGTAAGCGATTGAGTGTTGATAATATAAAATATAGCGAGTAAGATAAACTTACTCGCTTGTTTTATGATGTATATAATATGGTAAATAATGGAGAGTGAGTAAAATGGGCAAAATGCGGAATAGGCGTGGCCCGCCCGTATTGGTCTCGGCGCTCTTTTTTCCTCGTTATCCTCTCCGTTATTGTTTTTTCAAAGAACCCTGTTGTAAAAAACTCTACTAATCAACACTACTCTTGGCCCGTCCAGTCCCATCAATTCCCATTCCACAGAAAAAGACAGGCCAAGAATAAATCGTGGCAAATTTTATCGCCCAAGAAGGTCGTCAATTAGTTTTTCAAAACTTTCCTCTGCATCCGCCGTAGGCTCTACGAGCGTTTTATTTAGTACCTCATTGATTGCGCGCGTATACTCTCTGAAAAGCGCATACACAGTCATTACTCTTGGCAGATGCTCTTTCACATCATCACCAGCAACATAAGGTACATCATCAAGTTTTACCTCATACTCGGCCTCATATGCGTCGAGCAACTCATTCAGCGCACTCGCAAACTCATTACATGCCTCTTCATAACGGCTTGATATATTTGCGTTGTTGATAGCGCTATTGAGATTGTCGGTGAATGTCTTTGCGATATCAGCCGGGTCAGCGCCACTTTTGAGCGCGTTTAGAATTTCATCATAAGAATAATTCATTATTTTTCTCCTTTTTTTATTCTATATATATTATATCAAATTTTTTTGAATTTTTCAAGATACCGCCCTTTTCATTTGCTCCTTCTGGAAGAATTAGGAGCCACTCTACGGCCGATAAAAGTAGTCGTGTAAACTTTGTTGGGAAAAATTTTAGTGAGGCCCAGAATGTCAATTTCAAATGTTTTTGCCAGGGTTTATAACGCGAAAAAGAGAAAAGGAAATGCGCGAAAAAAAATGTCGTTTTTTTATATTATAACATATTTTTTTTTATTTGTCAAGCGCGCGCATTTTTTTTATTCTCGCCCGCCCGTAATAATGAATACGGACGGCTTTTGTTTCATTTCATGACGCATATGGGCTTGTTTTGATGATGCGGTCGTAGTTGCCCTGCTTTTGCTCGCATATGAGGTCGCATATGGGGTTCGTCGTGATGAATACGAGCGCAGAGAGAGGGCGAGACTGCGCGAAATTATGACAAAACAGTTACAATTTGGTTACAAAATGGTAACAAATGGTTACAAAATGGTAAAAATTATGACAAAATGGTTACAATTTGGCTAAAAAATTACAAAAAAATGACAAAAAGAGCGTAAAAATTACAAAAAAATGACAAAAAAGTGTCAAAATGGTGTCAGATTGTTAAATTTTTCACAATTTTTTAGCGATTTAGCGTAGTAAAGCATGAAAGTTTCGGTAAAACACACAAAAAAGGCGCAATTTTGGGAAAAAAATTTGTTGAAAATGACGACGAACTTTTACTTGACTTTTTTTCTAAAATGTGATATAATGGAAATTTCGGGCGCGCTTTGGCGTCAGCGGCCCGGGCAACAGCGCACTTATGGGATTCGCCCGGGCAATGCTTTATAGTATCTTATCGCCGCAAAAATTTCGCAAAGCAACAACAACACAAACTCCGCTCGGCGCGACAGTTGGCGAGCGGCCCAAAAAATAAAGGCGGTGAGTATTATAACTCATCGCCATTATTATCGTATTTCCATTCCTGTGGGATTTCAGTTCCCTTTACACAGTAATCACGAAAAGGGCAGGCCAAGCAAAGTTCTTCCCAATCATCACCCTCTACTTTGGAACAGGCATCCTTGATGAGTTTCAAACCCATCCGCATTTCTTCTTTCCAATCCATTTTTTTACCCCCTTATTAGTAGGTGTCCAGACCCATCATTTCGGCTTCGGCGGCACTCACCTTACCGAGGCACCGCAGTTCCTCATCGGGAAAGACTTCATGCGCATAGGCGATGTGCTGTTCTTTGGTGGCGTTTTCCAGTTCGGTGAAGAACTCTTCGCCGCAGAGGTCGCTGTCCTCACCAACGATTTCAAACCAGTAGGTAGTCCATTTCTTCATTTTGTATCAGTTCCTTTCCTTGTTTCTGTATTTATTATAGCACAGATTTACTCACTTGTCAAGGTCATCCCAAAATTTTTCTGCTTTGGCTTTACCCTCAATCTGGTTGACCGCGAGGTCGCACAGGTGGATGGCGTATTCCTCAATGGTTTCAGACATGCCGCTAACCCAAGTCTGATGATAATAATTAGTGTACTTGAAAAAGTCAATTACACGATGGATGAAATGCTTGCGCGGAGTGTGATGTTCCCACACAATGACATCGACCGCAGGAGAGCCCAAATCATAGCGGCGGATAAACTGAACAGTGAAAAGATACTTGCCAATGCGATAATCTTTGTATTTTACATTCTCCATTTTTATAATCTCCTTTTCTCTTGGTAATTATAGTATAGCACAGGATTTGCGCGTTGTCAATACTTTTTTGAAAGTTATTTTTTTACAATCGCCCGGGCGTAAAACCTACTTATTCAGTAGGCTTTACCTCGTATAGGTCGCCCCAATCATCAACCGCATAACGGTGTTCAGGCTTATGCTCTCGCATTTCAGCAATCATAGCATCAATCTCTGCTTCTTCTTCGAGGTCGGACTCTGTCCAATTCTGATAGTAGTCCTCAAAAAGCATTCCCCGTGCCTTGGTGATTTCATCATCAAAGGCTTCCCAGAATCCTTCTTGCTCCATAGCCCATTTCAAAAGTTTACCACTATCGACAACATCTAAGAAGACATCTTCGAAGACATCATCACAGTATTCAAGGCTATCAAGATAAGCTTCCTCTTCGGTGTCAAACTCAACGCCATCATCACGCCGCCAAACTTCCATTTATTTTTCCTCCTTTCCAAAGTAGTCATACCCTCGCAGAATTTCCACATCGTTGGTCAGCGCCGCAAGTAGCATTTGCCGTGCGCTGTTATAGGCGCTGAATTTACCGAGCATCATAGCGGCGGCGTTGTAGTCCTCACGACTTGCCGCCTTTTTATGTTCAGTCTCGAAGTAATCCTCACGTTCGCGCAACATGCGCACAACGTCCATCAGCAGATTTTCAGTATTCATTTTTATTCTCCTTTTCATCAGCAGTTTCCCAAGTCTCAACACGCCAAGTGATACGATGGTTGTTGGTCTTAAATTCATTCCAACTGTCAGTTTCCTGTTGTTTCCGCTTTGCGTATTTTCCCGCATTGACATAATTCAGAAAAACCGCATCGGGAAATTCACCGCCACCGCATTCGGGGTAATCATCAATATCTTTGATTACAACATAAATTTTCATTTTACATCACCTCTGCGCGTATTCTTGCATCAAATGCTGATTGATTAATTTTAGTATTCATTTCTTTTTCAAAATTTGCTTTTGCTTGATGGAGACAAATATCGGTAATTGTAGACAGGTAATCCTCTGAAATCATACCCTCATCAAGAAGAAATTGTAAAATTTTCAGATTATGATTAGTAGTTTTTATTTTAGTCATTTTTTATCTCCTTTCTTTTTGGTAATTATAGTATAGCACACTTGTTTGAAAATGTCAATAGGGAAACTGCGCGAAAATACTACAAATTTTTGAAGTTCTGCGCCCGGGCGATTACACCCTGTAATCAAGTTGAATAAAAATAAAAAGGCGACTTTATGTTGTCGCCTTTTTATCTGTCCACAGTTTGCCGTTGAGGTCGGGGTCTTGTCTCATGCAGTAAATAAAAATGTCTCGCTCAATCCGCACATCTTCAAGCCCTGTATGCTTTTCCTCAAAGTCATGCCGCCCTGTAATGTAGCGGTAAACCACTTCGGCGGTCATCTGCGCTTGATTGTTTTTCGTGATGTAGCCATTCTCAAAGCACCACGGTTTATAGTTCGGGTCATTTTTGAAAACTGCTCGGCACATTTTGAGGGTATCATACCATTCTACCCCATAGGGGAGAAAGTAGCGGTAACGGCTTGTCGTGATAAAACGTTGCGTCAAGTTCAGACTACGATTATCAAAGCGGGCGTTGTGGGCGGCAATAATGCGGCAGTTGTTACGCTTGCAAGCATCAAACACTCTCCACTTGATTTTATCCCAAGTCAGCAGTTCCCGCTGTCCAAGAAAAATCTCACGCCAATAATCGGGGATTTTATCGGCATAATAAGCGGTACTCATGTAAAAAGGGTCGGTGATAATGTCTTTGTTAGCCATGCTGACTTCCTCAAACACTTGCCCCCGCAGGTTGAAAACAGAGAAGCCCACATCATAGCAAATAGGGTCATCAAGGCTGTTACAAGTCTCACTGTCAAGCATCATGATTCGCGCATTTTCGTCAATCATTTTTTGCTATCTCCTTTTCTTGATTACACTGATAGTATAACATAAAAGAAAATGCTTGTCAATACTTATTTATCATATTCCCAAAAATAATTTTGTGCACTCTTTCTACGTCCTTTACATACAGCAATAATGTTTGGTCGGTTGAATCCGTCTCTTTCTGCGTCTGCAAAGGAATTATACTTTTTGATTCTTTCATGTGTATTTTTATCACATTGCCAAATTGCTTTGCTAAGTCCTAATTTGATATTATCTGCTTTTTCAATCCATTCTAAGTTAGTATAATTATTATTAGTAGTATTTTTATCAATGTGATTGACTTCTGGATAATTATTTGGATTAGGAATGAATGCCGATGCTACCAGTCTATGGATAGGGAGAGCTTCTGGATGATTACTCCTATCTCTATAAATGCCTACATACATTACATAATAAGGTTCTTTTTTTAGTTTTCCGGCCAACCATTCATCTCGTAATTTAGGAGAATTATAATGTTTATGTAAACTAAGATAACCATTTTTGTTATCAGACCATAATTGACCGTCATCCTAAATCCAATAGTACGGACGGACATCCTCATACCCAGGAACTGTATTTAGCTAAATTTTTCTCATAATAAAAGTCTCCTTTTTATTTTATAGTTTTGATACGTTTCATTTATTATTGAAAATTATTGATACGTATCAAACTTATTTTGTCCAAAAAATACCTTCAAAATTTTGAAGTTTTGCGCCCGGGCACTTTATCGCAGTAAAGTAATAAAGAAAAACTTTGTTGAGGTTTTAGTCCTCAACAAAGTTAGTCTGATGGTCAAATTTATAATGGCGTTCCCACTGAAACTTACGCCCACAGGCCATACAATGGCCGACATAGTATTCGACAATCTCATTTGTGCCGTGGTCGGTGTCAAAGCAGTCGTCTTCTTCAATGTCGCCATTATGGCAAACAGGGCAATCCCATTCCCATTCCATAAGATAGCGCCCCCTTACTTGGCCTTGGGGGGGCGCTTCTCAACGAGCGTCAGTTCAAACTTTTTGTCGCCCACTTCAAAAGCGATTTGCCGCGACACATTCGTGACCTCAACCTCGGCATACGCCTGACCGAGCGCGTCCTCACGCAGAAACTCGGCAATCTCCGCGATGATGGCTTCTTTCAGTTCGTTAGGCTTACGCTCACGCTTTACCTTGCCGTCCTGCTTGGCGTGTTCCACCTTACGCATCATCTTCTTGACGGTTTCCTGCTGTTCCTCGGACAGGTCATACTCGGTTTCCTCATTCCCCTCAACAGCGTTGTCGTAGTTGATGAGTTCAATCGCCTCTTCACGGCCACACTTGTTACGCTTCATGTAGTCGGCAATGTTCTTTTCGTTCAGAATAATCTTTGCCATAATTCATTCACCTTTCCTGTTTTCTGTAATTATTATAGCACACAATCAGAGGTTTGTCAATACCTCTTCCCACATTTTTCTTTCATAGCAGTGAAAAATTTTCCACCACCGCAGACCCTCGGGGATGTCCTCATTCCAATGGTGATTTTTTACAATTCCTTCCGCATCTTCGCGGGTGTAGGCCATATACCAAAAGTGGTCAGAAAAAAGAATGTAATACATTATTCATCCTCCTCAAAATTTTGAAAACCGCAAAGGGTAAAGACATCTTCCCACTTAAAATTTTTCTTGCACTTGGGGCAATGGCCGATAGCCTTGACGATGATAGAGTCCCCATCGTCATACATGTCATAGTGGTCATCAAAGTCAAGTTCGACCTTACAATACGGGCAGTTAGGATTATAAGCCATTTTGTTATCTCCTTTTCTCTTGGTTCAATTATAGTATAGCACAAACTTTTTCTCCTGTCAATACCTTGTTAGAATTTTAACAATCTTTTTCCGCCCGGGCACTTTCACACGGTAAAGTGCTACCGTGTGAAAGCGGAGAGAAAGAAAGAAAGGAGAATAGAAAGGTAGTGGTGACCCCTAGGAGATTCGAACTCACTATTTTTAGGTTGAAAGCCTAATTACCTAACCGATTAGTAGAAGGGGCCATGTGGTGCGCGTGGTGGGGTTCGAACCCACGACACCCGCCTTAAAAGGGCGGTGCTCTTCCTACTGAGCTACACGCGCAGATTTTAGGGGAATAGGCTATCACCCCTGTATAGGTCGCTTGCCCTCTGACCCTTTGTAGTGCTTTGGATGGGGTAGGCATAAACACTCAACGCCTTTGTCCATCTTACAAAAATTTTACGCCCCGTTGTTGCCATTCCCTATGCCCTTAGGTTTTGGCGTCTGGTGTTAGGGGCAACTTACCAGTTCTTCCCGCCTCAATGGGCGCGGAGTCCAGCGCTCTCTGTAAGCCGTTGCTCGCTTTTTGGGTCACGACCCCCTCACCGCCTGTCGTGTCAGCGGATGGCATGTGGAAAGGGGCGATAGGCTCACCCCTTAGAGCCGCTTGGGTTTGAGCGGTAGTTACCGCTCACGCAAGGCTGTAAAAGCCCTTGCGCTTGTCCTCGGTGCGGACGATAACCCCATCATTCTTGAGCTGGGTCAGCATGGCGGTGACACGGCTGGACGAGATACCAGCGGCAACGATGGACGGCACACCCTTGACGATGTCAGAAACAGCGTACAGGGTATCGGGCTTCATCCACGCAAGGATGTCAGCCTTGAAGCCAGCGTTCTCAACCTGCTTCGGGGTCGGCTTACGCTCGGCGGTGTTCTTCTTGTCGAGCAGTTCAATCTCGTGGTTGATGAACTCCACAAGGGCGGCGTCCTCGGCAACGGCAGGGATAGCGAGCAGGGCATTGAAGTTGTCACGCTTGGTGGGCTTACGAGTAGTCATAGTATCTACCTCTTTCTGAAAATGTTTTGCTACCAGATTCTCATGCCTTTTAGTAGCGGCAAGGCTTTTGTAGTGAAGATGTTGAACTTCGTTCAACCTCTCACTTACATACTTATTATACCACAGATTTGTGGGGGTGTCAAGAGGTTTTCGGCATTTTATTTTTCTTTTGTGGCTTTGGCAACCGCGCAGATAAACCATAACTCTTGCGGCTCGGCGCCTCTCCCTCTTGACTGTATTCATTATACCACATTTCTGTTGGCTTGTCAAGAGGGTATCCCAACTTTTTTTGAAGAGATTTTTTTTATCCTGTTTGCCTAACGCTCTGGATTTTTTCAGCCAGACCATCGGAAAGGGTCGTACCTCTCCCTCTTGACACTTATTATTATAGCACTTTTTCAGATAAAGTCAATACTTTTTTCAATAGTTATTTTTTTAACAAAGGGCTGGCGCCCGGGCACTCTATGAAAAATTTTCTCTTTTTTCATTTTTCTATTATAATTATATCATTTTTTTTTGAAAAAATCAAATAAACGAAAAAATAGGCATGAGTATTAGACCTCATGCCCAGGGCAGTCATGAGCAAACATAAGTTCGCCTTGACAATCTGTGGTAAAAAGCCAACGCAGTTTTTCATCAATGGCTTCTTCAATAATTTGGTTTTGTTCATCTTGTGGAAGCAGTTTGAATAAATCCATTAGACGATAACGCCCCGCCATAGCCTCGCTAATATCGTCAAGGTCAAGTTGCTCTTGCGTGAAGCGTCGGGCTTCATCTTCTGTATAGATTAGCCCATTATCAGTATTTTGATAATAAATCATATTTTTCATTTCCTTTCTTTTGGTAATTATAGTATAGCACATTTATGTAATAATGTCAAGTCTTTTTATAAAAAAACTTGGAGCCAGGTCAAAGGCATTGTTATTTTTTTGACAAAGTAAAAAATAAAAAAGGAGAGAGCTTACGCTCTCTCCGCTTTATACTCTTTCCACTTGGGCTGAGGCTTACGCCACGGATTACCGATGCACTGTTTATCAGCACTCTTGACCTTGGCACGCAGACAAGCCATGAAAATCTCAACTTCAATTTTCACATCTTCAAGGGCGGTGTGGCGCTCCTCAAACTCGTCCGTTTTGGTGATGTAAGCATAACCGACTTCGGCGTTGGTGCGAACATTACCCTTTTCGCTCTGCCAACCATTTTTGTGGGCTTTGTCAAAAAAGGTCTTGCGCTGATACAGGGTAGAACAGGCCATGTTCCAAATGTCGAGAAATTCAGTTTCCGCAGGGAAGAAAAACCGATACTTAGTAGTTGCGCGGATGGTGTTATCAAGGGCGCGGCGGTCAAAGTTGGTGTTATAGGCAACCACTTCGGTGATGCCATAATCGCGCATCATGTTGCGGATAGTCTTGAATGCCGTTTCAGCCTTCACCATTTTCCACTCGCCAGTTTTCAGCCCCTCTTCATACTGGGGAAGCTTGTTCGCATAGTAGGCGGTTTTCATTCTCTCGCGCATGCCCGCGTACACATCATGAAGTACCCACGAAAATTTTTCATAGGTCTCGCCATGACTGTCGATAATCTTACCACCGAGGTCATAGACGAACGGCTTGCCGATAGAGCCACAGGTTTCGGTATCAATTGCGAGATAGTAGTGACGGCGCTTATCAATTTTCTTCTTGAAATACAGCATTTTTTTACCTCTTCTTATTTTTGTTCAAGGGGCTCAACTTCTTTTCCCTCTTGACAATAATTATTATAGCATAAGGGATAGAGAATGTCAAGAGGAAAAACACAATTTTTTTTAGTTATGGAAACTTTTATGATTTAGCGAAGTGAAGCGCCCGGGCACTTCACCACAGTAAAGTATTACTGTGGTGAAGGCACAATAAGAGAAGAGAAAGAAAGAAAGGAGAATAGAGAATTGTAGAAAGGAGGGGCGGTTATTCTCTGCGGACGCCCAGCCGCAGTGAGTGCGCACGTTGGATGGGGGCTGTTTAGACCCAACCCCCAAGAGGTCGTTGAGGATTACTCCGCGAGGGAGTAGATGTGCTTGCGCTTATCCTCGGTGACGGTCAGAGCGCCACCCTTGCCCATCTGCGACAGCAGAGCGGACACACGCTGAACGGACAGACCCTCGCAGGCAGGGCAGTTCTTGGCGACTTCGCCAGCCTGATAGGACACACCCTGCTCCATCCACGCAAGGATTTCGCTCTTGATGCCCTCATTGGCAACCTGCTTCGCCGTGGGCTTGCGCTCGGCAGAGTTCTTCTTGTCGAGCAGTTCCAGTTCGTGCTCGAGGTACGCCTTGTCCTCATCGTGGGCGTAGGACAGGATGCGGTTGATGTACTCGCGCTTGGTCATTTTCTTCTCGGTCATGGTATCTACCTCTTTCGTAAAATGTTTGTCGCCAGATTCTCACGCCTTTTAGCGACGGCAAGGCTTATGTTTGGAGGAGGGGAGGAGGGTCATTAGCAAGCCCCAATTTCTATCTTGCGTTCTCCCCTGTCCTCTTTACATACTTATTATACCATACGTTTGGCAGTTTGTCAAGGGGTTTTTTCTTGTTTCAGAAATTTTTTTTATTGAGTGTCGCGCTCTCTAAGAGAGGCCGAGCGACATTTTCTTTTTTTGGCTTGTCCATCACCCTTGGGGGTTTCACTCTCTCCCCTTGACAATTATTATTATACCACTTTATCGCAAAAAGTCAATAGGTTTTTTGATAGTTATTTTTTTCACAAGCGGGCGCCCGGGCAGTTAAGCATAACTAACCAAAAGATAAAAGCAAAAACCTCGCGGAGGTACCAGTCCGCGAGGAAAAAGTAGTGGAGAGCCGAAGCCCTTTATCCACCTTTTATTACGTTGTGGGTGGGATGCCCCTGCCGAGGACTGCTCTTTCGTGTTCGGTCCGACCCATGCCAATCACGCTACACTTGTAGGTAGTAGACCTCCATCCGCTTCCTCTTCAAGCGTCAAGCCAATGGGTCTTCGTTCCCATCAACGCTCCTCTTTATCGTGGCAAGCAGTAGGCAGGAGAACGATTCCTTTTTTGGTTCGGGGAGAGAGGCGACTATTTAAGAGGCTTCAAGCTCTCCCCTACCTTGTGCTTTTATTATAGCACATTTCGTGGGGTTTGTCAAGAGGGTTTTAAACTTTTATCAACCTCTCGTCGCTTTGGGGTCATCCGCGGTGCCTTACTTGTCCTGTTCGGTTCCCCTCTTGACAATTATTATTATACCAGATTTTTAGAAAAAGTCAATACTTTTTTGAAAGTTATTTTTTTCACAAAGTCTAATCGCCCGGGCGCATGGGGTAGATTACTGCTGTTCTACCCCATACAGGAAATACCGCTGTTCGTTCCCATCAAGAATAAAGTTGAGGTCTTTATTCGCAAGGAAGCGCGAAACAGAAACGAAATTGTCGCACCCATTAGCGACCATCAAAGAGTGCTTGCTTGCCAGCACTTCATCGGGAACAACCACCAGCAGATGCTTATCCTTTGCCCACGCATAGCCGATTTCCCATGCCGTGCCGCAATCGCCATACAGACCCCAGTCGATAGCGACCACCACATCACACTTGCCGATGGCCTCAATGTCTTTGTTGAAAATGCGCCGACCCCATGTGCTATTCGGGACTTCCCAGCCAGAACTATCTGTGGCGGGGTTCTGCGGGTCATACAGGTCAACATCAAACAGAGAAGCCAAATGCCCTTTGACCTGCGCCTTGACCGCGCGTTCACGCTCATTGAAAAATGGACTTGCCAGATAGACTTTCATTTTTCTTCTCCTTTACCACATGATTTTGTAATAGCCTGTGGGTTGTCCAGCGGTTTTTCGAGGAACACAATTAAACCCATGTTGAGCAAGGAAAATCATAAGATTTCCTCTTTCCTGTTCGGGGCAATCTTGCAGAGAAATACAACACTCATTCAGACCTTTTTTTGCACACTCAATGATTTTATCATTGAGAGCGTCTAAAAAACGCTGTCTCGCAGTGCTGTCATACTCTTCAACCATTTTTCTTGCAGTAGTAGCAGATACAAATTTCATTTTTTCTATTCTCCTTTTCTCTTGGTAATTATAGTATAGCATACTTGCGCCATAATGTCAAGAGGGTCAATGCGATTTTTTATTTCAAATTTTTTAAGTACTGCGCCCGGGCCTTTGCTGACAAATTATGTCAGCAAGTCCCTGTCAATGATTTGGAAATTTGCTCTGTGAATGTAAAGTGCATGGCCATCAATCATCAACTTTGTGGTCTTAGGCAAATCCTCACAGACAGTATAATAAACCTCTTCGCCAGAAAAAGCCATGATAGGGTCGCCTAACTGAGACTGGATAACCACTACACGAGATTTTCCAAACCAGTTCTTATAGCGATTAACAACATTAGCCACAATGGTGTTATCACCAAATCCCTCTGCGGTACTGTTAATGTCCTGTACTGTGAAATCAACATCTGGGGTCAATCCCTTTTCCATAAACAGGATAGTAGTTCCACAGCTTTCAATTTCACTACCATCAACAGTAATGGTAATGACAGAGGACAGAGTTTCTACATACCCCCAACCATCACTTGTGTATGTGTGCTCACGCACAACATTTTCGTTAATGTCAATTTTCTGACCAGTCATAGTCATGAACTTCTGACCATGATTGCTAAAAAACTGACATTCATAGGTGTTGCCAGTAATGCTTCCATTGAGGCTGTTAACCTCACTGCCAAAACCAGCGCACCCAGTCAGCAGAGTAGCCAGCACGAGAACGACAGCGATAATAATCATTTTCTTTTTCATTTTTTTTATCTCCTTTGTTTTTTTGTAATTTTATTTTATCATACTTTTTATAGAATGTCAATAGGTTTTTTAAAAAAGTTAGCCCGGGCGGTTAGACATGACTAACCAATAGATACAAAGTACGGGTTGATGACGCACACACCAACCCGTATTGTCTGCCGTTTTTCTCACATTTTCGTCTTGAATAGGCTAAAGGACAGATAACAGCCGCAAAGTCACCGAGTTTTTTCCATTAGATACGAGGTCAAAGACAAGAAACTCAGTAAAAAACCAAACACCCGCAGTTTTCTTGTGTCAGCATCTTCGCGAGAGACCTGTTTCACATTCCCTCATAGGAAGTGCGTTCCCTATGTTCCTGCTACTGGAAAGGGGCTGATAGGCTCAACCCCTTAGAAGCCGTTGGGGGATTTAGGCGAGGGAGTAAGTGACCTTACCCTTCACCTTCGCCTCGGTCAGACGACCCGCGGCCACGAGCTTGCGGCAAATCGGGCCGACCTTCTGCGGGGTGGCATCAGCCAGTTCGGGGACGAGAGCCTTGATTTCGGCAATCGTGTAGACCTCACCGACACTCATGGCGGCGGCAACAGCCTCACCGATTTCGGCGTTGGCAATCTGCGCCTTCGTCGGGCCAGCCTTGCGGGACGCACGCTTGGCGACACTCTCGCGCAGAGCGGTCAGACGCTCGGCAACCTCACCCTCGCAGGGCTCACCGTTCAGAATGGCATCAATAGCGGAGACATAGGACATTTTCTTGGACATTTTTCATTACCTCTTTCATTTTTTATTTTTTTTTCGTAGCCTGTCCTTGCTACATTTATATTGTATCACAGTTTTGGTCTTTTGTCAAGCCCCTTTTCGGCTTTTCCGAAAAATTCTTTTCGGCGCTCTATTGGTCTTGCTTGGCTCTTGGCCTCCTCTGTTTTACACTTACATTATACCACACTTTTTAGTGGTTGTCAAGGGGTTTTTTCTTGTTTCAGAAATTTTTTTTATTGAACCCCGCACGAAACGCCCACGCGGTCATTTTTTCTTTTGGGCTGTATCTCCCCTTGACAATTATAGTATAGCAGATAGTGGGCAAAAAGTCAAGAGGTTTTTGAAAAAATAGTTTGACAAAATTTTCACAATCTGCGGGCGCCCGGGCGCTTTATCGTAGTAAAGAGAAAAAGTCCTTTACTCACAGTAAAGGACTTCGTCTGTATCTTCGGCAACGATACTCACAGTATCGCCTTGATAGCGGAGATGCGTTTCTTCCAACACACCACACAGGTCGCGATACACAGGGTCTTCGGTGTCAACATAGTTGAGGAGGTCAGAGGTATCATCGGTGTCGAGGGTATCGGGTAAATCAACCTCATAGGAGTACTGAATGACACAGCACACAGAAACTTTCATCACTCTTCACCTCCGAACATGCTATCCCAGCAGGTGGGGCAGATACCAGTGATGAGCATTTCACGCTCGTCCGCAGAGAGATAGGGGAAAGCGTCCTGCGCGAGTGCGCCGTCATCCCAGTCCCAGTAGTCAGCCTCGTTGACCTCTACCTCATTACCACGACCGCAGAAAGGGCACTGGGTGATAACGCAAACTTCTTTGTAATTGATTTTGACCATTTTTATTATCTCCTTTTCTTTTTGTGCCTTTATTATAACACACTCTTGGCATGTTGTCAACTACTTTTTAGAAATTTTGTCAGAGGGCGTTTATTAGACCTTTTTGAGGACTTACTACTAATGCCTCATTATGTTTCCCTCTGACAAAACCTTTTGGATTATTTAGGGTTTCTTCACTCTTTTCTCTTTTCGTTTTGAAAATCGTAAAAGATGGCACCCCTACGCTCTACCTGCGCTGAACCGCGAAACATAAAAGTCAACCGTACACTTGTTATCCCTTTATCATGTTGAAAAGGGTCTTCGTCTCCGACGGGACGATACTCTCAACTTCACCAACACACATTATTTGGTATTCGCAGGGGCGATGTTGGCTTCCCTCCATAGCCAGTAGGTTCATGGCCACTCCCTCACTGACAATTATAGTATAGCACAGGTTCGCTCTAATATCAAGCCCTTTCTCAAAATTTTTTCATTGTTATTTTTTTCACAAGCACCGGCCGTTCGCGGGCCCGGGCACTTTGACGCGGTAAAGCGTCAAAGAATGCCGTAATACAAAAGGAGAAAATAAGTGTTGAGGATAACAAGCGAGGAGTGAAGCAAAACAAGGTTAATTTTGCGAACCTCAATAAGGTCATCAATGATAGAGGCAAGAGCCACTGCAAGCCCAAACCACGAGGCAATAAGCCCAAAGCGGATAACCAACAGAGTGTTGATGAAAGTGGCAACGCCAAACACATCATTCCACTCAAAGGTATAGGGCTTTTCAATTTTGAAGAAACTTTTTATCATCGTTAGTCCCTCTCAATCTGCGCGAGGACTGCTTCGGCATCGTAGTGCTTGGCAAACAGGTAGATAGCGCCGTTGTAGCGTCCATCTTCCCACTCGCTGTGAAAGACATTCTTTTCCAGCATCGGATAAATCTGCGGGTTGCTCCCGCGCTTCTCATACCAACGCCCATTCCGAGCGCGCTTGATAAAATGGAAGTCATCAACACCCACACGAAACGCAAAGGCGTATTCATCTTCACGCAGTTCATCAAGCGAGGCAATCAGCCGCACATCGGAGAAGTCAGCAAGGATTTGCTTGACAAACTGGAAAGTCAGCAGGTTGCGCTCCAACTCGTCAAAACTACCCCACTCTTGGTCGTCAAGGTCGGTATTATCATCACAAGGAAGATACCACGAAAAAGTGTTGAGGGCATACCCCGCGCAGTTATAACTAACGCGGTTAGTGTTTTTCAGATTGCGCGAATTGTTGTGATTGAACGGGTCATCACCATCGTAAGGAAAACCCCAAAAGCCGTTGATAAACATAGTAAAATCTCCTTTTCTCTTTGTGATACCATTATACTACATCTAAACAGGCCTGTCAATACCTTTTTAGGGCAAATTTGCCCCGCAAAAAATTTTTCAAAGACAGTTTCATTTGACTACTTTTGACGGCCACACAGTTCGCCCGGGCTTTTTCAGAGCATAGAAAAAAAGTGAGCGCACTTTTCAATGCGCCCACATTTCGTCAATTTCATACCACTCAGTGTCCCAAGGAAAACACATAAAGTTCAGTTCATTGACGCGCTCTTGTGCCTCATTAAGGTCTCTGTAAATGCTACTCACCTTTTCATGGCCATAGCCGCATTTGTCAAAGTAGACATGAATGATTACATAAACATACATTTTATTTATCTCCTTTACACACAAGTCATAATAAGCGCCCCAAGCACGATAGGGACAGAATTTAAAAGATTTTGAAGGAATTTGTGCCAAGTCTGCGGGGCATCGTCATCATCTGCGAGAGGATACATAGCAACACCAACCCACAGAATAAGCATACCAACAATTTTGCCAACAACCATTTTATTTATCTCCTTTTCTTTTGTGATTATAGTATAACATACTTACTGCTTGTTGTCAAGAGTTTTACTTACAATTTTTGCGGACACTGAAACACTCATACTCCGCAAAACCATTCGCATCATAGAAACGAACAGTCCACCACCAGTTATTACCATCATGACCAGCCGCAAGGATTTCACCGTTGTTCCGCTCAATAATCATGTTAGCGGCATGAGCGGCGCCATCGTCAGTTTCATAACCACCGCAAACGCAATCTCTATCCCAATACACATCAAACATAATTTTTTAAATCTCCTTTAACCACCAAGGTTTTTCTTCATAGTCTGTAGAGGTAATTTCAATTGTCCAATTAGGGCAATTACTTTCTTCACAAAAATCAGTTATTAATTTATGGAGAGTTTTTTCTGTTAGACCTGCTGATTCATAAATGATATCATAGTCATCTTTATCTTTAACTGTTAAAAAATAAACTCTATACATTTTAGTTCTCTCCTTTTCTTTTGGTACTTTCATTATAGCATAACTGAATAATTTTGTCAAGAGGGTCAATGCGGTTTATTACTTCAAATTTTTGAAATATTTTCGCGCAGTTGCCCGGGCGAAACCTCACCACAGTAAAGTGGTAAAGTTTTTAGTCCATGTTGTGAGTGCGCGCGTAATTCATAATCGCAAAGGCGCAGTGGTTACACGCCGAAGAAGTAGCCCCATCATTACAGACAGGCCACCAGTCTAACGCTCCACAGTGGTCGCAAGGCCAAACAAGGTCAGGGTCTGCGAGGTCATCCCATTCAAATTTGGTCTTGATTGGTTCACGTTCATCCATTACAGAATTACCCCCTCGGTAAAGTCTTCCAGTTCTTCAACGTTTTGAAGTTTTACGATGTTGGTGCTGTCTTTCTTTTGCCAGTAATCACAGGCTAACTGACCAGCCCTTTCCTTGCTGTTAGCAAGGACTTTGTGGGTAGTATAAAATCTCTGCAACCCATCATCTACATAGACCTTGACTTCAAAGATTTTCATCATCATCCTACGCCACCCCTTTCTTGAAGTCGCGGCGGTCATAACTGCCCTTGCCCTTTTTCGCAGGGACACGACCAGCCTTGCGGCGAAATGCGAGATACTGTTGAAGTTCTTCGGGGGACTTTTTCAGCATACGCTTATCAAACTTTTCCATTTTATTTTCCCCTCTCGTTTCTTTGTGATTTAATTATAGCATACTTTGTACCTGTTGTCAAGAGTTAGGGTAAAAAACTCCTAATCTTACATGTCTCTGACACTCCCACACTTCAATAAACTGCACACAATACCAAAATTTATCCATCATGTTTTGAGCATGATTGAGTGCATTTTCATACGCACCAAAGATGGTATCTGTCATCGTATCGTCTTTGTAGTAAACCTTTACACGATAAACTCCATCGAGAAAAACTTTTGAAGTTGTGTTATGGTAGGGGCGTGGGGCAAGAGCCTCTTTGCTGGGCTTTACTCTCGCTTCACAAGCGGGGCAAGTAATCCACTTATCAGGCACATAGCAACCGCAACTCGAGCACGTTCTCATTTTCTGTTCTCCTCTTCTCTTGGTATTTTCATTATACCACATGAGACTCCAAAAGTCAATACTTATTTTGAAAAAATTTTAGGGGCGCCCGGGCGGCAAAGGCTGGTAATTATTACCAGCCAAAGTCCAGCGGTTCGACTTCGTACATGTCGCAACCCGCATAGGGGTCATAGTTGCTTTCATCAACATCATCGTCAATGGGGCAACCGTCATCCCAGTAGTGGTCATCCCATTCCACATCATAGGGGTCATCCTCTTCGGGAATGTCCTCTTCGTCAAAGCCGCAGGTGGCATAGACTTCACCAGTCAGAGCGTCCCAGATAACGGCAGAGATAGCCTGCTGACGCACGTCAATCTCTTCCTCGCAGTAGGCGAGGGCGGCGTTGAGGTCATCAAAGGGGGCGGGAGCATCATAGAGACCATCATCCTCACTACAAAGGGTCACACGGCAGTTATAGTGGTTGGCAAAATTGACTTTCATGTTATTTTCTCCTTTTCTTATTTTCTGTAATTATTTTACCATAATTTTTCCTATTTGTCAATAGGAAATTTTATTATGTGCGCTCAATTCTTTCAACAAGGGTGTAGACAGTTTTCTCAATAACCTTGTCATAGAGAAAAATGTAGGTCATGAGCATGAGAATGTGGTAAATAGGGATACAAGACAGAACAAGCGCACGGAAAAGATTGAAAATTTTTTCAATCATAGGCGAAGGGCGTACTTTGGCTGTTGCGTAGGTCTGACGAAAGCGGGCTTTGGCAATAAAGCCCATAACGATGGTACTGACATAGCAGAGGATGCTGATAACGATGTAGATTTTGATAGTAGTAGGCATAATTTTTTACTCCTTTTCTTTTTGTGATTATAGTATAACATACTTTTCTTTTGGTGTCAAGTGGTTTTGAAAAATTTTTTTTAATGCGGCGCCCGGGCGAAAAGGCGAGTTATGTAACCCGCCTTAATTGTGATGGACATTAATACGAGAGGAGAAAAGAGAGGCAACCAGCGCAACAATAATAACCAGTTTCCAGCTGAATATCACAGCAAAAGAGCCGATGGCATACACGCCCAGTGCATTGAGCGCCCACACCAGCGCCCACACGATTGCCCCATAAATCAGCAGATTAAGGGCGAAGGTCACGAGAATGCCAAACACAAAGAGTAGTACGACAGAGAGATTTTCTTTCATTTTTTTAAGTCTCCTTTTTTAATTTCTTGTTCTCTCTTGGAACAATTATAGTATAACACTAACAAGGTCATTTGTCAATACTATTTTGAAAAAATTTGTAATTTTGCGCCCGGGCAAGTTAGGGACATCTAATTACAAAGGTAGAAAGAGAGGGCGTGGAGAACAATAGCCACGCCCCAAAAGAAAGGAGAGAAAGAAAGAAGTTATCTGTTTTAGGTCTGCAACGCAAAGCGCAAATTACTTTTCTGGTTAGCTATGCCATACTTTTCTTTTTGCGCTTTGCTAATTGCCACGCGAGCATGCTTTCGCGTGGATGTTTTTTTGCATTAGGAACATTCAAACCTTTGCCTTGGGTAGGGCTGATAGGCTCAACCCTACGAGAAGCCATTAGGACTTACGCGAGGGAGTAGAAGGACTTGCGCTTGTCCTCGGTGCGAACGACCGCGCCGTCGTTCTTCAACTGCGTCATCATAGCGGTCACACGAGACGCGCTGATGCCCGCGGCGACGATGGAGGGAACAGACTTGGCAAGGTCAGCGACCGTGTAGAGCGTGTCAGGCTCCATGAAGGCGAGAATGTCGGACTTGAAACCCGCATTCTCAATCTGCTTGGGAGTGGGCTTGCGCTCCGCCGTGTTCTTCTTGTCAAGCAGAGCAATCTCATGCTCGATGAACTCGACGAGGGCGGGGTCAGCCTTGACAGCCTCAATGTTCAGCAGAGCGTTGAAGTTGTCACGCTTGGTGGGCTTACGAATGGAAGTGTTAGTCATGGTATCTACCTCTTTCATTTTTTATTTTCAAGGGCTTCCTTCCCTTGATTACGTATTCATTATACCACACTTTTTAGTGGTTGTCAAGAGGGTTTTCAAGTTTTTCTTGTGGAGAGCCGACCTATTGCCCCGCGTCGCTCAATCGGGTTCGCACTCCCTCTTGACTGTATTCATTATACCACATTTCTGTTGGCTTGTCAAGGGGTTTTGGTCTTTCTCCAAAAATTTTTTTTGAGGGGGTCCCAGACTTCATCACCCGTCATGGCGCCTTCCAAGGGCTTCTCAGTTGCCTACGCCCTCTCCCCTTGACACTTATTATTATAGCACTTTTTCAGATAAAGTCAAGAGGGAATTTGAAATTTCGATTGACAAAATTTTCACAATCTGCGGGCGCCCGGGCGAAAGGGGGGAGTGTTTGCGTATTATAGCCCCGCGCGTACTCCCCGAGCCGATGGGCGTATAAGTAGAGGTCTAATGCTGTTAAGCTCCCTCAATAAATGCTTTTACATTTGCAGTATCTTTGTCGTAATGCTCTTTGCTTGCCTGTCTTTCTGCCAGCACCTCCCAGCACCAATCCACGCGGTCATCCATTCCCCACGCTTTGCGGAGTTCATCATACTGCGGGAACTCTTTGCCAAAGATTTTGCGTGACTTGCCGACAAGATACACCCCAGCCCACAGCAGGCCGTAATCATCTTCCCAAAAACGAAACTCAAAAGTTTCCCCATTGACTTTTACGATTTTCTTATCTCCCTTGAAGGGGTCGTAAGAGCCGAAAATCAGCACATATGCCATAGGGTAGAAAATCAACAGCACAGGAATAGACAGCAGGGCAATGCAAGCCAGTGTTTCAAAATCCATTTTGAAATCTCCTTTTCTTATTTTCTGTATTTATTATACCACATCAAAGACCCTGTGTCAAGTGGCAAAATAGAAAAATGATACCACAAATGACACAACCGAAAAAAGTCAGTGAACCAGAAAACGCATTGAAAAAATCAGCGTCTTTGTGATGCCAGAGGAACCAGCCGAAAACCGCACCCAAAACGAAAGCGGCATAAATGAAAATGAATTGAATAGTAGTGAAAGGCATTTCAAAATCTCCTTACTCGTCCAGTATCAAAGCCACAATCGCAATAATCCATGCAACCAAAAAGAAAAAACAAATAAATCCCATTTCAAAAACTCTCCTTTTCTTTATCTCTTGATTATAGTATAGCACAATAACAGGCTCTTGTCAATACCCATTTGAAAAAAGTTATAGTAGAATTACCCTACTATGGCTTCATCTTTGTGGCGAAGGCGATAGTCGCCGCTATTATCTTCCAGTTCGTGCCAGTGAGACCGACCATACTCATTTTCCCAAATAGAGACATCAATCCGATAGCCAAGATAGACTAATTCAGAAAATCGTTCTGAAATCTCTTTATAGAGGGCTTCTGCTTTTTCCTTTTTAATTGCATTCACCTGTTCTTCAATTTCATGAATTTGCTTCAAAACTGCTTGCTTCTGGATGTTGAGGCGGGTCAGTTCGTCCATGAGGGTCTCATAGTTTTTCATTTGAAAATCTCCTTTTCTTTTTTTCTGTATTTATTATAACATAGTCAAAAGGGGTTGTCAATACCCATTTGAAAATTTTTTGCGGTTGCCCGGGCGCTTTACCGAACTAAATCGTAAAAGCCCCGCTTTACTTGCGGGGCTTGGAGAGGGTCAGCCGATACCGATTTCCTTTGAAAGTAAATTCAATTTCCCTTTCAGGGTTAGTCATTTCACAGTGAAGATGGTCTTGCGAAGCGAACAGAAAGTCATGGAGAAATCCATGTAGAACAGAAACCAGCAACCGCTTGTCGTTGTCGGGCTTGCGCTCACGCTTGCGGGGAGTGCTTTCCTTTTTGCGGTCAGCCTGCCGCATTTCCTTTTCAACTGCCTTTTGGTCGGCGGTCAGTTCGGGGAGATTATCTTCCTGTTCATCGAGCCACATCTGTTCGGCTTCCTCACGAGAGAGGTCAAGGTTTTTCATGTACTTCTGAATGGTCTTTTCCTTTTCGGTCATTTTTATCATCTCCTTACGATACTATAATACCACATGATAAGCCAAAAGTCAAGAGGGATTTACTAATTCCCATTCTAATTTTTTATTATCTTTTTTACCACAAGATTTTCGCTTCCCTTTTAAGACAGCAGAGATATTTTCTTGTTTACAACCATAACAAGAATAAGCCCGGGCTGCCGCAGAAATAGATTCAAAAATTTCTCCGGTTGTGATACATCTTACTTTCTAACTATTAGCAATGGAACCGGCCTATCTCCATTTCTCAATTTGTTTTTGGTGTTCTTCTGGATGTTCTTCTTGCCATTTTTCTTTTGCCAAGTTGACTTTTTTCATAATCATTTGAATTTCTTCCGGGTGTTCTTTTTTCCAATTTTTAGCGCTGTTTGTTCTAACCTAACTATTATTTTTTACTTCTTCTGGATGTAATTTTTTCCATTCCTATAATTTTTCTATATTTTTTTGATGTATTATTTTTGCTTCTTCTGGATGTTCTTTCCACCATCTATTAGCGCACTCCCAACCACTATCTTTTTCTCCACCTTCTGAAAAGTTATAAAACATTTTATCATTTACTGCATTATAATATTTTATCCAATATTTTTCTTTTTCAAAAGCATCTTCTTTTGAAGTACAAAATTCTAATATCTCTCTTTTAAAATTTTTTCTTCCGTATTGTTTAATTGCTTTTAATATATAAGTACCGCTTCCTAAATAAGTATCTTTTTCATAACCATAATGATAACCAATATATTTCATATTATTAATTAAATTGGTCGTCATATAAATAAAGTATTGTTTATCCATATTATGTAAACCTCCATAAATTAAAAGTTATCGTTCCATCCATATCATAATGCTTTTTATTTGATATAGATGGAACGATTTTGACCAATTAGCAAAGAGATTTAAGAACATCAAAAATTTCTTTTTCAGTATATGCGTTATATCCCCAATTTTCACGATTAAGAAATTCATCGTCAAACAAAATATCAGTATCAGACTGTTTGAAATTTTGTTTTGGCACGCCGTAGGGGACGATATGAATTTCATCCCAAGTCACACTCGGCAGATGACGCTTCAACCAACTAATTTTTGCGGCAGTTACAGCGGCATCATACATTGGAGTAGAGCATTTACTCCCCCAACTAATAACTCCGATACGGTATCCTTTTGCTTTAACTTTATTAAGATACCGAGCCAACAAAGACATATTTACAAGAGGTTTCGCAATTACATAAGGAGTAGGGTCATATGCGCGGAGCATGGGTAGCCAATTTTCGACAGAATAAAGCGATGCGATATTTCCGTCCATATCAAACCAAATCGTCATTGTCATTATCTCCTTTTCCTTTTCTATATGTATTTTACCAAATTTTTTCCTGTTTGTCAAGTACCTTTTTCGCTTTTGGGTGAGGGCTCAGCCGATATGTGCGGCGAGCCACTCAACCATTTTCTTGCTCTCTTTGCGG
>Ga0247611_10003428_pt1 | contig 23519 bp, 23 predicted proteins | sample 177DNAGHGhighgp2_FD_192422 | JGI IMG/M metagenome (GOLD analysis project Ga0247611, IMG submission 192422) | Sheep rumen microbial communities from Palmerston North, Manawatu-Wanganui, New Zealand - 1770 DNA GHGhigh gp2 | ecosystem: Host-associated > Mammals > Digestive system > Stomach > Rumen... | reverse complement strand
TGCCATGGCGGCGATGATCATCGTGGTGGTGACCGTTGTAGCGCCATCTTCCTTACGCGCAACAAGTACCGGCAAGTCACGACGGGAAGCCTTGATGACCGCTTGACCTTTGCGACCGAGATACTCGATCTCTTCCGGCGTACAACCGGCTTTGAGTTGACCGCCTATAATGGCGATAGTAGCCGGAACGGCTCCGTTATCACGAATCGTCTGCTCCACTTTGAGTGCCGTTTCCACGTTCTGCGGATACGGCATACCGTGAGAAATGATGGTGGACTCAAGGGCAACTACGGGTCTGCCCTCGTTTAATGCTTTCGCCACTTCCGGCGAGATACTCAAAAATTTATTCATATTCAGTCTGTAATCTGTCTTCTGTACTCTGTATTCTACAACAATATATTTGCGATATCGGGATTAACGGCTTTGGGACTCATGAGGGTCGCGCGCGCAGCCATTAGGCCGTATTGTGCTGTTTGAGGGAACGCGATCCCTTTGGCATGTGCATAAACAACACCGGCCAGAAAAGCATCTCCGGCACCGGTTGTATTCACCACCTCTCCGGGCAATGCAGGGAAAAGCCACTCTTCAGCGGCGTTGCGGCAATAAACACCTTCCGCCCCAAGGGTGATATACACATGTGCCACACCCCAATCCAACAATTGTTGTGCCGCCTCGGCATAGGTGGCTTTTTCAGTTACAGCCAAGGCTTCTTTGAGGTTTAACTTCAAGGTATGGAGATATGGCAGTTTTGCATTACGAAGGGCATTGACCACGCGATGCGCCTTGGTTGTACTCACCCCGTCAATAAAAAGCGGGGCTGTCACATTATCCATCAACCAGCGAATGGAATCTTCGGTGATATTGGTATCAGCCACAATAAAATCAGATATATTAATCTCTCCGTTTCGTTTGGTGAGCCATTCGGGTGTAATAGCACGCACCGCTTCCGTATCTGCCACCGCCGCTATCATCTCACCGCCATGATTATTGATACAGAGATAAATTCCTGAGCGCAAAGCCGACTCCCGCTCCGACAGACGAACATCTATACCTTGCTGACGACAATAGTCATATAGCAAGCCACCGAATAGATCTCCGCCGAAAACGGTCAATAACTGCGTGCGGGCACCCAATAAGGATAAATTATGCGCGATATTGCGTGCCACACCTCCGTAACCGACTTCTATATGTCCAGGATTCGAGTCCGACGCGATGAAGGCATCGTTCAGCGTAGCTGATAAATCGACGTTGGCTCCTCCGATAACAGAAATAAGCGTTTCCATGATACCATTTACTATTTGCTCATTTACGATTTTCGGTGCAAAATTACAAAAAAAAAATGACATATGCAAGAACTATGTCATAAAAAACAAAGAAGGTTGTCTCCCGACAACCCAATCTTTTTACTTAACCTTAAATCTAATACCATGAAAAACACGGTGCAAAAGTACTGCTTTTTGACTAATTGACCAAATATTTTAGTAAAAAAGCGTCAAATTTCTTCAAACTGCCAATTTGAGTTTACAAAATTATTCTTTTAGCAAATCGGGTCTGCGCTTTTGGGTATGCTCTACCGACTGTTCATACATCCATTCTTCTATCTTGGCCTGGTGTCCGCTCAGCAGGATATCCGGCACTTTCCATCCCTTATACTCAGCGGGACGGGTATAGACTCCTGCTTCGAGCAATCCGTCCTGGAATGAATCATTCAAGGCTGATTCTACATCTCCGAGCGCACCGGGTAACAAACGCACGATGGCATCGGTCATCATTGCCGCCGGCATCTCACCGCCAGTAAGCACGAAATCGCCGATACTGTACTCGCGCGTAATCAGATGATCGCGCACGCGCTGGTCCACGCCTTTGTAGTGTCCGCAGAGGATGATAATATTCTCTTTGAGCGATAGCGCGTTCGCGGCTTTTTGGTCGAACCGTTCCCCGTCGGGGGCGGTGAAGATGATCTCATCGTAGTCCCGTTCGGACCTTAAATGGGAGATAAGGCGGTCAATAGGCTCGATCTGCAGCACCATCCCGGCTCCGAAACCGAACGCATAGTCGTCTACTTTACGATGCTTATCCAATGTCCAGTCACGCAGATTATGCACGTAAATCTCGCAAAGGCCTTTATCCTTCGCGCGCTGAATAATAGAGTGATTGAGAGGAGACTCCAACAACTCCGGACAACATGTTATAATATCAATACGCATATTATCGCTATTGAAGGTACGGGATCATATCCGCTTCCACCCCAAGGATGACAACGGAGAATTCGTTTTATGCCGAGCCAGCCGCCTTTGAAAATACCGTATTTGAGTACCGCTTCCACCATGTATTGGCTGCAAGTAGGCGTGAAGCGGCATGAGGGAGGTGTCAGAGGCGAGATAAAAACCCGGTAGAAATAGACGGGAATGAGGAAAATATTCCTTATGACAGTTCTGATATTTTCTTTAGAGATTTGCATACGGCTTTCTCTATGATGGCGAATGATTGTTCTTCTTTATCTATATAGTTAAACGCTATTAAGAAGTTTGAGGACAAAATATCCTGGTGTAAGCGGTAGGCTTCTCGCATCAGGCGGCGGAGATGATTGCGTCGGACAGCACGTTTGAAGAGGGATTTGGGTGCCCAGACGAGTACTTCGGTGACGGGTGACGGGTTATCAGTTACGGGCATATAGGTAACGCGCAAAGGCCAGGCCGTGAAACGTTTCCCTTCCTTGTATAGAGCGGCAATGCGTTCTTGTCCGCAGAGTCTGTTATTTTTTGAAAGCGTGTTAGGCATTCTTATCAAGATAGTCCGCTATAGCCATGGGCAGGGAGGCAAAGGCTTTTCCGGGTCCTGCCTCTACATCCACGCGAAAACCGGCATCCTCTAATGCCCGGATAGTACCCTCACCAAAGGCACCGATGAGTGTTTTGCCTTGTTTCCAATCGGGGAAGTTCTCCCGCAAGGAGGTTACACCGGCCGGCGTGAAGAGGGCAATCATGTCATAATCAAACGGCTTCTCTTTCGGCCAAGGGGTCGTAACGGTACGGTACATGATCGCCGGCGTTACTTCGATGCCGTTCTCTGCAAACATACGAATCTGGTCCTGCGTATGGATATTGGAAACGACCATGAGGTATTTCTCATTCGGACGGCGATGCATCGCCGGCAGTACATCCTCGAACTTATTACCCGATTCCGGGAAGAACACTTTGCGTTTGCGATAATTGATGAATTTCTGCAAATAGAGTCCCACCTGCTCGGAATTGCAATAATAATGCATCGAGTCGGGCACCGTAAGCCGCATCTCTTCGCACAAACGGAAATAATGCTCCGCTCCTAATTTGGAATTAAGAATAACTGCCGTATAGTCCAGCGGATTGATGCGCTGTTGTCTGAACTCCCGTGCTTCCAGTCCTTCTATATGAATGAACTGGTGAAAATCGCATTGGACATCAAATTGATCCTCCAAGCGGCTGTACGGATTATGTGCCGTCTCGGGGCGGGGTTGAGAAAAAAGAATCTTTATCATAAGACAGATATCGTTTTAGCAGATAAATAGACAAGCCCGGCAAAGGGCATTATTTCCAACGTACAAATATAAATAAGCAGATAGATTACGGCAACAGGGGATACAACATAGGTCCGGAATGTGCGATAAATCCATATAAGGATAAAAAGCACCAGAACTATTCCCAAAGTCCACCGCGCCGCAAGCGGCGAGGTGAAACGCAGAAGCACTAACAGCACCGGATAAAGGACCAATGCCACCAGAGTAAACAGGTTGCCATAATGCTCATACGGAGTGCCGAAACGGCGCGAGAGCATAAACGTATAATCCAATAGACTATTACAAAGCATTTTGACCATGAACATCAGCACAATTAGTCCGCAAACCACCCAAAAAGAAGCGAAAGAAAAGCGGTTCTCCGGTGCCCAGCAAAGACAAAGCGTCAACGCTACCGTTCCTATACGGAAAAGCGCAATGAGCAGTTGCCCCATAAAATTAGCCGGAGCCTCTTTATACGTGCGATCGTTTCGCACGACAAGCGAGGTGTGTGCCTGGCTGAGCACGCCGGGTTGAAACCACTCTCCGAAAATACAGCAGAGCAGCAATCCCAACATCGTCCAAGCGCACCACGGTGCGTTCAGCGAGGATACTATGTGCATCACTCCGTCCATAGATATAGTTTGTCGCCGCGGCGAACCAGGGTGTCGGTTTTAAGCGAGAAGAATTGTCCTTGGCTTACACGCTTCACAGGTTTGCCGTTTGTATCCCTTAAGCCGGTCAAGCGCATCTCAATCACACCGGTGGTCTCACCGATAATCAGACATTCCTGTCCTTCTTCCAAAGCCTCTACAGCTTCTACCAGAAACTCTGCCACGCTCAGGTTTTTGAAGAAATTGGTACATTTGGCGGCATATACTTTTGTGCGGGTGGCTTTGTTTCCGTACGAATGTGTCCATTCGCCCAAGCGTTGTCCCAAATAATAGCCATCCCAGAAACCGCGGTTGAAGACACGGCTGAGCCGTTCATTCCAATCCGCTATCTTGGGTTCAATAACCGCATCGTCGTTATATTCGCCTTTTTGCCAAGCCTCCACCGCTTCGCGGTAACAACGAACGACCGTCCCCACATACTCCGCCCCGCGTGCGCGGCCTTCAATTTTCAGCACCCGCACACCGGCATCGAGGATCCTATTCAGGAAATGAATGGTTTTCAGATCCTTTGGGGACATGATATACTGGTTATCAATATCGAGTTCCATATCCGATGATTTGTCTTTGACGGTATATCCGCGGCGGCACACCTGCACACAAGCTCCCCTATTGGCACTCAACCCGTAGTTATTCAGACTCAAATAACATTTGCCGCTCACAGCCATGCATAATGCCCCGTGACAGAACATCTCGATACGAATCGGTTGTCCGCTACGACCGCATATATGCTGTTCTTGGATATCGCGATAAACGGACGCCACTTGCTCCATATTCAACTCCCGCGCCAAAACGACTACATCCGCAAACTGGGCGTAGAACTTCAGCGCCTCGGTGTTGGCGATATTGAGTTGGGTGGAGAGATGTACTTCCTGGCCGATATTATTGGCATACTGCATGACGGCAATATCGGAAGCGATGACGGCATCTACGCCTACGGCGTGAGCTTTATCAACTATCTCGCGCATGAGCGGCAGGTCCTCGGGATACATGACTGTATTAACCGTCAGGTAAGTTTTCACACCTGTCTCACGGCATGTCTTGACAATCGTTGCCATGTCGTCCGTGGTAAAATTGACCGAAGAACGGGCACGCATATTGAGGTGCTCAATACCGAAATAGACGCTGGTAGCACCGGCTTGTATAGCCGCAGCCAGACTCTCCCAGCACCCTACGGGGGCCATGATTTCGATATTTGAGATTTGTGATTTCAAATTTATAATTTATTATTCAGTAGCCATTCCGCTATCTGCACAGCGTTGAGAGCGGCACCTTTGCGGATCTGGTCACTCACGCACCAGAAACTGAGGCCACATTCGTCAGTAAGGTCTTTGCGGATACGACCGATGAAGACCTCATCTTTTCCGCTGAGGAACAGCGGCATCGGATAAATTTTCTTCTCCGGTTCATCCATCAGCACGCATCCCTGCGCATTGGCGAATGCCTCTTGGGCTTCCGCTACGCTGACGGGTCGTTCTGTTTCTATCCATATACTCTCGCTATGCGCCCTAAGCGACGGCACACGCACGCAGGTTGCACTCACTTTCACATCCGAATGCATGATCTTGCGTGTCTCGTTGTACATCTTCATCTCCTCTTTGGTATAGCCGTTATCGGTAAACACATCGATATGAGGAATGAGGTTATACGCCAGCTGATAAGCAAACTTCTCCACGGTGGGTGTCTCTCCATTCAGCACCTGGCGGTATTGTGTCTCCAGTTCTTTCATCGCCTGCGCACCGGCACCCGACGCCGCCTGATACGTAGCTACATGTACGCGGCGTATATGACTCAAGCGCTCAATGGCCTGCAAAGCCACCACCATTTGAATCGTCGTGCAGTTCGGATTGGCGATGATATTACGCGGCCGGTTCAAGGCATCCGCCGCATTCACCTCGGGCACAACCAAGGGCACATCGTCATCCATCCGAAAAGCAGATGAGTTATCAATCATGATAGCGCCAAAACGGGTGATATCCTCCGCATACGCACGTGACACGCCTGCGCCCGCGGAGACAAAAGCAATATCGACGCCCTTGAAAGCGTCGTTGTGTTGCAGCAGTTGCACAATGTACTTCTTGCCACAAAATTCGTATGTTGAGCCGGCACTCCGTTCAGAACCGAACAGTCTCAGCTCGGAAACGGGGAATTGCCGCTGTTCGAGAACAGCGAGCAATTCCTGTCCGACGGCGCCTGAAGCGCCTACAATAGCAATAACCATAATTAAGCCAAAGCTACGATGGTGTCAGCCTCTGCTTCTTCGAAGTTCAGTTTGCCTTCGCGAGCGAGCCAACCGAGTGCCAGGAACAATTCCTCATTCTTCAGCTTGGTAACTTTCTTGAGAGCCTTCAGCCCCAGAGCACCATTCTGCAGAGCACCCCATACGAGGCCTGCATTTTCGCCAATTTTTGTAATCATAATACCTTAAATAAAAATTTTGTGACTAATACGAGTGAACTAAGGGGTCACTCCTCCCATTTCTTGAATATCAGACATGCGTTATGTCCGCCGAAGCCGAAGGTGTTACTCAGCGCATAGCGGATATCCCGTTTCTGAGCCTTATCGAATGTGAAATTGATGCGATAGTCTATATTCTCGTCTATGTCCTCCGGATCGTGGTTGATCGTCGGCGGGATGATACCGTCTTTCAGCGCCATGATACAAGCCAAGGCTTCCACAGCGCCCGTAGCACCAATCAGATGACCGGTCATCGACTTGGTAGAATCCAGATTCATCTCATATACATGCTCGCCGAAGACACGCTCGATTGCTTTCAACTCCGTGATATCTCCCAGAGGAGTGGAAGTGCCATGCGTATTGATATAGTCTATATCACTCGGTTCCAGTCCTGCATCTTTGAGCGCCAGACGCATCACACGCTCAGCTCCTTTGCCCTCAGGATCCGGCGCCGTCATATGGTAAGCATCCGAGGTCATACCCTCGCCTACTATCTCCGCATATATCTTCGCTCCGCGGGCTTTGGCATGCTCATACTCCTCCATAACCAAACATGCCGCTCCTTCGCCTAACACGAATCCGTCACGCGATTTGGAGAACGGACGGCTGGCGGTAGAAGGATTGTCGTTATTTGTGGAGAGGGCATGCATCGAGTTAAAGCCTCCGATACCGGTATAGGTCACATCCGCATCCGCTCCGCCGGTCAGCAACACCTCTGCGTGGCCCAAACGAATCTGATCGAAAGCCGATGCGACTGCATGAGAAGAAGAGGAGCAGGCAGTACTAACCGAGAAACTCGGACCGCCCAGACCGAAACGGATGGAAATCTGTCCGGCTGCTATACTCGGGATGGCCTTGGGAATCATGAACGGATTGAAACGGGGTACACCGTCTCCCTTGGCGAAGTCTATTATCTCCTCCTCGGTGGACTGCAAACCTCCCATGCCGCTTCCCCAGATGACACCTACGCGACTACGGTCCTCTTTTCCCAAATCCAAACCGCTATCCCGCAACGCCTCATCCGCCACACATACCGAGAATTGCGAATAACGGTCTAACTTGCGCGCTTCCTTACGGTCAAAGAACTGCTCGGGATCAAAATCTTTTACCTCTCCGGCAAAACGGGTTTTGAAATTCGTGGCGTCAAACGAAGTAATAGGAGCTATTCCGCTTACTCCATTCACCATTGCCTGCCATGTATCCGGAGCCGAATTACCTAACGGCGTGACTGCTCCCAGACCCGTAATAACTACTCTCCTTAACTGCATATACCTCATCAATAGATAAAAAGTATACGAGTTTACAGTGTTTTTCCGTAAACTCGTATTTCACCTGCAAACGCAGATCATTTCGTTGCGTTCTCAACGTAAGCGATAGCGTCGCCTACTGTAGCAATCTTCTGGGTATCTTCATCAGGAATAGAGATACCAAACTCTTTCTCAAACTCCATAATCATCTCCACGGTGTCCAGCGAGTCTGCACCCAGGTCCGTTTGGAAATTGGCTTCGTTCGTTACTTGAGATTCCTCAACGCCAAGCTTATCAACGATGATTGCTTTAACTTTTGCTTCAATTTCTGCCATAATGCTTAATTTTTTAAATTAATTTATGTGTGTTTTCTGTTAATTTTCGAACACTCCTATATACTCATTTTTTGAAAAAAGCGTGCAAAGTTACTGCTTTTTTTTGACATGAGCAAATAATTTTAATTATTTTTCGTTTTTGTCACCTAAAAATAGCACTATTTTACCCAAATTTTCTCCACTTTTGCCGGATTGGCATACCGGAATGGCTTTCCCGTCCGGATTCATCACACGCAATTTGTCATACACACGGTGTGTATGGCCGCCGATGATAACGTCTATGCCACGGGTGTTAGCAGCAAGGGCTGAATCGCATACGTCTTCAGCAGCTTTGCCGAACGTACCCAAGTGGCTGAGGCACACCACCATATCGCATTCCTGCGCCCGCAATGAATCAGCCATCGCCTGAGCAACAGGATAAGGTTCCATATAGCGAACCGGAGCGAAATTCTTATCCGCAATCAAGCCTTTCGGGTCGCATCCCAAGCCGAAAACCCCTATCTTGAGCCCGCCCTTGCGAAGAATCGTATAGGGTTGGATGATGTTTTTCAGGGCCGTACCGGTGAAATCATAATTAGCGCACACAAAGGGGAAACGGGCTGTTTGAAGAACCGCCGCCAAGGTATCTATGCCGTTATCGAACTCATGGTTTCCTAAAGTAGCAACATCGTACCGCATACGGTTCATCGCGTCTATCTCCACACGACCGTGATAAAGGTTAAAATACGGAGTACCCTGACAAAAATCACCCGCATCCATGAGCAACAACCGAGGGTCTTTCTTCCGCTCTTCCCGAATAAGCCCCATCCGGCGGGCAAAACCGCCCTTACCGTTCGCTTTCGGCTCCACTTGCGAATGGGTATCATTCGTATGCAGAATCGTCAAGTGGTCTTGAGGGGTGCAGGCATTGAGACAAAAGACCGCTGCGCTCAAAGACAAAAGATAAAAGACCTTTTTCATTCTCAGAACCGTTTGTTGATTTCTTCGTCAGAGAGCAAAGAAACTATCGTTTTGCCATCGGCCATGCGTTGATAAGAGGGGAGTTGAACCAGCCGCATGACGATGTCCCGCATCTCGGCTTCGGTCAGCGTCTTACCATACGGGATGGCCGCACTCTCCGCCAAGGTCTGCGCGATTTGTTCTCTCCATTCGGCCTGTGTGTTCGCCCCGCGTTCACGCACTTGCGAAAGGATATGCTGCAAGGTCGGAAGAGCCGACTGATTGGATAGCTGCGCCGGAAGCCCCTGCACGGAATAACTATTCGGCGTCAGTTGTTCGATATCAAAGCCTATCGCCCGCAGGTCCGGCAAGAGTTGCGCAATAAGCACCATGTCATCTTGAGACAACTCCATCACTTCCGGAAAGAGTAATTGCTGCATGGCCCCTTGGGTCTGCGCTAACTGCTCCAGGAACTGTGCACGTAACACAGCGGTATGCGCACGATGCTGGTTGACCAGCACCAGTCCGTTCGCACTCGGCAGAAGGATATACTTGCCGCCGTACTGCCAGACAGGGGTGTTCTCAAGGTCAGGCACAATCATATCCGGAGACGTCGGGAAGTCGAGATCCCTGGATGTAGCGAGCGGTTCGTAGAGCGACTCCCAGTTCTTCGGCGGCCGGTCCGGATAGATGACACCACGCGAATGGAACGGATTATAGTTCGGGTCACCGCCACTTGCGGACGACGAATCGGCGTGTCCTCTTTCGGCAGCGGAATATCTATATTGCCATTGGTATCAAAATCGATCGTCGGCGCAAGAGTGAACTTACCCAAGGCCTCCCGCACGGATGCCATCAGAATTTGGAAAATAGTCTGCTCGTCGGCAAACTTGATCTCTGTCTTGGTGGGGTGGATATTCACATCAATCGCCTCGGGAGGGATATCAAAATAGATAAAAAAAGAAGGTTGGTAGTCGTTGGTCAGCATACCGGAATAAGCCGTCATCACGGCTTTCTGGAAATACGGATGCCGCATGTAACGACCGTTGACAAAGAAATACTGCTCCGACTTGCGCGTAGCATTCTCCGGTTTCACCACAAACCCGTGAATCGACACCAGTTCCGTGTCTGTTTTAATCTCCACGAAAGCCGATGTATAGACATTCTTCTTCGGGTTACCGAATACCGCTTCTATGCGCTGTTTCTCCGTCCCCGCCGGCAGTTCCAACAGGATCTCGTCGTTATGAACGAACGTAAAACTGACCTTGGGATAGACGAGTACGATATGATAAAACTCCGTCAATAAATTGCGCAACTCCGTCTGGTCGGTCTTGAGGAACTTACGCCGTACCGGCACATTAAAGAACAGATTGCTGACTTTTATATTCGTCCCCACGGGGCAACTGCACGGTTCTTGACGCACCACGTCCGAACCGTGAATCTCGATAAGTGTACCCGTTTCATCCTCTGCCCGTCGGGTGATCATCTCCACTTGCGCCACCGCACATATACTCGCCAAGGCCTCGCCGCGGAATCCCATCGTGCGGAGAGAGAATAAGTCCTGCGCCTCGCGAATCTTACTCGTGGCATGCCGTTCAAAAGCCAGACGGGCATCCATCTCGCTCATTCCGCAACCGTCATCTATCACCTGCAACAGCGTTCTGCCGGCATCACGAACCAAGACCTGAATGCGAGTTGCCCCCGCATCCAGACTGTTCTCCACCAATTCTTTCAGACATGACGCAGGTCGCTGAATAACCTCTCCTGCCGCTATCTGGTTGGCTACGCTATCCGGTAATAAATGAATGACGTCCACCTCTTATAACAAGAAATAAAAAGCGAAAAGAAGCAATCCGAGCAGCACGAGCCAGAAGACCAGTTTGGACTGTTTCTTCTTGCGTAACTCGGTCATGTTCTTCTCGTGCTCTTCACGAAAAGCCCCGCGACGAAGACGCGCAAGTCTTTTATCCTTGCGCGCCTCCTTTTCTTCATCGTAGTAAATGGGGCGGTAGTCCCACTCACGGGGTTTCTGTACTTTTGGAAAAAGTACGGACATCGTTTTAATTACGATTTGCTATTTATTATTTTACGAGTGCCTTGAACTCTTCCTCTTCTGCGAACTTAGCGAACTCGATGTCCTCAGCAGCACGTGCTTTGAGGTTGGCATCTTGCTCGAAAGCCGATTTGAGGTTAGCATAAACGGCATCCTTGTCGTTGGTGCGAGCACCTACAACGGCTTTCAGATAAGCGGTCGTAGCATTCGGCTCTTTCACAGCGTCCAGCGTCTTCGATGCAGCGGCATAATCCTCGTTGAGGATCTGCTGAACAGCGGCGTTGTTGGACGGAGTGTCACCATACGCTTTCTTAGCTGCTTCGTAGTCACCCTTCTGAGTATAGAGTGTACCCATAGCGGCATCCAGGTTGGCTTTGGTACCGGCTGCCTTGCCAAGATGGTACTCTGCTTTCTCCAGGTCATTGGCTGCCAAATAAGCGATACCGGCGTTGTAGTTTACGTCCGGATCATTCGGCTCGATCTCCAATGCTTTCTGATAGCAACGGCATGCTTCGGGGTTATTACCGGCCTCAAAATAGAGCTGACCCATACCGTTCCATGCACGGTAGTCGTTATAGAGCTCAGCGGCTTTCTCATAGTTAGCCATCTTAACGGCGTTGTCGTCCGTCAGCGTAGCTGCATAGAGCAACTCTTCTACACTCAGTTGAGCAGGATCCTCTTTGGCCAACTCGCGGATCTCGTCATCGCTCTTACCGATCAGGTCGGTGGTGAGGATGAGACGGCTGCGGCGGAGAGCCGGCAGAATCTCGTCAGCAATCGTGCTATAAACGGCACTCAGGTTCTTGATTTGAGCCTCACGCTCTTCGGGATCGCTATACATGGACAGCACGCGCAATACAAGGTCTTTATCCTGGATATTGCTGTTCTCCATAGCTTTCTGGAAGCCTTCCCAGTCCTCTGCGGTGATGTTCGATTCAATCTCGTTAGCCACTTTGTTCTTCTTCAGGTCTTTCTTGAGGAAGTTAGCAGCTGCTTTCTGACGGTTCTGAGCTAATTTCTCGTTCAGGTCCATACCACCATCCGGCGATGCGTAACCGGAAACCTCGATCTTGTTGATCTCTTTGCGCTCTGCCTCGCTGGCGTCTTTGATAGCAGCCTGCAGGCCCTTAACACTCTCGGACTTGGTCTCCGACGAACGGAGGTCAGCACTTTGGATGAGGAACTTAATGTCAGCCTCGGTCAACTCCTGGATAACGCGTTGGAACTTGTCCGGCGTAGCTGCCGTCTTGTTGTCTTTTGCCTCGGCCAACTCGGAGGTAGCGATGATACCGTCAGCAATCTTCAGGTCAGGAATCTCCAATTCTTTCTTTCCTACCTTTGCCTCGAAACGCAGATACAGTTCGCACTTGCGCATCTCCGGCGAGTAGTCGTACGAAACGCTCTGGGAATACGTACCACCCTGTTTGAAATTAACGGTCTTGCCGTTCTCTTTTACCTTCTCACCTACATAGGTTACAGGCTCGCCAAGAGCTTCCTTGCCGTCTCCGTATTTCAACACCGGAGTAACGGTCAGAATACCTTTCTTAGCAAATTTCTTTTGAGGGAACGTACCGGTGATGTCTGCATTAACCTTGCTTCCTACTTTCTCTAACGGACTCGGGTTAACGTTGATTTGCTCCGGCTGAGGCAACGTTTTGTTGCATGATGCCAACACTACTACTGCAGCAATGAGGCTAAGAAATAAACCTTTCTTCATGTTCATAAAAATTATTTGTTAATTGTACTAATTGCACATTTCGGCCACAAAATTACTGCTTTTTTCTGAATTATGCAAATAATTCGTGCTTTTTTTACAAAAAATTTGATAATGTGCCCCAAAAATAGTACCTTTGCGCCCAAAATTGAAGAAATATGTCAAAAATCATCGTAATGGCGGAAGAGGGCGAGCAAGTATTGCTTGAAAAAGCCCAAGCACAACTCGGACTGGATTTGAGCGACGCGAAGCTGATTTACACCGGCGTAGGCGCAATCAATATCATTCGTTCGCTCCAGTCTATCGACCGCGAAGCGGAAATATACAATATCGGTTACGCCGGTAGTGCCAATTTTGATCTGGGAACATGGGTGGAAGTGACGGAAGTGAGACTGAATCATCCGAACGTCACATACCCCGAACCGACTTTGAAGTTGAAAGGTGAAAGGTTAAAAGTGAAAGACGTGCGTCAGGCGATTTGTTACACCAACTGCGATTTTGTGCTGGCTTCCGATTACAAAGACTGTGTATTCGATATGGAGTTGGCTTTTATTGCCGCGCTGGGTTTTACCCGTCTCCATAGTTTCAAATATGTGAGCGATAACCTCTCTTTGCATGCATACCACGATTTAACGCACGGTGTAGAATGACCACTATTTACCTCAAACCGCATAAAGAAGAGTCGCTCAAACGTTTCCATCCTTGGGTGTTCTCGGGTGCTATCTCGCGCATCCTCTTGGATGCCGCGCATAAGGCGTCCGAACCGGAAGAGGGCGAACTGGTTGCGGTCTTCTCCGCGAATAATGAACCTCTCGGCATCGGCCATTGGCAGATCGGTTCTATCGCCGTACGTATTCTCGCTTTCGGAGTGACAGAACTGCCCGCCGATTTCTGGGTGCAACGTATCCGTGCAGCCTACCGCGTACGTCAGGCGCTCGGACTCATACGCCCCGATAACAACACCTTCCGTCTCATTCACGGGGAAGGCGATTTTCTGCCCGGACTCATCGTCGATATATACGCCGATACGGCCGTCGTGCAGGCTCACTCCGTCGGCATGCACGTTCATCGCTTGGAGATAGCCCAAACGCTCATAGACGAGGTGCCGCAGGTACAAAACGTCTATTACAAATCCGATGACACCCTGCCCTTCAAAGCACCTGTCGAAGGAGAAAAAGTAGGGTATTTAGTCGAAAGTCAAAAGCCGACAGTCGAGAGTGATTTCTGGAGCATGGAGAACGGGTTGCAGTTTCGCATCGATTGGTTAAAAGGTCAGAAGACGGGGTTCTTCATCGACCAACGAGAGAACCGCGCGCTCGTAGAGCGCTACGCCAAAGACAAAGATGTGCTGAATATGTTCTGCTACACCGGCGGTTTCTCCTTATATGCTCTGCGCGGAGGCGCGCGAACGGTTCATTCCGTCGATGTGAGCCAAAAAGCCATCGATATCGTACAGGCCAACGTGCAACATAATTTCCCTGATGACCCGCGTCATCACGCCTTCACCGCCGATGCCTTCGATTTTCTGAATGGTCAAATCACAAATCATAAATCACAAACCACAAATTATGATTTGATCATTCTGGATCCTCCCGCATTCGCCAAGCATCGTGATGCCGTTAAGAATGCGTTGCGAGGCTACCAGCGACTGAACGCCAAGGCCATCGAACAGATTCGCCCGGGAGGTATTCTGTTTACTTTCTCCTGTTCGCAGGCCGTGGACAAAGAGGCTTTCCGCCTTGCTGTCTTCTCCGCCGCCGCGCAGGTAGGACGAAAAGTGCGCATCTTGCACCAATTGCATCAACCGCAAGATCACCCTATAAATATTTACCACCCCGAAGGTGAATACCTGAAGGGATTAGTCCTTTACGTAGAATGATTTTAGTATGTTTTGATACGGAGACTACGGGTCTCGACGTGCAGAAAGAACACATTATCCAACTCTCTTTGGTTAAGTTCGATACCGACAACTGGTCTATTCTGGACCAACGCGACTGGTATCTTCTCCCCGAAGATGATTTCACCATTCCTGCCGAGGCAGAGGCGGTACACCATATATCCAAGGATTTCCTGTTAGAGAACGGTGTCTCCCTTCGTAGCATCTATGACGATTTCATGGCTTTTGTCGGCCATCACGACATGCTGTCCTACAACGGCAACGGGTATGATGCACCTATTCTCTACTATAACCTCCAGCGGCTCGGATTGACGTTCGATTTCAACCGTACCTGGTACGACGCCCTTCTGCTCGAACGGATCCATACCGCCGGACAAGTGGATGAGAACGGAGAGAAACTGCATAACAACCTCACCGCCGCCTATACCCGTTATTACGGCCATCCTTTTGAGGGCGCCCATAACTCGCTTGACGACGTGATGGCGACCATCGAGGTCTTCAAAGCACAGGTAGATCAACACGGATGGGACTGGGCGCAACGGGATGAGTTCGGATTCATATCCTACGACCGGTGGTTATACCGCCAAAACGGTTTCTATTACCTCAATCAGGGTGCCCACAAAGGGGAATCGATCGACTCCATGCTCCGTATCGACCGCTCTTATCTCGAATGGATCGTGGATAAATGCAAGTTCACCGACCCGCAGACACGCAGTATTATCGAGCCCTATATCGGGCGTTATACCTCACCTTTTGCGCCCTCTGTTTCGCCTACACAACTTCCTCCTTCTCGCGGCAAAAAACGTTCCCGCGGCACTATCACCGATGCGGATTTGAGCTTGTTTTGAGTGAAAAAGGAAGATTTTTTACACTTTTTTGACGAAATATTTGCCTATGTCAAAAAATTGTTGTACTTTTGCACCCGCTTTCGAAAGGAAGATATATCGCGGAGTAGAGCAGAGGTAGCTCGTCAGGCTCATAACCTGAAGGTCGGTGGTTCGATCCCACCCTCCGCAACCAGTATGAAAAAACACATTTTATTTCTTTTGATTTGCAGCACGCTCTCCGTCTCGGCGGTCGAGCGTGTTTCGTTACAACAACTTCAGTCCGATTGGGCTAAGTATATCAACCATGACGTTTGCATTTCCGACCCGTTGGTCGTTTGCGGCAGTTTCTATGATTCTTTGTTGCTTGCGCCGCAGCGTCTCTTCTCTCCGGAGGAGCGCGCGGAAGGTCTTGCCACGGGGGACAGTACGCACTATTGGGCTATCGTGGCGAAAAACAAAACTGTCAGTCTCTGCCTGCATTGTCGCAATCAGTATTACAAAGTGCGTACGGGCGATATCGTCCGTAATCTGAAGGCGCGTGTAACCGCCGAGCGACAGTTACTCACCGGTCGGTCTGTCTCCACCCGCCATCAGCCGGCAGATAAACTACCCAAGCCCAAACGCGGCGAGTTACGGGTGGTTGGGGCGAACATAGAGAATTACTTCGCGGACTTGGGCGGTTACGCTCACCGCAAGACCACTCCGGCACAACAGGATCTCCAGACCCGCAAACTCATCCAAGCCATGCGCACGATGGATGCCGATATTTTCGCGTTCTGCGAGATGCAGGTGGGAGACAAAGCGCCGCAGATGTTACTTGCCGAACTGAATAAGAAAAAACCGACTTATGCTTACGTCTCTTTCGGCCTGGCCGACAAAGACCGTATCGGCGGCGCATTCATCTATAAAACCGACCGCGTGCGGCCCTGCGGGGAATGGTTAACGGCCTACAAAGACACTTCCAGCCATTACTGCGCCCGTGTGGCACTTCAAGGTTTTGAGGACCTGCAGACTTCCGAGAAACTGATTATCAGCCTCAGCCATTTCAAATCCAAAAGACCGGGCAGGGGTAACTACAGCACGAATGAGAAACGATTGGAGAATGCCGACTCGCTCCTTGCCGCTATCCCGCAAGCCATCACGCTGTACGGCGACTCGGATATACTGCTGCTCGGCGATTATAACTGTTACTCGGCGGAAGCGCCTATTTACCGGGTAAAAGAAGCAGGTTATATAGAGATGTTACCGCTTGGCAGCGAGAACGATTATTCGTATAACTACAAGGGAGAATCGGGTTACTTGGACCGCTGTTTCGCGTCGCCCTCTATGGTTACGCAAATCGTGCGCGTACGACCCTGGCATGTCAATGCCGACTGGTACTACCAACACGGAGCCTATAAGATGAAGGACAAATCCTACCACCGGTACTCCGACCACGATCCGATTATCGTAGATATCAATTTGAAATAATAGCAAAAGCCGCCAGACTTGGCGGCTTTTGTGACCCCGCTGGGGCTCAAACCCAGAACCTTCAGAACCGGAATCTGACACTCTATTCAATTGAGCTACGGGGCCTCGCTTAAACGAAGGGCTATCGTCTGTTCCCTCCTAAGAAGATCAGTATGTAGTATATCAAGGTAGCGAGGGAGCTGAGCGCTGCAACGACATAGGTATAGGCGGCACTATGGAGAGCATCACTCGCCATCTCGGTTGTTTCATTATCGGTTATCCCTGCTTCGCGTAACCAGTTGACGGCACGTTGACTTGCGTTAACCTCCACCGGCAAGGTGATGAACGAGAAAAGGGTTGTCATCGCAAAGAGACAGATACCGATCAGCATCAACTGCGGGAAGACTTGGAGGGTGAACATGCCGATGAGCAGTATCCACGTCATCCATTTGCTGCTGAACGACACGACAGGCACCAGAGCAGAACGCATCTTAAGGGGCGCATACGCCTCGACATGCTGTACCGCGTGACCACATTCATGCGCTGCCACCGCCGCAGCCGACACATTGGCGCCGTGATAGACACCCTTTGACAGATTTACCGTCTTCGCCTGCGGGTCATAGTGATCCGTCAATTGTCCTTCGATACAGGTAATCTGCACATCGAAGATACCGTGGTCGTGCAGCATTTTCTCTGCCACCTCGCGGCCGGTCATTCCCAAGGATACTTTCTCGTAACGCTTGAACTTGCGCTCCAACGATGCGGACACAATCCAACTGGCCAGCGCCACGCCGATAAATAAAATCCAATATAATGTTGTTGCTGCCATTACAATTTACGATTTAAATCTCCTCTCCCGCCACTTTCAACTTCCTGCATATTTTGCATTCTCCGTACACCACGAGGGAGTACTGTTTGATCCGGAAGTTCGGATATTTGCGATTTTCGATCATCTGCGAGATCATTTTGTCGCTAAAATTGACCACTCTTCCGCAGCGCCGGCATACATATTGCAGACGTTTGGTGGAGTCCGTCATAATCTCATACTCCGTCTGAATATGATCGAACTGCCGTTGGATACCGCGTATCAGTTCCGCTTTGACGAACAGGCTCAGCGCGTTATAGACCGTTGCTTCGGAGATACGTTCTGCGGTACATGCTTCCACCAACTGCGCAGCCGTAAACGGCTGATGCAACGAGCACGCTAATGCCAAGATCGTATTGCGTACTACCGACGGACGAAGGTTATCATGCACCTTAACGTATTTATTCAACTTCGTCTGAAGAATGCTATATTTCTTTGATGTACGCTCTATGACGTTTATGTATTTTATGGTCGAACTGGGTGAAGTTCGCTATGTTCTTTGTATTCGTTTCAAGTATGTTGGTCGTCTCCAGGCGCTTGATGCCGTATTGGTTGATATACGGAATCTGATCCTGGAAGAAGAGGGAGTTGATGCCCTTATCCTGATAATCCGGTCGAACGGCTATGAGGAGGAAACTGAACACATCCATCTTCTTCGCTTTCAGCGCCCGCAAGAGGTGCCACCATCCGAGAGGCAGTAATTTACCGCCGCATTTGCGCAAGGCATCGGATATATCCGGCATACCTAAACCCACGCCCACTATCTCGTTCTCATCGTTCACCACCACCGTCACAAAATCGAAGTTCAGCAGCGGGAAATACATGTTCTTATAGTAGTTCTTCTGCTTGACGGTCATGGGCTGGAAGTTATACAACTTCTGATAAGCGGTATCAATCACGTCCATATATTCGATACCATACTTACGCACCAGTTCGCGCGAGTTCTTTATCTTATCCACATGCACGTGGGAGCGCTGTTTGACGATATCGGCAATACGCTCCAAGCGTTCGGGACAAGCCTTCGGCGGATAGACCTGAATCTCCACCCAATCGGCTTCTTTGGTCAGGCCGTACGCATCGATATGCTTCACGTAATACGGATAGTTATAGAGCGAAGCCATCACAGCGGGATAGTCATACCCTTCGAGCAACAGGCCTTCATGGTCGAAATCCGTGAAACCGACGGGTCCGTTCAGTCCGGTCATGCCTTGCGCCTTACCCCATGCCGCCACGGTGTCCAGCAACGCACGGCTCACCTCAAGGTCATCGATGAAATCGAACCAACCGAACCGCACATGTTTATAGCCCCATTTCTCATTCGCCTTGCGGTTGATGATACCGGCTATACGTCCCACGGGCTCTTTGCCGCGATATGCCATCCAAAGTTTGTAGTCGCACACCTCCAACGCCGGGTTGTTTTCCGGCTCGAAGCAGTTCATCTCGTCAAAGAACAAAGGCGGGCAATAATAAGGACAATCGACGTATAAGTCATTCGCGAACTGAATGAATTTCTTCAGTTCTTTTTGGGTCTTTATTTCGCGAATCTCTACCGCCATCAGTACTTATTATTCACAATTCGGCTGCAAAATTACAGTTTTTTTTGCATATGTGCAAATTTTTTTGTATTTTTGTGCCCGATTTATGTTTTTTGACGAATTAGCACTATCCGATGAAGTATTGGATGCATTGTGGGACATGCATTTTGACGTATGTACCCCGGTGCAGGAGAAGACCATCCCCGTGATCCTGGAGGGTCACGATGTGATCTCGTGTGCCCAGACGGGAACCGGTAAGACGGCGGCATATATATTGCCGTTATTGACCAACCTGGCTTACGACGACCATGATCCGAATAAACTGAACGCCATCATCATGGCGCCTACGCGCGAGTTAGCGCAGCAGATCGACCGCGAGATGGAGGGTTTCGGTTATTATGTACCCTTCTCTTCTGTACCTATCTACGGCGGCAAGGACACCAACGGCGCATGGGGAAACCAGGTGTCGGGATTGCAGAAAGGCGCGGATATCGTGATTGCCACCCCGGGACGGTTGCTCAGCCAGATGAATATCTACGATGTCGATTTCTCGGGCGTCAAGTATTTCATTTTGGACGAGGCGGACCGGATGCTCGATATGGGTTTCTACGACGATATCATGACTATTGTCCGGAAGTTACCCAAAGAGCGCCAGACGATTATGTTCTCCGCGACGATGCCGGAAAAGATCCGCCGCATGGCGCGCGCTATCATGCGTCATCCGGTTGAAGTGCAGATCGCCGTCTCGCGTCCGCCCGATACCATCAAACAGATGCACGAGTTCGTCGATGAATCCAAGAAAGTGGAAGCCGTCCTCGCTTGTCTAAAAAGCGAAGCCGGTCTTAAGAAGGTCATCATCTTCGCCGGCAAGAAACAGCGGGTGAAAGAGCTCACGCGCACGTTGCGTATGTTAAATATTGACGCGCGCGCGATGCACAGCGACCTGGAGCAGAGTGAAAGGGACCAAGTGATGCTGGATTTTAAGAACGGCAAAATAGATGTGTTGGTCGCTACGGACGTCGTTTCGCGAGGGATTGACGTGACAGATATCCCGCTCGTTATCAATTACGATGTACCTCATGCGCCGGAAGACTACGTCCATCGTATCGGCCGCACGGCACGCGCGGAGAACAAGGGCGAAGCCATGACGCTCGTCTCTCCGGATGATGTACATTATTGGAAACGGATAGAGCGGTTCCTTAAAGATGACGGATCCTCCACTCGTTCGGGTAAAGGTTATTCAGGCGGTTCCCCACATTCTTCGCAAAGCCGAGGGGGACGTCCTCATACGTCAAAAGGACGAGGCCGAGGGGCACATTGGCGAGGTTCAAAGCCTCGGTCCTGAGATAGGACAGGGCTTGTTCGCGCGTGAGCGCAATCATCGGAAAAGCTTCCTTACGAAGATCTTTGAGCATACTCAGACTATGCTGCGGGGCGATGCCGCGGCCACGCTCTTCGCCTAAGCCGAAACCCGTTGAGATACAGGTCAGTTGCGTAGCAAACCAATCGATGATTTCCTTATATTTCATCGGATAAGCGGTCGCGAAACGGTCGGAATAACGCACCGCCCAATCGTCAGGATGCTGCAGCCAGGAGCGCATAACGGGCATGTACTCGGGGTGCGGCAGCGGGTTCTCTTTCTTAGGCGCTTTGATCTTCACGGGATCCAATATCTCGTCGTCGCGCTTGCGGAGGACGCAGAGATAGAAGCCTTCCCCTTTGGTCCGATGGGGGTAGAAATGGTAGCCGTAGTTACTCTCAACGATGCCCCATTCGGGTTCATAGTCAAGCGGTAACACATCGGCGCCCAACGTCTCTGCCGCCCATTCGACGTTCTTCTCGTTCTCTTCTTCGTTGAAGGTACAGGTGGAATAGATGAGTATTCCGCCGGGTTTGAGCGCATCCCATACATCCATGAGGATGGACCGCTGGCGCTCGGCACATTGCTTGACGGCGCGGGGACTCCATTCGGCGCGGGCCTGCTCGTCCTTGCGGAACATACCCTCACCCGAACAAGGCGCGTCCACCAGCATGGCATCGAATAAATGCTTGCATTTATCGCCGAACTCGGCGGGTGTGTTATGGGTTACGACCGTATTGCCGTTGCCCCATTTCTGGATGTTCTCCGAGAGGATGAAAACGCGTTGGCGGTTCACTTCGTTGGCCAAAAGCAGACCGTCCGAACCGAGATATTCGCTGATAAGCGTAGCTTTTCCGCCCGGGGCGGCACAGAGATCGAGCACGATCGAAGAGGGGTCCACATACTGCTCCAAAGCCTGCTGAATGAACATCGACGAGGCTTCCTGAACATAGTAGCAACCGGCATGGAAGAGCGGATCGAGCGTGAAGGACGGACGGCCCGACAGATAGTATCCGTCGATATGCCAGGGCACCTCATCCGTGTCGCAATCGAAGGTCAACACGTCGAGTTTCGTGTTGAGACGAATGGACGTAACGGGTTCGCCCTCCAGCGCCTTAAGCAACAGCCCGGACTCCTTGCCCAATTGCTGATGCATGCTCTCTATGAATTCCACCGGTAACATAAATCGGGTACAAAGGTACTGCTTTTTTTTGACATATGCAAGAGAAAGTATAAAAAAGGTGCAAAATGTTGTATTTTTTGACAAGCTATTGACAAGGTAATGACAAGGTAATGATAAGGTAATGATACCGATGGGATAAATGTTTTATTTTGCATTTAGTGGCAATTTAGTAAAAAACAAAAAACATTGCATTTTTTTAAGAAAAAATTTGCATATGTGGATATTTTTGTATAATTTTGTGCGTTTTTTGCCACAACAAGTTGTTTTATTACATGTGTAAAATTTGACAAAAGGGTTAGAGAAAAAGCCATGAACGAGACAGGAAATACAGTCCCTACAGATAATAAAGTACGTACGGTTCCTTGGAAGAAGGGGCACCGCTTACGTAGGCTTTATTACGAATTTCGCTCGGAATTCGTTTTTGCTTTTGTGCTAACGGCCTGTGTGATCGTCAGCTATATAGTTACGCCTCTTTTCCTGCCGATAGAAGTGTTCGATTCGGTTATCGATCCTATGGAGAATGCCTGTATGGCATCGGTCTGTTTGTTGGGCGCGTGGCTGATGTTTCGCCATCACGACGGGATGCGAATCCGTAAGCTATGGGGCATGGTATTGCTGATATGGGGGACTATGGAGATAGTATTGGTTATCGCTACTCTCCAATTTGACGTATCTATCACGAAGGTTGGAACCACGTCTTTGGAAGGAGAAGCCATCGCGCTTGGCAACGTCTTCGCCTGGCTGTTGCTGGTGTATCCGATGGAGGCTTTGCGTCCCAATTGGCTGACGTTCCGTCGGGCGATTCGGCAATTGCTGCCGTTGGCGATATTCGCCTTAATGGATTATTTTATTCCGCTTGATTTGCGATGGCTGATAGCCTTGTATCCGATGATTATTTTAGGCATGCTGATTACGTATATCCGATCCTATCGTAAGTGGTGCGAGGAGAACTACTCGCATATGGAGAGTATTGACGCGCAGTGGCTGATCCGGTATCTATTCATGTTTATACTGGTGGGTGCGTCCTACTATTACATCTGTGTGTCGAGTGCGCCCTCGCGCGTGTTTACGCAGCAATGGCTGTTATTCTTTATGCTCGGATATAGCACGGAGCAGATTCTTTTCCGTCGCGATCCGTGGGTAATCATGGAGGAAAATGCGAATCCGGAGAATGAAACAGATGAGGCTGTAGATGATGAGCAGGAAGCGGCCAATCGAGCAAAGCTCGAAGAATGGATGGAGCAAGAAAAGCCCTATTTGAATCCGGAACTTAAACTCATTGATCTACGCGCCATTCTGCCGATGAACAGAACCTATCTTTCGCAGTTGATTAATCGGGCATACGGCTGTACTTTTTATCAATTTGTGACGAATTATCGTATAAAAGAAGCCAAACGTCTGATGCGTGAGCATCCGGATATGAAGGTACACGAAGTGGCTCAGTTAAGCGGTTTT
>Ga0247611_10003427_pt1 | contig 23520 bp, 18 predicted proteins | sample 177DNAGHGhighgp2_FD_192422 | JGI IMG/M metagenome (GOLD analysis project Ga0247611, IMG submission 192422) | Sheep rumen microbial communities from Palmerston North, Manawatu-Wanganui, New Zealand - 1770 DNA GHGhigh gp2 | ecosystem: Host-associated > Mammals > Digestive system > Stomach > Rumen... | reverse complement strand
CGCACTATGAGGCCTTGGCGAAATACTGCAACGTGCCTGATTTCCTGCAAGCGATACGCGAACTGATGGCAACATGCGGAATGGACCAAATCGTTTCGCCGGTACGCGCTTGCGATCACGAACAACTCATCCCGATGATTGCTGCCGATTCAATCAACTACTCCGCGCCGGTGACACTCAGCAATGCGGATATCAAGGCGATACTTGACCAAATCACCAATGACCAATCACCAATACCAAATGACGAATCGCAGATTCGTGACATCGTGGCAACGCAGAGAAAGTTCTTCCGGACCGGTGAGACATTGCCGATTAAATGGCGTATCAAACAACTCAAGCGGCTTAAAGAGGCGGTGATAGCTCATCAAGACGAGTTAATCGGCGCGCTATGCGAGGACCTTGGTAGAAGTGAGATGGAGGCGTACCTGTGCGATATAGGTCCCATTATCACCGAAGTGAATGAGATGATTGCGGGTCTGCGCAGATGGTCGAGGCCGGAGATCCATTTCAGCGGTCTGATGTGTTGGCCGAGTATCATCACGAAGGTTTATAAAATGCCGTATGGCGTGACGCTGGTGATTAGTCCGTTTAACTTCCCGATTCTGCTGACGATAGGCGTCGTAGCTGCAGCCATGTGCGGCGGTAACACGGTGGTGATCAAGTCCAGTTCGAAGTCGTCAGCCAGCACGGCAGCGCTCAAGAAGTTCTTTGCGGAAGTGTTCCCGCCGGAATATATCACACTTATCGAAGGCGGTCACGACGTGGCAGATATGTGTCTTGCGCAACGCTTTGATAAGATTTTCTATACCGGCAGTCCGTCGGTGGGTAAGCATGTATTAGCCGAAGCTGCGAAGAACCTGACGCCGGTAGCGTTGGAGTTAGGCGGCGAGACAGGTAACTGGTGTGTGGTACGGGCAGACGCAGACCTCAAAGACGCCGCGCGCAAGATAGCATTCTTTAAGTTGCTCAATGCCGGACAGATATGCATCAATATCAATCAGATAGCTGTTGCCGAAGAGGTGGCAGAGGCGTTTATAGATGAACTTAAAGCCGCTTTTATCGCCCAGATAGGAGAACATGCGGAACGTAATCCCGAATACCCGAAACTGATCACCGATGCAGCGTACGACAAGTGCGCTAAATTAGCCGAAGAGTACCGCGACCGCATCGTTTTCGGCGGAGTAGGGGATAAAGCCGCTCGCAAATATGCCCCGACGATCATCTATCCGGTGGATAGAAACGAACACATCGTGCAGCACGAGCTCTTCTGTCCGCTGTTGCCTGTCGTACCTTATAAAGATGCTGAAGTGGATAGCCTCATGGACGTGATAGCCGACCGCGAGCACCCCTTAGCGATGTATCTCTTCACGCGCGATATGCGTTGGGCGAATCGTGTGATGCAGACCCAGCAGTTTGGCGGCGGTTGCATCAACGAGGTGTGCGTGCATATGATGGTCAAGGGTGTGCCGTTCAACGGTACCGGCCACTCGGGCATGGGCGCGTACCACGGCGAATGGGGTTTCCGCGAGTTCACACACCCGCAGACCGTACTCCGAGGCAGCACATGGTTTAACCTGCCGCTACGCGAGCACCCTTATACCGGCAAAGATGGAGAACAAAAAATGAAGTTATTACGTTTGTTTGAACGATGAGTAGAGGAAGATGGCACCGGCAATGGTGGCTGTCTATGATGCTGGCAATCATGGCGTTACCGCTATGGGCTGCAGAGGCATCGGATACGACGGAGGTGCGGTGTCGGGAGTTGATATTCCTCTTTATTTCTGAAAATCCTTGCACAATTCAATTATTTTTTGTACCTTTGCAGCGCGATTTTTAAAAGCATCGAATTCGATGGGATTAGAATTTATGGCCAAGAATTAGCCATCCAGCAAATGACCGTGCTGGAGAATGTAGAAAGTAAGCATATTTTGAAGGCATAAACAAGAATAGGGGGATTCGACAATATTAACCATGGAAAATGTGGAGATAGAGAGACGGGCTCAGCGGGCGGCGGAGCTTTTCAAACAGGGTTTTAACTGCGCTCAGGCGGTGTTTGCCTCCTGCGCGGATATGTACGGAATCGAGGACGAACAACTCGCCCTCCGTTTGTCCGCTTCGTTCGGCGGCGGGATGGGGCGTATGCGGTTGGTCTGCGGTGCGGCGAGCGGTATGTTCATGCTGGCGGGGCTGGAGAAGGGGAGTGCGACGCCGCATGATAACGAAGGCAAGATGGCGAACTATGCGTTTGTGCAGCAGTTGGCGGGAGAGTTTAAGGGGCAGTACGGGAGTTTGATTTGCGCGGAACTGTTGGGGTTAGCTCCTAAAGGGAGTGTTGATCCCCGTCCAGCAGAACGCACTCCCGAATATTACGAGAAACGTCCCTGCTCGGAGATGATTGCGGAGGCAGTTCGCATATATTTGCGAACGTTAAACTGTTAAATTGTTAAACTGTTAAGCTGTTAAATATGAAATTTTTTCTTGCAGTAATTGGTGGTGGGCCGGCGGGATATACTGCGGCAGAGAAGGCGAGTAAGGCCGGTAAGGATGTGGTGCTGTTTGAGCAGAACAGTCTGGGTGGTACGTGCCTGAATGTGGGTTGTATCCCGACGAAGAGCCTGTTGTACGGCGCGAAACAGTACTATAACGCGACGCATGCGCAGAAATACGGCGTAACGGCGGGTGACGTGGCATTCGACTTCGGTGCGATGCAGAAACGCAAGACGATCGTGGTGCGCAAGCTGGTAGCGGGTATCAAGCAGCGCCTTAACAATGAGCACTGTACGGTGGTGAATGGTTTTGCGAAAATAAAGGACGAAAGGCGAACGGCGAGTGGCGAATGGCTCATCGAGTGTAACGGCGAGACGTACGAGGCAGAGAACCTGATGATCTGTACGGGCTCGACGAACTTCGTTCCCCCGATCCCCGGCATCCAGGACAACCCTGCGGTATGGGACAGTACGGACGCGCTGGCGGCGAGTGAGTTGCCTAAGTCCATCGTCATCGTGGGCGGCGGTGTGATCGGCATGGAGTTCGCGACGCTGTATCACGAGTTAGGTGTGCCGGTGACGGTCGTCGAAGCGATGCCGCGGATACTGCCGAACCTGGATGAGGAGGTAGTGGCGGTGCTGGCGGAGAAATACCGCAAAGCGGGAATTACGATATTGACATCGACTAAAGTCGAGTCAATAGAGGAGTCAGGAGTAAGGACCGCTGACGCTGAAGGAGCAAAGACTATAACAGCCGAGCGGATACTCGTCTCGGTCGGTAGGCGGGCGAACCTGAGTGGGTTTGAGGCGCTGAAGGAACTGGAACTGAACCGCGGGGCGATCGTGGTGGATGATTTCTGCAAGACCAACCTGCCGAACGTGTATGCCTGCGGTGATGTGACGGGGAAGATCATGTTGGCGCACGTAGCGAGTCGTCAGGCAGAGGTGGCTGTCGGCCGGATGCTCAAAACGATCCCGCTGCAACGTATCGCGTACAATGCCATTCCTTCTGTGGTGTATACGAACCCCGAGATCGCGTCGGTGGGTATCACGGAGGCGCAGGCGGCTGAGATGCAGATCGAGACCGAGGTGCGTCGGTTGCCGATGACGTACTCCGGACGGTTTATGGCGGAGAACGAAGGCGAGACGGGACTATGCAAGATGGTGATCGACGCGAAGAACCACAGCGTGTTAGGCGTGCATATGATCGGCAACCCGTGCTCGGAGTTTGTGTCCGCGGCTTCGTTCGCTGTGCGTATGGGTTACACGACGGCCGAGTTCGAGCAGGTCGTCTTCCCGCACCCTACCGTGAGTGAGATCTTACACGAGATGTTATAAAATACAGGATATCATGAAAAAACATTACCTTTTCTTTTTGGCGCTCTTTTGCGCGCAGCTGAGTTGGGCGGAGATCACGTCCTCTGTGGATCTGCGCTTGTACTATGCGCCGGTGAACGGTCAGAGCGAGAACCAGTTGCGACTGGCTCTTCAGGGTGTGATCGGCAACCATACGGCGGTGGGTTACAAGCAGTTAGGTATCCTGATGCAGTGGTCGGATACGGAGAATGCCGACGGCGTGCATGTGATCGATATGTACACCGACTGCACGTTCACAACGAGTGGTGCTATCACATGGTCGAACACCTCGTCGGTGGGCGGCGGAATGAACAGAGAGCACACTGTTCCGCAGTCGTGGTTTAACGAGAACGAGCCGATGCGGTCCGATGCGTTTCATGTCTTTCCGACGGACTGCAAAGTGAACGGCCACCGCAGTTCGTACCTGTACGGCGAGTGCGAGAACGGTTCGTCTCTGTCTTCGAATAAATGCAAGGAGATCGGTCGGTTAGGCAGCTCGGATTGGCAGGAGTACTCGGGAACAGTCTATGAGGTGGCGGACGAGTACAAGGGCGATATCGCGCGCGGCTATTTCTATATGGCGACGCGTTATGCCGGTCAGTGCGAGAACTGGTCGGGCGGTGCGTTCACGGACGAGAACCTGGGCTTGAGCAATTATACGGCGGCGCTGATGCTCAAATGGCATCGTCAGGACCCGGTGTCGGAGAAAGAGTTACTGCGCAACGAGGTCATCTACGGCAACCCGGCCTTTAACAAAAGCGACAAGAAACAGGGCAACCGCAATCCGTTCATTGACTTCCCTGAGCTGGTGGAGTACATATGGGGCGAGAAGAAAGGTCAGTCGGTCGAGGTGAGCGTACTGGAGACGGCCTATGTAGAGGAGCCGATCGACCCGCACGAGGGCTTGGAGAACACACCGGCAGGGCCTGCTGCGACGAAGATCCTGCGCGACGGACAGATGCTGATCCTGGTCGGCGGGCATGTGTTTAGCCTCACCGGTCAGTGCATCGAATAAGGAGGTTTTGCATAGTGCAATTGACAATAATAAAAAATAGTAAAAAAAGTTGCCCGCGCGTTTGCGTATATCATAAAAAAGTTGTAATTTTGCGCCCGTTTTGAAAAAAATAGGTACAAAAATATAACAAACAAAGATGCAATTGAACGTTAAAAATCATGTATTGGCACCGCTGACACTTGTGTTGGTGCTGTTCTTGTGGTTTGCGCCGAGCACGACGTTCGGCATTGAGGGTTTGACGGTAGTGCAGCAACGCACGATCGCCATCTTCTGCTACGCAGCGTTGATGTGGATGTTCGAGATCATCTCTGCTTGGGCGACCTCGGTGAGCACGATTGTGTTGCTGTTGTTGGCCGTTTCTAACAAAGGTTTTACGAACGAGACGATGGGTTCGCTGGTCAACTTCAAGGAGTTGATGGCCGCTTTTGCCGACCCGATCATCATGCTGTTTTTGGGCGGCTTCGTATTGGCTATTGCCGCGAGCAAGGTAGGCCTGGACGTCTATCTGGCGCGTATACTGCTCAAGCCCTTCGGCACGAAGCCTCAGTATGTATTACTTGGTTTTCTGGTACTTATCAGCATCATGTCCATGTTCATGAGTAACACGGCTACCGCAGCGATGATGCTGGCCTTCCTGGCTCCGGTCATCAAGACGCTTCCTGCCGATGGCGGCGGACGTATGAGTCTGGCGATGGCTATTCCTATCGCGGCAAACATCGGCGGTCTGGGTACGCCTATCGGTACACCTCCGAACGCGATCGCGATCGGTCAGTTGGCCGCTAACGGCGTGGAGATCGGTTTTGCGGCATGGATGCTGCGCTTTGTGCCGGTAGTGATCGTGATGATCGTTTTTGCGTGGTGGTTGCTGCAGTTCCTCTATCCATTCAAAGCCAAGAAGATCGAGATCAACATCACCGGTGAGAGCGATAAGAACTGGCACTTCTGGGTAGTGACCATCACCTTCCTGGGTACGATATTGCTGTGGATGACGGGCGAGATCACCAAACTGAACTCGAACGTAGTCGCGCTTATTCCGTTTGCGGTGTTCGCGGTGCTGGGTATCTTCACCCGCGATGACTTCGCGAAGATCGACTGGCACGTGCTGTGGATGGTAGCCGGTGGTTTTGCGTTGGGTACAGCGCTGAACAAGACCGGTCTGGCGGCAGCGCTGGTAGAGTCTATTCCGTTCGGCCAATGGTCTCCGATAGCGGTGCTCGTCATTGCCGGTGTGCTGGGGTGGTTGCTCAGTAACTTCATTGCCAACTCGTCGGCGGCTAACCTGTTGGTGCCGATCCTGGCCGTAGTAGGAAGCGCGATGAGTGAGAACCTCGCAGGCTTCGGTGGCGTAACCACACTGCTCGTATGTGTGGCTGCTTCGACCTCGTTTGCGATGTTGTTCCCAATCTCTACGCCGCCGAATGCGATCGCTTGTTCGACCGGTCTTATCAAGACGAATGAGATGATCAAGGTAGGCCTTATTGTGGGCCTCTCCGGAATAGCATTGTCCTATGGTGTACTGCTTTTATTCCCATTCTAATATGAAAAAGAGAACTATCCTTATCGCGCTTTGTACGTTGTTCTTGGTACCGGCCTTCGGTGCACAAGACTCGACGAAGATAGCCAAGAAAGAGGCGGTCAAGAGCCATCTCAAGCAGCATTTTAAACCTTACGGGTTTATCCGTAACTATTTCACGTTCGACAGCCGCGAGTCGATGTCCGGAACGGGCGACATGTACAACTACCAGCCGAAGGACGTGAGTCCCAATGCGTATGGTGATGACCTGAACGCAATCAGTACATTCCGATTCCTGAGCCTGACCACCCGTGTGGGCCTCAATATCGTAGGCTATCAATGGCGCGGAACAGAGTTCGGCGCGAAGATCGAGGCGGATTTCTATGCCGGCTTGGACAAGGTAGGAAGCGGTACCCATAAACTGACGGGAACGGCGCAGTTCCGTCTTCGCCAGGCTTATATGACGATGACTTGGGACAGCCTGAAGATGGGGAAGGACTATGCGCGCGTAGACCTCGCGATTGGTCAGACCTGGCATCCGATGGCAGCCGATCTGTGCGACGTGATAGCGCTCAACAGCGGAGCTCCGTTTGGTCCGTTCAACCGTAGTCCGCAAATGAAGATGGACGCGCGCCTGGGTAAGTTCGTGACCTTAACGGGTTCGCTGCTATGGCAAATGCAGTATATCTCACAAGGACCCGACGGCGCATCGGCGGAGTATATCGCGTACAGCAAGACGCCGGAGGCGTACTTGGGCCTGAGCGTGCACGACAAAGGTGTGCTCTTCCGTGTGGGTGCAGATGTGCTCAGTATCAGCCCGAGACACCTCGGAACAGACGCCGGCGGCGTCAAAGTGCGCGTCAACGACCGCATCACGACCGCGTCGCCTTTCCTCTATCTGCAATACAAGAAAGGCGAGTTCTCCGTCAAGGCGAAGACGATCTTCGCAGAAGCCGGCGAGCACATGAACATGAACGGCGGTTACGGCGTGAAGAAAGTGAATGCGGACGGATCGTGGGAATATACGCCGACACGCACTTCGAGCAGCTGGATCAGCCTCGTGTACGGCGGCAAGGTAGGTAAGCAGGAAGACAAACACCCGCAGAAGCTGCAGGGTATCCTCTTTGGCGGTTACATCCATAACTTCGGCACCAAAGAGGAGATCATCGATGCCGATAATGATGGCAAACTGGACTATTATTACCCCCGCGCCAACAACATGAATCAGATGTGGCGTCTGAGTCCGACGCTGCTCTATACGGTCGGTAAGTTCCAACTGGGCTTGGAGTACGAGATCACTTCCGTTCAGTATGGCAAGTCCGGCATTCTCAATGCGCATGGATTGGCTGACACCGATTTACACTGGGTCACCAACCATCGGTTACAACTTATGATGAAGTATAACTTCTAATTCTAATCTTATTGTATGGCACAAAACAGAGAGCAGCTCGTAGAGGAGTTGAAAGCCCTTCTTGAGCAAGATGTAGCAAGTATCAAAGAGCAAGTAGATCGCATCAAGACGCAGTTCTACAGCGAGGAGTCTGAAGAGTTCGAAGACGAATTCAAAGAACTCCTGGCGCAGTATAAGGCGAAGCGCGCAGAGATAGCGGCTGTCGAAGCGAAAGAACAGGCAGAGAACCTGGCACGCAAACAGGCTATCTTGGACGTGATGCGTCAGATGGTAGAGGGCGCTAACGCCGAAGGCGTGATGGCGAACCTCCAGCGCATGCGCGAACTGCAGGCGGAGTGGAAGACCATCGGTCCTGTTCCCGCTACGCACACGCAAGAGGTGCGTAAGGCTTACCAGCAGTACCAGGAGCAGTTCTACGACCTGGTGAAGATCAACATCGAGCTGCGCGACTTGGACTTCAAAAAGAACCTGGAGCTCAAGACCTTACTTTGTGAAGCGGCGGAGCGTCTGCAGAACAACGAGAATATCGTAGAGGCTTCCCGCGCCCTGCAACAACTGCACGACGAGTGGGCGGAGATAGGTCCGGTAGCGCGCGAGTTCCGCGAGGAGATTTGGAACCGCTTCAAGACCGCTTCGACGATCATCAATAAGAAACATCAGGCGTATTTCGACCAACTCCACGCCAAAGAGCAGGAGAACCTCGAGAAGAAACGCGCTATCATCGAAGAACTGAAGGCCATCAACGAGCCGATCGTCAACGGTCAGCCGCTCACGGCAAAGCAGTGGGAGGAACTGGCAACGAAAGTGCAGGAACTGCAGACCGCGTGGAAAAAGATCGGTTTTGCACCTAAGAAATACAACCAGTCCATCTACGACGAGTATCGCGCCGAGTGCGACCGGTTCTTCAACACCCGCTCGGAGTACTTCAGAGAGCTGCGTGAACGCCGCAAAGAGAGGGAGCGCAAGCACAAAGAGTACCTGGAGCGTCAGAAAGCGCGCGAGGAACGCAAACGCGAGCGCGAAGAACAGCGGGCAGCGTTTATGGCCAAAGGCGGAGACAGCCTGCGTCGTATGCACGAACGTCTCAAACAGGAGATCAAGACCGCAGAGAACAACATCCTCTTCTTCACCGCTAAGTCCAAGACGGCGAACAAGCTCGTGGAGAGCATGCAGGCGAAGATAGAGGCGCTCAAGGCGCAGTTGGCTCAGATAGAAGCGAAACTGGAACAGGAGGACGAGTAATGACCGAACTGATTCATTATAAGGGCGTTGAGATCCATCAGGCAGACCAGATCGTGCTGCACGACGTCAACCTGACAGTCGAGAACGGCCAGATGATCTATCTGCTGGGCAAGGTGGGTAGCGGCAAGTCTTCGTTCATGAAGACGCTCTACGGCGCCCTGCCTATCGCAGCCGGTGAGACGGCGGTGGTCTTAGGCAATGACATGCTGCATATCCGTCGTCGCCAACTGCCGTATCTGCGTCGCCGCATGGGTATCATCTTCCAGGACTACAAGCTCTTGACGGATCGCTCCGTGGAGGACAACCTGCTCTTCGTGCTGCGTGCCACAGGATGGAAGAACAAGGTGGAGATGAAGAACCATGTGCAGGAGGTGCTGCGACATGTGAACATGGAGACGAAGGCTTACAAGAAACCCTACGAGCTCTCCGGCGGCGAGCAGCAACGTGTGGTGATTGCGCGTGCGCTGCTCAACTCACCCGAGCTGATCCTCGCCGATGAGCCGACAGGTAACCTCGATGCCGAGACCGGAAAAGAGATTATGGACCTCCTGTACTCGATCAGTCAGGCGGGTATCACCGTCATCATGTCCACCCACAACACCCACTGGCCGGAACAGTATCCGGGTAAGAAATGGTGCTTTGAGGGCGGAGAAATCAAGTGCTGATGGAACTTCCGATATACCTGGTGGGATATATGGGCGCCGGAAAGACGACTGCCGGGCGTCTGCTGGCCGACAAACTCGGCTGGCATTTTGTGGATCTGGACGAGGCGTTCAAGGAGATACACGGTCTCTCGACTGCCGATTATATCCGCACCTACGGCCTGGAGGACTTTCGCAAGAAAGAGAAATACGTCGTCGAAGACCTCGCGGATCAGATTCCCTTTGACAAGATCATCTATGCCACCGGCGGCGGCTATCCCTGCTGGGAGGACAACATGGAGTGCCTCAGAGAGTTAGGAACGAGCATCTATATCCGCTGGAAACCCGAGCATCTGGCGAAGCGACTGAGTCTGACCGATCTGAGTGAGCGGCCAGTGTTGCAAGGCAGGACGGAAGAAGAGCTGCTGGCGTTCATCGCGCCGCAACTGGAAGCGCGTGAGCCGTTCTACAGCCAAGCGCATCACACGATCGACGTGGAGATATGCGACGAGCAGTCCGACGAGCGGATTGCAGAACAAATCTACAAAATGATAAAAGGATGAGTATCAACGAATTACAAGACGAGATCATCGAAGAGTTCGAGGCTTTTGACGACTGGTTGGACCGCTACGAGCTGATTACCGACTACGGCAAACAGTTGCCTAAGATGCCGGATGAGGACAAGAACGACAGCAATAAGATTGACGGCTGTCAGTCTCAGGTGTGGTTCACCTGTCGGTTCGAAGAGGGGAAGATATACTTCACCGGCGACTCGGATGCGATCTTAGTGCGCGGTATAGTGGCGATGCTGATCCATGTGCTCAGCGGGCATACGCCCAAAGAGATCGTCGATGCAGACTTGTACTTCATCGACGCTATTCAACTGCGCGAACACTTGAGCCCGACGCGCTCTAACGGCGTAGCAGCGATGCTCAAGCAGATGCATCTGTACGCACTCGCGTACGCGAACCGTTAATCGTTATAGTTCCAAGTATCATTGTCTTTCCAGACGATGCGGCCGTTCTCGATGGTCGCAAGGGGAAAGAGAGAAGAGAAGGGTGGTTCTACCGTTTGGAGTAGTTGCCACTCCTTATTATATATACGCGCGCACGAGGAGCACTGCGGCGCGCAGGCGGTGAAGACGACGAAGATAGAGTCCGGCGCCTGATAGACCTCGAGCGAGGTGCTGTCGGTCAAGGCGATCCGCTCGTACGGGCCGTCTTTCTCGACCACCTTCGGATCACCGCCCAACTGCATGAGGTTGGTGAGAAGCGATAAACTAATGGACAAGAACCACAGCATAGGCGGCTATTCCTTCTTTGCGCCCCACAAAGCCCAGATGCTCCGTGGTAGTGGCTTTGATACTTACTTGGTTGGGCGCGACGTTCATCACCTCGGCCAGACACGCCTGCATAAGTTCGATATACGGATTGAGTTTAGGAGCCTGCGCACAGACGGTGATATCGCAGTTACCCAGTTCGTATCCTTCTTTGCGAATCAGCTCCATCGTGCGGCGAAGAAGAATCTTGGAGTCAATCCCCTCGTATTCGTTTCCTTTGGTGTCAGGAAAATGATAGCCTATGTCGCGCAGCGCACATGCGCCTAAGAGGGCGTCGCACAGCGCGTGAATGACCACATCGGCGTCGGAGTGCCCTAAGAGACCGAGCTCGTACGGCACCTCAATTCCCCCTAACCACAGTTGGCGGTCAGGGGAGAATTGATGTACATCATATCCAAAGCCAATTCGCATGGAATTGTCAAATTTCATAGTCCAAAGGACTATTTCTTTTTGTTGTTCACAAGATCCTTGATGCCTGCGAGGTCGAAGCCGAGCGTGAAGCGCATCGTCTGATCGAGCGGGTTAGATGCCGCCAGACCTACGCAGTAGGATACGTCGAGTGTGACGATAGAGAGGTGGAAACCGGCACCGAAAGTAACGACATTACGGTTACCTTTCCAGATGTTCTCATAGCTGTAACCGACGCGGGCGAAGAACTGCTTGTTGTAGCTGTACTCGATACCTGCGCCCCAACGTACCTCGTCAAACTCCTCCTTGAGACCGGTCGGTGCATCGTTGAAGGAGCGGAACCAACCGAGAGCCGGGTTGAGGTCTGAGTAAGCCTCCTGCGACATCTGCCAGGTGTTCTCGTCGTTCGGGTCGAAGCCGGCTGTGTAGCGGGACTTACGGGTCGGAACAAGCATCTTGTTGGTCTCGAGGTTGAAGGTGAGGAAGTTGTACTTGTTGAGCGGCAATTCGTAGCTCACACCGAGGTTCATGCTGGCAGGTATGAAGTTACTGCTTCCGTCGTCGGCATAAGTCATCTTACCACCGAGGTTCTTGAGGGTGAAGCCTAAAGCGAAATGGCTGGTACCCATCGGTAACTCGATCGGCTGACGATAGTACAGACCGATGTCTGCAGCCATAGACCAAGCCGGGTGCATCTCTGTGCCGCCGTTGTTCACGCCGTTGTTGAGGTCCGAATAGAGAAATCGAACCGCTACCGACATAGATACGTACTCGTGTAACTTACGGAAATAACTGAGGTCGAGCGCCCACTCGTTCGGACGTACATCCTGTAGCACCGTTCCTTCACGATCCGTGAGGGCTACATTACCCATCGAGAAATAGGTGAAGCTGGCACCGATACCGCCACCGAGGTCACCGAAGTTATAGAAACCGGCGAGGTAAGCCAGGTCGATGTCGCCTACCAACTTACGCAACCAAGGCGTGTAGTTCGCTGTGATACCACCCTTGGAGTACATATAAGCGTACTTAGCGGGGTTCCAGTACTGGGAGTTAAAGTCTGCTTCTGTAGCTACACCTACATCACCCAGACCGGCTGCACGTGCGTCCGGAGCGATCGACAAGGAAGGCATCGCCGTAATGACGGGATTCGGTGTTTGTTCTGCCATGCTGCTTGCTGCAACACAAAGCACAGCTGCGAGAGAAATAAGAATTCTTTTCATTTGTTATTGTTTTTTGTTTGTTATTGTTTCGATTTCAGTTGATTCAAGCGATTTGTTTCATAGGCTTATCTTGTAATAATGATTTTACCTGCCATCGTGCTATATTTGCCTGATGCGGATTTGATTCGTACGTTATAGACATAGACTCCAGGTTGGAGACTGAGGCTCGAGAGGTTGATGGCGATGCGCTCGGGGTTCTCCTGCACGCGATCGTATACCATCTGGCCGTTGATGTTATAGAGGAACACTTCGGTCTCGAGCATCTCGTCCGGCTGGTCATATTCGATGATGAGGTTCACTACGCCCGTCTGATGAACCGGGTTGGGGTAGGTAGTGACAGAGGCGATATTGGGGTCGTATCCGGTCTCTACGACAAAGTTGAGGCTCTGCGTGGTGCTGTTGTTGAGCAAATCCCATGCGCGGAAAGTGAGCGTGTGCGGACCGTCCTCGAGCTTGTCCATACGGTAGCTCACCAAGCCTTTCTGATAACTGTTGTTCTCGGCGGTGAAGTACTCGTTGATGGCGTATGTCTTCGTAGCGTCGTTGTCAACCGTGAGCAAGAGGTCGTGTCCGATACCTGCACCGGAGGTGTTGATGCCGTGCTTGTCCTCTAACTCCGCAAAGAACCGCGGGGTCTCGTAGGTCTTGTCGCCGTCCTGGAACGACGGGCAGTTGAGGTAGAGCTTCATCGTCGGGCCGACGGTGTCCACTAAGAACGAGTTGCCTGTTCCGCCCACGATGAACTCCTCGAAATGGCCAACCGCTTCGTTGTTCGATATCGAGTCATGCGCGTAATAGACGATGCGGCCATTTCCGAAGTTATAGCGGATATCTTTGGGCACCATGAAGGTGAAAGCGAACAGACCGTCCTTGATCTGCGTCGAGCCGGAGAAGATGGTGTTGGGGTAGTCTTTGTACTCCAGGAAGACAGCATCGTCCGAGCTGTCGTCGTTATCACGCGTGGTGATGGTCTGCAGCTTGTCGTAGATGGTCACATCCAAAGAGCCGTTGAAGTCCGAGACGGTTGCGAGGTCCTCGTCGATGATACGTCCCTGGACATTCTGCACGCTGAGCGCGTTGAGGGTGTCCATCTCGGTTGTCGTCTCGACCTGATAATCCGTCGGGTAGTTGAGACGCAGGGCAGGGTCGCCCAGCAGCACGTAGGCTAACTTGTTCTCCTCCTCCGGCAGTCTGTTCTTACCGGCTGAGATAGCCTCGCCGAGTGTCATATCGTAGTGGAAGACGTTCTTGTGGCCGAAGAGCGTGTCGCAGACGGCGCGGTTGAGCTCGGTGTTCTGGTTGGCGTACACCGTTCGGGTAGCGGCTAAGATACCTATCGAACCGCCGTTGGGGTTGAGCACCGAAGCTTCTGCTGCACAACGTTTGCCGGCATCACACTGCGCGAAGTTACAGGTCGCAAAGAGCCAGAAGCCTAAGTTGCGGTTCGTCAGGCTCTCGATATCCTTCAGGTTGAGGATAGACTCGCTGGTGACGGCATTGTAACCTCCGTGTCCGGAGTAGTCAAAGAAGAGCACACCGCTCTTGAGCATGTTCGACAGGCGGTTCTTAGCCAGCGGATAACTCTCGCCGCTCGCGTTCACCTCTTGGGGGTAGGCGTCGAGGTAGATCTTGTTGACCACAAAGTCCGGGTTCTTCAAACGTATCTTCTCTGCGCCCTCTTCGGCGGTCTGCGTATGCATGCCGTGCTCGCCGTCGTCGGCTACAAAAACGATCTGGTTCTTCCATTTGCCTACGTTCTCATTGCGGATATAACGGAGCAGCTTGTCGATGGTCGTACGTGCCTCGGTGGTGTTACCGACAGGAAGACGGCCTACGCCGATGTCCAGTTTGCCGGAGGAGTCTTCCTCACCCTCGCTGTCGTCCAGGTAACCGAAATAGTCGTCGGTGCAGTAGGCTTTGACCTCGTTGAGGGAGTTCTTCGCCTGATAGGTCAACAGCAGGCTGGCACCGGAGTTAAGCAGCAGTTTGCGGTTGTCGAATGAACCGTGTCCGATGAGTAAGAGCCAGCGGGGTCTCTGGATATCATTGCCGTTCGCGCGATCATAGAGCATCTTCATCAACCAGCGGTAAGCGGTCGCATCCGGAGTGCCGGAGGAGAACTCGTTATAGACCTGCTGGTCGGTAACCACCGCCCAGGTGATGCCTTGTTTGGCCTCATGCGCTTCCGCCAACTCTTGCGCCATACTCTCGTATCCTTCCGGACAGATGATGACGTAGTCAATGTTCTTGAGCGCATGCAGGTTCTGGTTCGCTACTGTGCCTACCACTTGTGCGCTGACAAACTCACTGCCGTTGGGATTGATAGCGACGTACTCATGGATCGCATCTTCGTTGGTACCTATCCAGGTCAACTCGTCGTTGCTGAGGGTCGTCGGCATCTTGGTGATCGCCGTTCGGTCTGTAACGTCCCACACCTGCGTGCTCGCAGAAGCGTTAGTGAGATGGAAGCGTACGGGCGTCGAACTCTGATAGTTAATGTTCGTGCGGACAGGCATGTACGAGCCGGTCATACGCAACTCACTCGGGGTGGTCACTTCGATATAATCGAGCCATCCGACCGCAGTGGTCGAACTGTTCTGCAGCGTGAGGGCTATCTTCTGTTGGTTGGATGTAGAGGGACCGGAGAAATTGACAGTTCCCGGACAGCCGAACGTGTAGTAGTCGCCCGACATAGGCGGCTTGATATAGGCGCTCTTGCTCGTCCCGTCGTTGAGGGTTGCCTTGAAATACGAGGCATTGGACGAGTAGGCAGCCATCTCGGCATAGACAGTACTCGTCTCACCGGAGATCGCGTTAGGAGTCGGGAAAGTGAAGGTACGGGGTTTGTCTACCGCGAACTGCTCGCCGTAGAAACAACGACCACCGCCCGATACACCGGTCTTGTCGATTAGGTTGAGCGAGTCGTACTCATGGAGTTGGTAATGGGAATAACGCGTCACTTCGGTCGGTGTGCCGCTGATGGCAGCACCTTCGGTCGGAGGCAGCAGTGTGCCGGCATCGTCGCTGAGCAGGTAGTAGCCGTACTCCGAATAATGGTTGCGCGTATGGGCAAAACGACTACCGGTATAACTCCAGGAGATAGGACCCTGTACCCAGAACAGGACAAAGTCCTCGCCCACATAGACCGGAACCTGCGGCAGGTCGTCTATCTTGGCTTTCTTGAAGTCCTGCGCGAGGAGTGCACCGCCGTAACCGTAGACACGCAACTGTGTCGGCTCCAGACCGGCCTCACGTATTTGGCTGAAACTCATACGGCACACACCCGACTCGCTCACACGAATCTTCACCCACTTACCTTCTTTCAACACGGACGTCTCGGTGTACGTATGGATACCTGCCCACATCGGCAGGCTGAGGGCCAGCAATATAAATAGGGTAGTCAGTTTTCTCATTTTATCTTACAGTATAATTTTTCTTCTCCTGCGATTTCCACGCGGATGATTTCTTCTTTCTGTACCTTGCGCGGGGCGAGGTTGGCCTGGATATAAATCAGATCTCCCTGCCGGATCGTCATCACCTTGCTCGCCTCTACGATCGCCTGCTCCGGACTCAAAATCCATTCGCCTTTCGCCCATTCGCCATTCGTCCATTCACCAATCGCCAGCGAGTAGTCAAAGGCCAAAGCTTCTGTCCAGGGTCTGCCGGATGCCTGTGCTTCGCGCAACTTATCCAGCGCTACAAAGTCCTCACCCGGTGCAATCGCGTCATAGTAGCGGTCTGCAAACTTATACGCTATGCTTTTGCCCAGCCGGCTCACGCGGAGGATCAGACAAGGCGTCACACCTATCTCCTGCGCTCCTTCCGGCAGGAAGAACGGCTTGCGGCCGTTGAGCAGACAACTGTCGCCCTTGAGCACCATCACCCATTCGCCTTTCGCCCATTCGCCATTATTTATAAAGCCTATAATTTTCATACACACTACAAAAAGCGCACAAAATTACAAAAATTATTTGATATACGCAAATCTTTTAGGAAAAAGTATACTTTTTCTTAAAATAGATGCTATTTGGCGCGTATGAACAGTTGGACCGGTGTGCCAGTGAAATCCCACCACTCGCGCAGTTTGTTCTCCAGGAAGCGGCGATACGGCTCTTTGACATACTGCGGCAGGTTGGCGAAGAACACGAAGGTAGGTATCTGCGTGTTCGGCAGCTGGGTGCAGTACTTGATCTTGATGTACTTGCCTTTCCATGCAGGGGGCGGGTAGTTCTCGATGAGCGGCAGGAACTTCTCGTTCAACTGCGCCGTCGGCACTTTCTTGTTCTTGTTCTCGTACACATGGATCGCAGTCTCGACTACCTTGAAGATACGCTGCTTAGTGAGCGCCGAGGTGAAGATGATCGGGAAGTCTGTGAAGGGCGCGATACGTTCGCGAATAGCCGCCTCGTAGGCTTTGATATCCGCGTTCGTCTTGCTCTCTACCAAATCCCACTTGTTGATGCATACCACAAGACCTTTCTTGTTCTTCTGGATCAAGGAGTAGATATTGAGGTCCTGCGCCTCGATGCCGCGCGTCGCGTCGATCATAAGGATACAGACGTCGCTGTTCTCGATGGCGCGGATAGAACGTACGACCGAGTAGTACTCCTGGTCTTCGGTCACTTTGGCTTTCTTACGGATGCCGGCGGTGTCGACGAGGTAGAAGTCCTTGCCGAACTTGTTATAGCGCGTGTAGATCGAGTCGCGTGTGGTGCCTGGGATGTCGGTTACGATGGTGCGCTCCTCGCCGATGAAGGCGTTGAGGATGGAGGACTTACCGGCGTTCGGACGGCCGACTATGGCAAAACGCGGAAGGTCATCGAGTTCTTCGTCGGAGTTGTCTTCCTTACGGAAGCGGCTCACCACTTCGTCCAGCAGGTCACCGGTACCCAGTCCGTTCTCTGCGGACACGATGAACGGTTCGCCTAAGCCGAGCTTGTAGAACTCCGCCGCACCGTACTGGTTCTCGAAGGTATCGACCTTGTTGACCGCCAGGATGGTCGGTTTCTTGGCTTGCCGCAAGAGGTGCGCTACCTCGGTGTCAAACTCTGTCACACCTTGGTTGACATCCACCACCAGCAGCACGACGTCTGCCTCGCGAATGGCGAGGTCTACCTGTCGGTTGATCTCGGACTCGAAGGTATCATCGCTGTTGACGACCCATCCGCCGGTGTCAATGACGCTGAACTCGCGTCCGCACCACTCGGCCTTGCCGTACTGGCGGTCTCGCGTAGTACCCGCCGTATTCATCACTATCGCCCGACGGGTGCCCGTCAAGCGGTTAAACAAGGTCGATTTCCCAACATTGGGACGACCTACTATAGCCACAATATTCGCCATAGATCTAAATTGTTTTATTGTTTACAATTACCGCACTCGCTCTCGCAGTCGTCGCATTTGCCGTGACATTTGCCGCAGTGATGCGGGTTTCTTATTGCTTTCAGTTCGCCTTCGGTCACATCGCGTATCTCGAGGATACGTCCTGTGAAGTGCAGGTCCTCGCCGGCATACGGGTGATTGAGGTCGATAGTGACCTTGTCTTCTGTCACCTCGCAGACCTGTGCCTTGACGATCTGGCCGTCTACCGTGTTCATAGGCACGATAGCGCCTACATACACGCGCTCGGCATCGAACTCGCCGTCGCCGTTGAAGAACATCTTCTTGGGCAACTCCATGAGTCCTTCCTGGATATACTCGCCGTAGGCCTCGGCAGCCTTAAGCACGAAGTCGAACGTCTCGCCTTCTGCCTTTCCTGCCATCTGCGCCTCAAAAGCGGGCAGCATCATGTGCTCACCTTGACACCACACTAACGGCGCTTCTTCCGTCGCGCGCTCCATTAACTCTTCTTTGCCATCTTCGCCTGCGATATACAGGTCATATGTGGCCTTTACTACTTTTAAATTTTCTACCACCATTCTACTCTTCCGTTTGTGGATTGATTACTATTTTTGTCATATTTAAGATCGCTTAATATCGAGGCGTTCACACCGATGTGGAACGTATAACTCTTGAACGGCCCGATGGGGTTGATGCTGGCAGTCATATTCCAGCAGTGCAAGTCGCGGCTGATGTTGACGATACAGCTCGTCACTTTGTTGGTGTCGAAGTTATAGGTCATCGACGCACTCACTTTCCAGCCCTTACCCAGTCCGATGTTTCCGTTCAGACTCAGGTAGTGGGAGAAGCGCATCTTGTAGTACATCTTCTCGTAGTCGAACTCCGAGCCGGCGGCATAGGAGAGCGAGTAGTTGATCGACAGGCTCCAGGGGAACTCGGTCTTGACGTATCCGTCATCGACCTCCGCCTCTTTCTTCTTGCCGCCCAGTTTGGCGTTGCTGACTGTTCCGTCGTCGTTCTGCTGTATGTCCGCGAGGTTCTGCCCGCCGTCATCGTCCGGCGGTGTCTCGTCGGTCTCCTTGCTGCTACTCCGCTTGCCCTGCCGCTCCTGGATCTTCTGCTTCCATTTTTTGATAGTCTGGTTGTTGATGGTATAACTGAAGTTCCATCTCAGACCGCTCCAGTGCGGGAATCGGCCGTAGTGCCAGTACTGCTTGTTGGTGCGGACAGGTGTGCCGTTCGCGTTGAGTTGGTACATATATGGGTCCAGCGTCGTGTTGAGGTTAAGGCTGTAGTTGTTCAACTTCGGGAATTTCAGACGCAGGTTGACGTTGAACAGACTCCAGTTCATCGAGTCGGCGGCGAAGTTATAACCGCCCGTCACACCGAAGTTATCGATGAGGCTGATGACCTTGTAGGGCTGCTTACCCGTCGTATCTTTCTTGTTGACGACCTTGACCTCGAGGTTGTTCTGCACACCGAAATTGAGCGTCGCAGAGAGGCCCTTAGGCGCATTGCCGTAGATGCCGTTCTGGTAGCGCGAATAGACCTGTTCGGTCCAGGTCGTGTCACCGTTGGAGACGGTCGGCTGGTTATAGCGGCCGTAGTAACCCCATCCGGGCGTCGAGAAATCCGGGTGATAACTGAAGCTGATGGTCGGCGTGATGACATGTCGGAACTTTTCCACTTTGCTGTTCGGGAACAACTTCTTGAGCGGCGTGTAGAAACCGTAGAGCTTGGTGCTCAGGCTGAGACCTACGTTGAAGTCAAAGACATTAAAGAAACCGTTCGTCGTATCCATCGCGACCGCGTTTGCCGCTTCGTCCCAATGCCGGTCGATCCGCTGGAAATACATACGGTCGGTGATGCCGATGGTCGGCGTCACACTCAGGTACTTAAAGAGCGTGAAGCTCGCGTTGACGGGCAGTTTGTGCTGGATACCTGTCTTCCAGTCTCGGAAGAAATCCGAGTGGAGGAAGTCTTTCTCCTTCATGTTCGAGGTCGAGATACGTCCGTTCATCGTGTAGGTGACGGCGATTTTCTCGTACCACTGCTCCTTACCGCCCACTTTGCCTTTCTTCTTGTTGACCAGCGCGCGGAGTTCCTTAAAGGGATAGACACGGCTCATGCTCACCGACAGTTCCGGCGCGGTAAGCGAGATGGTCGAGTCACTCGTTCGTTGTGTCAAGCTCGCACTCATGCTCAAGCTCCAGGGGCTGTCGGGGAAGCGCTGGGTGTAGTTGATCGTACTACTCTTGGTGTTCTCCGAATAGGCGTTCGGGTTGTAGTAACTGTTGATGTTACTGCGGTTATATCCGCTCGTGGAGAAGTTGACGCTCGCCGAGAAAGTGCAATAGGGGTTGAACTTGGAGTCTTGCGAGTGGGTCCACTGGATGCTGAAGTTCTTGCGCGCCGAGTAGTCCGGCAAGTCTCGCTCGCTCGTCACATCATTTCGGTAACTGATGTTGAGACTTCCCGAGAAATGGTACCGCCACACATATTTGGACTGCGCCCGGATCGCCCAAGTGCCTCGCGAATAGATATCGCCGAGGATCTGCAGGTCCATGTAGTCGCAGATGGCAAAGTAATAGCCGAGGTTCGTCAGATACAAACCGCGCGAGTAGTCGTCACCGAACTGCGGCATCAACAGACCGCTCGAGTACTTGTTCGTGTACGGGAAGAAACCAAACGGGATCGCTAAGGGTAGGGGAACATCGCCCACCACCATATACGCCGGTCCGGACGCGATATAATGACCCGGTTTCACCTTCGCTTTGGTTAACTTGAGGTAGTAGTGCGGGTGGTCGTGGTTGTCGCAAGTCGTGTACTGTCCGCCCGCCATTGTCATGATATCGTCCGGCAGTTTCTTCGTGCGGTCCGACACCAGATAGCCCTCGCCCTGCTGCGTCACTACGCGACGGATATAACCCTTCTGCGTCTGGATATTATATGTGATCTCGTTCGTCTCATAACTGGATGAACCCTCTTTGAACACCGGCTTACCTTTCCACTCTTCCTCTATATCGTCCCACACACCGTGCGCGTAGATGAGGCTGCTGTCGACGTTCATGCGTATGTAGTCGGACTCCAACTCCATCGTGCCGTATTTGAGGTCGCCCTTACCGTGCAACATCGCCGTACCATTCCCCATCATAATCATCGAGTCACTCGCCTGGTAGTGCACCGGTCCTTGCAGTTTGTTACTGCTCTTGGGATGAGGTGCTGAGGCTTGTGCTGTATCTATTGGCGTTGCTTGTACTGTATCGGTCTGTGCGGCCACACGTTCTTGGCTCCACCCCGTCGCCAAACAGAGCAGAAAAGCCATCACTATATATGCACGAACGCGTGTACGCATAATACGCCAAAATAAAATCGGCCGCAAAATTACTACTTTTTTTTGACATATGCAAGAAAAAAGAAAATTATTACAAAAAGAACAGAAGTTTTGTCCAAAAATTTGCACATATGCAAAAATTGTAGTAATTTTGCGGCCGAATTGAGTTATGGCAACAATTTGTGCGATATCAAGTCCTTACGGAGCCGGCGGAATAGCCGTCATTCGTGTGAGTGGAGAACAAGCAATCCCAATCGTGGATAGCTTGTTTGCCGGACGTGTGTCTCTCTTAGATGCCGCCCCCAATACGGTGCATTTCGGCCGGATTCATCGGAACGATGAGACCCTGGACGAGGTATTGTGCTCGGTGTTCCGGGCGCCGCATTCGTTCACCGGCGAGGATACGGTAGAGATAGCTTGTCATGGGAGTATCTATATCCAGCAGACCTTGATCCAATGGTTGATTGACGCGGGTTGCCGCGCCGCTGAGCCGGGTGAGTTCACACGCAGGGCGTTTCTGAACGGTAAGATGGACTTAGCGCAAGCCGAGTCAGTCGCAGATCTGATCGCAGCGCAGAGTAAGGCGGAGAAAGATCTGGCGCTGAGTCAGTTACGCGGCTCGGTGTCGAACGAGTTAGCTTCGCTTCGCGAACGACTGCTGCATTTCACGTCCCTGATTGAACTGGAGTTGGACTTTGGCGACCACGAAGAGTTGGAGTTCGCGGACCGGACGGAGTTGAAGAATCTGGCCGATGAAATCGAGACAAAGTTACAAGCTCTGCTCTCTTCTTTCCGAACCGGTAATGCCATACGAAATGGTATTCCGGTAGCGATCGTAGGTGCACCGAATGTAGGCAAATCGACCTTGCTCAACGCGCTACTCGGCGAGCAGCGCGCGATCGTAAGTGATATACAAGGCACCACACGCGACACCATTGAAGACACCTTGGTGCTGGACGGCATTCTCTTCCGCCTCATTGACACGGCAGGCCTAAGAGAGACGAGCGATACGATTGAGAATATGGGCATAGAGCGAAGCCATCAAGCCATTGAAAAGGCACAGATTATTGTGCATGTGATTGACGATTTGACGATTGACGATGTACGATTGATTGACGAGGGAGTGAAAGGGACGATTATAGAGGTGCTCAATAAAATTGACCTTTCACCCATTCATCCCTTCACCCATTCGTCCGTTATTCCCATTTCTGCGAAATACGGCGAGATTGAACCTCTAAAGCAGGAACTGGTGCGTATAGCAAGGGCTTCCATGCAGACGAGTGCGGTCATGCTCAGCAACGCGCGCCATTATGAAGCCGTGAGTCGCGCACATGACGCCATCGTCCGTGTACAGCAGGGCTTGAAAGATGGTCTCTCCGGCGAATTGCTCTCAATGGATCTGCAAGATTGTTTGAATGCACTCGGCGAGGTAACCGGCCAGATCACCAACCAGGAAGTATTAGCAAACATATTCAGTAAATTCTGTATAGGAAAATGATTTTATCAATGACCGGCTTCGGTAAAGCCGAAACAACGCTCAGCGGACGTAAGTATATCTGCGAGATCCGCTCTCTGAATTCCAAATCGATGGACCTGAGTGTTCGTCTGGCACCCCAACTTCGTGCCCGCGAACTGGACCTGCGTACGATCGTGAATCAACGTCTCGAGCGGGGAAAAGTGGACCTCTTTATTTATGAAGACGCAGGAAACAAGAGTCAAGAGGCAGGACTGACGGCGATCAACTGGGTGGTTGCCAAAGAATATGCGCGGCAGTACAAGGAGCAGTTTGGCGAGGTGCCGGCAGAAGTGATGGCCGCTATCTTGCGTTTTCCTGATGTAACGAAGCCGCAGGAAGAGTCGGTAGAGTTGACAGACGAGCAGTTCGAAGCCGTCAAAGCGCTGCTCAACGAAGCGATCGATGCCTTCATTGCTTTTCGTACCCAAGAAGGGGCGGCACTGCAGGCGATGTTTACAGAAAAACTCGATGGCATCGCCGATCTATTGGCGCAGGTAGAGCCGTTTGAAAAGGGGCGGGTAGCGAAGATTAAAGAGCGTCTGGAGGCGTCGTTGGCACAACTGTCTGCGGACACCCAAGCGCAGATCGACCGCAACCGACTCGAACAGGAGATGATCTATTACCTCGAGAAACTCGATATCACCGAAGAGAAAGTGCGCCTCACGAACCATATCAAGTATTTCCGTGAGTGCATGGCCGGTG
>Ga0247611_10003426_pt1 | contig 23530 bp, 18 predicted proteins | sample 177DNAGHGhighgp2_FD_192422 | JGI IMG/M metagenome (GOLD analysis project Ga0247611, IMG submission 192422) | Sheep rumen microbial communities from Palmerston North, Manawatu-Wanganui, New Zealand - 1770 DNA GHGhigh gp2 | ecosystem: Host-associated > Mammals > Digestive system > Stomach > Rumen... | reverse complement strand
GATTGCGACTTCGGCATCTATGCCGACGGACTGTCGGCGTTCTGCATCGAGGAGAACACCTTTCATCCGAGAGCGACCAATACCGGCTCGCCCTATGGCATTGTAATTGTCAACTCCCAGGGAACCAACGACATCTACCGCAACTCGTTCGCCAACCTGCGCTGCGGCAATGTGGCCGTCGGCGACAATAAGACTTCCACCTCTGGCCTCACTTACACCTGCAACACGAACTCGGGCAATGCCATAGACTTCTGTGTGCTGAAGGACGGCAGCATCGGCGACATCGCTTCCTCGCAAGGCTCGGCAACATTGCCCGCAGGCAACACTTTCGACGGAAGGCTTTACCATTTCTTCAACGACGGGAACCAGAAGATCACATACTACTACGACATCAACGACTCCGACCAGACGCCCGCCACGTCCTTGCTTCACCGTGTGGATGCCTTTGACACCCGAAACTCCAACAGGTGCCTGACGCATTACGGGAACGGCGGTTCCGTGGTGAAGTCGGCTTCCGAGAAGGCCGCATTGGAGTCGGACTACCTCTCGGCACACGCGACCTACTCCAGCCTCCTGCAGCTCTATGAGAGCCGCATCGACGGCGGAAGCACTCCCGCGCAGGTGGCCGACATCAACAACGCCACCTCCTCTGACATGTGGAGGCTGCGCGCACAACTGCTTGGCCTTTCTCCTTACGTATCGGGCGAGGTGCTGACCACCGCCGCCGACCGCGACGACGTGTTCACCGACCCCGTGCTGTTCGAGATTCTCGCCGCCAACCCTGACGAACTGAAGAAAGACACCCTCATCAGCTATCTCGAGAACAAGGACAACCCGCTTCCCGCCTACATGGTTGACCTGCTCAGGCAGATTGCCTCGGGCTTCACCGCACGCACCGCCCTTCAGGCACAGATGGCCCAATACCAACACGACTACAGCCTCGCGGCTGGCGACATCGTGCGCAGCAACCTCGACGACAGCATTGCCAATCCAACGGAGCTCCGCACATGGCTCGGCAACATGGGCGACATCGCCTCCGACAGGATGATTGTCGCTTCCTACCTTCAGGAAGGCGACTCCGTCCATGCCTTCGCCCTGGCCAACATGCTGCCCGCACTCTACGGGCTGCAAGGCAACGCCCTTGCCGACCATGCTGACTACATGCGCCTGATCACCCTCCACCAGACCCTCAACAGCGAGAACCGAAACGTGTCAGGGCTGACGGAGGCCGAGGCTTCGATGGTGGACAGCATTGCCACATACGGAACCGGCACATCCAGGGCAATGGCCGAAGCCATGTTGTCTGAAATATCGGACGACTACGTGATGACCTACTCTTGCCCGACAATGCCCGATGATGGTGATGGAGGGGACAGGGGCATGGGCAATGCCACGAGCGCTTCCGTGAACGAAGCCATGGGCTTCACTGTCAGCGTAAGCCCCAACCCGGCCGCCACATGGGCAACGGTGGATTACGCCTTGCCCGCCAAGACATCCAAGGCCACGGTCACCATTGCCAACACCCTCGGCGTGTCGGTGGTGTCGACCGAGCTGGACGGCAGCCAGGGACAGAAGGTGCTTGACCTGCGCGGCTTGGCTGACGGCGTCTATGTTTACACCGTCCGCTGCGGAGAGTTGATCCACACCGGAAAACTGGTAGTTACGAAATGAATGTCCCGATGAACGGTTAACACCTCCTAAACCGTCCCCATCCTTTCCCCACCAGTCCCATATTTCCCTGCCGTAAGATATACCCTATCGTGCGGGGAGATATGGGGTTCGTTGAAAGACCAAGCATATTGTGTTGCAGAATTCGGATTTGTCTAAGAGTATCTTCTAAGGTAAGAAAGTTTCCGCATCCTTTTGCATGCAAAAAATCCCTATCTTTGCGGCAAATCTATTACAATCGACCTATGAACAAAAAGAAATTGTTATTGGTGCTTGCCTTAGTGGCGGTGGTCCTGTATCTCGTCCTTCGCAATCAACCTGAAAGTCAGCCTAAACAAGCTGAGAACCAAGGTGCTACAGATGAAACGGAAATCACCATTCTGTCGGTCAACGACATGCACGCCAACATCGACATGTTCCCCAAGTTCGCCACTATGGTGGATAGCCTGCGTGCCATCTATCCCGACCTTTTGCTTTTCTCGGCTGGCGACAACCGCACAGGCAATCCGATCAACGACCAATACGACCCCGTCAATTATCCCATGATTGAGCTGATGAACAAAACGGGCTTCGACCTTACCACGGTAGGCAACCACGAATGGGACGGTGACGTTGACAACTTGCGTAACGACATCAAACGGGCTAATTTCCCATTCCTCTGTGCCAATGTCATTATTCCTGCGGCGGTCAATCTCGATATCAAACCCTTTGTGACCATGGAGCAACATGGGGTGAAGATGGCCGTGGTGGGCATGATTGAAGTCCGTCACGACGGCATCCCAGGAGCGCATCCTGATAAGTTGAAGCTGGTGAGCTTCAAAAATCCTAAAGTGGTGTTGCCCGATTACAAATACCTCCGAAACGAGAACGATGTGGTGATTCTGCTCTCGCATTGCGGTTTTGAGGATGACTTGGAGCTTGCCCAAGCCAATCCTTGGATCGATGTCATCATTGGAGGTCATAGCCATACCTTGATCGAGAATCCGTCTGAGACCAACGGCGTGTTGATTACCCAGTCAGGCTCGCATTTGAAGTATGCTACCTTGGTGAAAATCAGGCTGAAAGACCATAAAGTCGTGGGGAAGGAGGCTGTCGTGTTAGACGTTAATAAGGTGCGCAATGAAAAACCCGAAATCAAGAAGCTATTGAATGAATTCAACGATGCTCCTGCCTTGAACGAGCCCATTGCGATAGCAAAGACCAAGTTTGAGACCCCAGAGGAAATCGGATGCATGATGACGGATGCCCTTCGCGAGATGAGTGGCGCCGACTTCGCCTTCCAGAATACGGGCGGCGTTCGCGTCAACTACCTGAAGAAAGGCCCCATCACGGTGAAGGACGTCTACAGCATCGACCCGTTCAACAACGAGGTGGTTGTTTATCAGATGACTGGCGCTCAGGTGAAGAAGTTCATCCTTAATTCCTACAGAAAAAACGGCGGCTTTCCTTCCTACGTTTCGGGCATGACCTATACGGTGAGCGACGATGGTAGAAGCGTGTGGGTCAACATGGATGGGGCGAATTTCTCCACAAACAAGGTATATAAAGTGGCATTCAACAGCTATATGGCCTCAACGGTTAATATTGAAAGTGAGGATGAAGGCCGGAGCATGTTCAAGACCTCCGAGGAAATGATAATTGATTTTTTGCGCAAACACAAAGAGGTTGACTATCAGGGTGTAGTTAGAACAAAATAAAATTCTGTTTGCAGGATAGAATGAGTTTTTGTAATTTTGCAGCCCAATTTTAGAAGAATAGAAATCGAAAAAGATGAAAAAAGCATTATCGATTTTTGCAATGGCTTTATTGTTAGTCAGTTGCGGACCTAAGAAGAAAGAAGTCAAGTTGATTCCTACCGAAAACTTCAATATGATTGTTGATGGCAAGAATGTTTCTCTTTATACCTTACACAATGGGTTTTTGACGATGCAGGTCACCAATTATGGTGGGCGTGTGGTTTCCCTCTGGATGCCCGACTGCAACAATAGCTATGAAGACATCGTGCTTGGCTACGACCATATCAACAAGTATGTGAATAACAACGGTGAACGCTATCTTGGTGCCGTGGTGGGTCGTTGTGCCAACCGCATTTCCAAGGGTACTTTTTCCTTGAATGGTGTTGCGTATCAATTGACAAAGAATGATGGAGAGAACACACTTCATGGCGGTCTTGTCGGTGCCGACAGCCGCGTTTGGGACGTGGTCTCGGTTAACGACAGCGTGCTTCAGATGCACACCGTGTTTGCCGATGGCGAAGACGGTTTCCCAGGCAATCTCGATGTGACCATGAGCTACACCTTGACGCACGACAACCAGTTCCAGATTCGTTATGCCGCCACCACCGACAGCACTACGCTTTGCAACTTCTCGCACCACTCCTTCTTCAACCTGAAAGGCGAGGGCAATGGGAATATTCTCGACCACGAGCTTCAAATCAACTCACGCTACATGACTACCATCAATGACCAGCTGATTCCTGATGGCAAGTTTTTGGGTGTGAAGAATACACCTTTCGATTTCCGTGAGAAGCATCGCATTGGTGAGAACATCGCCGCCGATGATGAGCAACTCAGATACGCCAAGGGCTACGACCACAACTGGATTGTCGACAAGAATGACCCCAAGGCCTACACTTGGGATGCCACGTTGACCGACCCGACAAGCGGCCGCGAGATGCAGGTTTGGAGCGACCAGGTGGGACTGCAGTTCTATAGCGGTAACTTCTTCAACGGTAAGGGCACAGGTAAGTGTGGCAAGCCATTGAACTTCCGTGAAGGTCTGGCTTTGGAGACCCAGTTCTTCCCTGATGCCATCAACCATGAGAGCTTGACTCCCGTCCCGGTGCTGAATCCTGACGAGGAATACCACCAGCTTTGCATCTATAAGTTTGCAGTGCTGCCCAAGGAGAAGAAATGACACCTAATTGATAAAAAGTTGAAGCCTCGTGTCTGATGATGCGAGGCTTTTCTTATTTTTGCGGTATCAAAACTTAGAGTTATGCTGAAATTCAAATGTCCACTATTGGTGGTTACCGACATGGAGAAAGCCATCACATTCTACGAAGAGGTGATTGGTGACCGCGTTGCCTTCAACTTTGGAGAGAACGTCCAATTTGAAGGAGGTTTCGCCCTGCAAGAGGTGAAGAAATGGAAGGCGATGATCCATACGAATACGGTCCGAAGGAAGTCGAATAATGCCGAGTTGTATTTCGAGGAGAAGGACTTCGACAAGTTCCTTGAATACCTGAAGGAGTTCCCTGAGATAAAGTATGTCCATCCCGTTGAGGAAGCGCCTTGGGGTCAACGCATTGTCCGTTTCTATGACCCAGACTTCCATATCATCGAAGTCGGTGAACCTATGGATGCCGTCATCAAGCGGTTGTTTGAATCGGGCATGACGGTGGAGCAGGTCTCGGAGAAATCGCAATATCCCATCGAATACGTCAAGCGTTTCGCGAAATGAACTATCTGTCGGTCAACGCGATATCCAAGTCGTACGGCATCAAGACGCTGTTCGAAGATGTTACCTTTGGCATCGAGAAGGGCGACAAGACTGCCCTGATTGCCACCAACGGCTCGGGAAAGTCGACGATGCTGAAGATTCTGGTAGGGCAGGAGTCGCCCGACTCGGGGACCATCACCTACGCCAACGACATCAAAATCGGCTACTTGGAGCAACTGCCTGTGTATCCTTCTGGGACGCGCATTTCGGATTTGTTGGCCGACCTCAACGATGAACAACACCTCAAGGCACGGCAATATCTGACCCGTTTTGCCATCACCAACTTGGAGCAGTCGGTTGACGAGCTCTCAGGTGGTCAGGTGAAGCGTTTGGCTTTGGCTTTGGTATTGCTGCATGAGCCTGACTTCCTGATTCTTGACGAGCCTACCAACCACCTCGATGTGGAGATGGTGGAATGGTTGGAAAAGTTCCTCACCCAGTCGAGCATGACCCTGCTCATGGTGACCCACGATCGCTATTTCCTTGACCGTGTGTGCAATAAGATCTTTGAGCTCTACCAAGGCGTGATGTACACCCACAACGGCAACTTCGACTATTACGTGCAAAAGAGTCGCGAACGCGAGGAGGTGAAACGCGCCACTGCCGAGCGCAACAGCCAGCTGCTGAAATACGAACTGGAATGGATGCGAAGCACGCCACAAGCCCGCACAGGCAAGTCGAAGAGCCGCATCGATGCGTTTTACGACCTGAAAGAACGCGCAAAATACCAGGAACAGGACGAACGCCTTGAGTTCGGTTTGCAGATGCAGCGTCTTGGGGGCAAGATATTGGAACTCAGCAATGTGTCGAAGTCGTTTGGCGACTTGACGGTGCTTAAGGACTTCGACTATGTCTTCAAGCGTGGCGAGCGCATCGGCTTGATTGGCAAGAACGGGGTGGGGAAGTCCACCTTCCTCAACCTCATCACCGGAGCAATTCAGCCCGACAAAGGAAGGGTGAAAACGGGTGAGACCGTGACTTACGGCTACTACAGGCAGGAAGGCATACAGTTTGACGAAAGCAAGACGGTGATTAGCACCGTGCGCGACATTGCTGAGGTGATGACCTACGGCAAGGACAAAGTTTATACTGCTGACCAATTGTTGGCGCATTTCATGTTCCCTTACAAGATGCACCGTCAGCCCGTGGCTCTGCTTAGTGGTGGCGAGAAACGGAGACTTTATCTGCTGACCATTTTGGTTCAAAATCCCAACTTCCTCATCCTCGACGAGCCCACCAACGACTTGGACCTGTTGACGTTGCAGAAACTGGAAGACTTCTTGCAAGGCTACAAAGGATGCCTTTTAGTGGTCTCGCACGACCGTTTCTTCATGGACCAAGTCGTTGACCAGCTCTTTGTCTTCCAAGGCGATGGCATGGTGAAAGGTTTCATGGGCAACTACAGCCAGTATAAAGACTATCTCGATGCCAAACTAAAAGAGGAGCGCAAGGAGAAATCGGCGCAGAAGAAAGAAGAGCCCAAGCCTGTAAAGCAACGTGAAAAGGTGAAGCGTTCATTCAAGGAACAGCGTGAATACGAGATGCTTGCGCAAGAGATGGAAGCACTTGAGAAGGAGAAACAAAGTCTAACCGAAGCCTTAAACAACGAGACCGATTACCAGAAACTGAATGAAATGGGCAACCGCTTGCAGGAAATTAAGGACTTGTTGGACGAGAAAGAGCTACGTTGGCTCGAATTGGATGAAATTGGAGGATAACAACTTAATGCTATGAAGATCAAAAATATAATCCTTGCATTGGCCATGTGCCTGGGTTTGGCCGCTTGCGTTCCCCCTGAGACAAACTATGAGGTAGCTTTCGTTTATCTTGACAACGACGAGGGCGTTAACTTTTTCTCCCAAGGTGACGTGAACATCGTTGCTGACAATAACTTTAACATTACGAACGCAGGTTCGGACCAGGTGGAGTATGCCTTTGTGAAGGATTTGGTGTACCGTTTGAGCATGGTCGACAAGATTCCTCAGGATGGCTGGACACAAACCATCGAGCATATCAACCTGCAGGACGGTTATGTAGGTCGCCTGCTATTGGACGACGGCACCTACGAATACTGCCGCTTCTGCGTCCACACCATCGACTACGACATGCATGCAGACCAGTTTATTCTGTTTAAGTATCAGAGTAATTTCACGGTGAAGTAGTCTTTTTAATTCCTTATTTACAATAATATATCCGACAGCAAACGACAACAAACGACTACTGTCGACAACAAACGTTTGTTCAACGGCTTTTTCTTGACAAGGTTTGCATCTTTGCGGTATTAAAACTAATAATAATATGGCAAAGAAAGACACCGAGACAAAACTTGAAATCACAACTTGTGATATCAAAGGGATTGACCGTATCAATATAGAATCTCTGATACGCATAGTAAGAGGCCAACAGGTAATGCTTGATTCCGATTTGGCGATGTTATATGGCGTTGAAACTAAAAGATTGAACGAACAGGTGAAACGAAATCTCAATCGTTTTCCAGAGGATTTCATGTTTCAACTCACTCAGGATGAGGCGGTTCGTTCAAGGTCGCAAATTGCGACCTTGAACACCCAAAGAGGTCAAAATATAAAATATCTTCCCTACGCCTTCACCCGCAACGGTATCGCCATGCTCAGCAGTGTATTAAGGTCTGACACAGCAGTGGAAGTCAACATCCGCATCATGCGCGCATTTACCATGATTCCCCAACTTGTCAATCACAACACACAAATCATAGAGCGGATCTTCAACATTGAGCAGCATCAACAGGAGACAGACAAAACGATTAAGGTCATTCTTGATAGAATCGAGGACGTTAGTCCTAAACTTCTCTCCGAGCAGGTTTTTGCAACGGGTTGCGTCAGGGATGCATGGACCTACATTTCCGACCTTGTTCGGAGCGCCCGACAAAGAATCGTCCTTATTGACAATTATGTTGACGACCGAGTACTCTCCATGCTCACAAAGCGGGCAGATGGAGTAATAGCGACTATCCACACTCGATATAATGAACAATTCCTCATCGACCTAAAGAAACACAACACCCAATATCCCGAAATAGCGTTCATCCAGCTGCCCCACCGCAACCATGACCGTTTCCTAATCATTGACGACAAAGTCTACCTTTTGGGTGCCAGCTTGAAGGATATGGGGATGGGGCTTTGCGCGGTTACTGAAATGACTATTGCGCCGGAGGTGATTTTGGGGATGGTGGGGTGAGAATGTGGTTTCGTTTTGCTGTTTTTGTATCAAGTAAAACCAAAACTAATTAGAACCAATTGATGATAATTCTTATGCAAGGCTTCCAAATATTTCTGTAATCGAATTATTTTGTAATTTTGAAGCCTATTTCAAACAAGATGGATGAAACTAAAAAACAACTTATTCTCGATTTGTTGAAACGCTACAAGGAAAAATTCTTGAACGTTTCATTGGCTGCCCCATACAAAGAGGGAGAAAAAGCTGACGAATTATACAAATGGCAGTTGATTACCAAGTGCCATAATAAGACTGATGCTGAGATTATACGCAATTTCAAGCCGATAAATGTCGTTCATGTTCAAACTGTTTATCCTGTATTAACTGAATTGCTCAAAAACAACCAACAGCAGTTGATAGATTGCTTTAATGGGTTAAAAGATGAAAGCCGCTCGTTGTCGGAAAGATTATCCGTATTCAAAAAAGAGATGAGCAATTTATGTGGCGATAAATTCAAATCAAAAGCCAATGATGAGCGCACAGCTGCCGCTTTCTTAACTTGTTGGAATCCGGAAGAGTACACGTTTTTCATAGATACGATTTATCAAAACTACTGCAAGTTTATTGGCGAGCAGCCTTATGAAACAGGTGAGAAGTATCCACATTATCTACAATTGCTTCCAGAATTGATAGAGATAATCAAACAGGACGCGGAATTGATGAACAAGTTTCAAAATGAAACAAAAGGATTGATACAAAGTGATTTATTAACTGCACAAAACATACTTTGGCAAATGAGGGATATGATGGATACAGATGAAGCTGTTGTAAATGACAGTTTTTCGTTCAAAGACTTATCCAATGTAATCAAATCTTTATTAAATACCAATCAAGCTTTTTCTCTAAACAAAAGAAAGAAAGATTTCATTTGGGTCAATGCAAAATGTTTTGCGGCTACTGATGAATACCATTATGAATTCTGTGCAGATTATACAAGAGAAGCTGGTCATGACGGAAAACATGTTTTTGTAGAAATCCATTTTGAAGGGCCAAATCACTCAGTTTTTGAAAACGCATTAACTAACATGAAAGGTTTGTTCTCTTTCAAATGGTCAAATCTTGGATTTAGGATAAACAATAATGGTTTTGAAATGAGAGGAGATGTATATGATGTGGCAGATAAAGTTTTAAAAGAACTATATGATTTAGATCTTTTAGTTGGCAAAACAATATTACAAACAATAACCAGAATAAAGATGTACAATGAAATAACAAACCTTCTTCATTTAAAGAAAAACATCATCCTTCAAGGTGCTCCTGGTACAGGAAAAACCTATAACACGGCTGCTTTGGCATTAAGCATTTGTGGAGAAACAATACCCGAAAAGCATGAAGATGTCATGAAACGCTATGGTGAACTTCAAAAAGAAGGACGTATCGGTTTCTGCACCTTCCATCAATCAATGGACTATGAGGATTTTGTAGAAGGAATAAAGCCAAAGACAATAAACGAGCAAATAACCTACGTAATTGAACCGGGCATTTTCAAAACGATGTGCGAAAACGCCAAAAGCATCTTTACAGAAAAAAAATCCGACAAAATAGACTTCTCAAAAACCAGGGTGTTCAAAATGTCATTGGGCGAGAAAGGTAAAGATGACACTGAAATATTCGAGTATTGCATTGAAAATAATGTAGTTGGATTGGGTTGGGGTGGAGACAAAGATTTCAGCCAATGCAAAACGAGAGAAGATTTCAAAGCCCTTGATGACACTTGGGGTGCCTTTGCGATGGAAGTTTTCAAGCAATGGATGCAAATTGGAGACATTATCCTTATATCAGATGGAACAAAATCGGTCAAAGCCATTGCTCGAATTGCTGGGGATTATGAATTTCGCAAAGATGCGCCTATCGACATGTGTCAATTCAGGAAAGTTGAGTGGCTGTATACAGGCGACTTAATTCCTATTTCGAAACTCTATGACAAAAACCTAAGCCAGCAAAGTATTTACGCTTTTTATTTTACACCCAGATACGGCAAACCAGACTATAATGGAACAATTAAAGTTGACGTTATCAATGATATAATTACAGGTAAAGTTGACGATGAAACCCCGCAAAACTATATCCTCATCATTGATGAAATCAACCGTGGTAATGTTTCAAAGATTTTTGGTGAATTGATAACGTTACTTGAAGCCGACAAGCGTCTTGGAGGCGACCATCCAATCAAGGTGACGCTTCCTTATTCCAAAGAGTCGTTTGGCGTTCCTTCCAACCTTTATATCATTGGCACTATGAACACCACCGACCGCAGTGTGGGCAACATCGATTATGCCGTGCGACGCAGGTTCGCGTTTGTGACATTGAAAGCTGACAGGCAAATACTTGTCAACGAGTACGGTGAGGAATCAAAACAAGTGCAACTGTTTGATGCCGTTTTCACTTTCCTGAACGATGACAAAAAGCATCCTGATATGGACATTGACGATCTAATGGTTGGACATAGTTATTTCATGGCTGACGATGACAAAGAGTTAAAACTGAAATTGGAGTATGAAATTATTCCGTTGATTCGTGAATACTGCAAAGACGGTATCGTTAATGTGAAAAAAGATGAATTAGGGAAGGCTTTTAATGATTGGAAAACAGCAATTTAAAAGTCAACATGCCAGACATTATACCGTTAATAGAGCATCAATCATTTAATAGTCAAGATATTGAAAAGATCAAGACCCTGAATCTTGCTTTTCAACAGAATGACTACTTGAGAGAGCCAAAATACCTTGGCATTTGTGATTATTGTGCAAGTTATTACATTGGCGCTTCGTGGCTAGTCAAAAACGAATTGGCTGTTATCGTTACTCCAAAGATGAAAAACATAGACTTTGTGACTATGTTTTTGTCGGCTTTGGAGGTTGACACCAAGAACGAATCGGATTACTTTGCCCAATGCTACGGCATCCAGTTTGACGAACCTACCATTGAAACTGATGAACAGCTCAACCAATTGACACCACTTTTGGTTTTGCATTTCGTTTCCTTGCTTGAACGCCTTGTCAAACGAGGACTGAAAAAGGATTACATCATCCGTGAGGAAAACTTGAAAACAAAGGTAAAAGGCAGGTTGTTGCTCACCAAACATTTCCAAAATAATGTTTTCCAACAGCGTTCCGACCGGGTGTTTTGTCAATTTCAAGAATACACCGATGACATTCCTGAAAACCGACTTTTGAAAAAGGCATTGCTTTTTGCGGACAGAATCATCAATAATTACGAGAGTTTGAAGGCACAATCATCTTATTTTGAGATACAATCCCGATTATCCAAATTGAAAAACAGGTTAGACGGTATTTCAGACGAAATCGAACCTTATCAAGTGCAAAAACTGTCGACCAACAAACTCTTCAAGGAATACAAGGAAGCCATACGGGTTGCCAAAATGCTCTTGCGCCGATATGACTATTCCATTAGCGAAGCAAGCCAAGAACAGCACAGCACTCATCCATTTTGGATTGACATGTCGCGATTGTATGAAATGTGGGTGTTCAGCCAATTGGAAAAGGCTTATTCTGGGCAGATTCAATTTCAAGTCAAAGGACATTGCGGCACAGCAGTTGATTTCATTAAAAAGGATGAGTGCCTTATCATTGATGCCAAGTACAAGCCGCATTACGATTACTCAAATCGGGGCATTATCGATGACATCCGCGAGATTAGCGGTTATGCTAGGGATTGGAAAATCTTGCAAAAGCTGTCGATTACTAAAACCTATTCCGAAGAAATAAAATGCCTTATCATTTATCCTGAACCAGTTGTATTCCAAAACGATGATACTCTTTCAGAGGAAGAACGCCAAGACATTTCCATTGACACTTGCAAAGATGTAACCACCTTCAATGGAAAGTTATTAGATCTTTGTTCAGAAATTAAATGGTTCCGCAATTTCTACAAAATCAGCATTGCGCTTCCGCATGATTAATGGGAAGTTCGTGGTTCATTTACGGTAATTCGTGTTTGCGGACAGCATCTACCAAATGTTTAATAAAACGACAAGAATGTGGTGTATACTTTGCTTTTGTTGTATCTTTGCATCCAAAAGAACTCAACATGGATAATAACATCAAGAAATATCCAAAGGAAGAGGAGACGAGTAATCTCTGCATAACCAGTGAACCAGTTGCGGCATTAGCGGAACAGGAGACGTTTGTTCTGTCCGATGATGTAGGCTATGCCGACGTCGTTGAAGACATTCTTCAGATGACACCCGACATTGAGGAGGAGATTGCTGCCGCTGACTGTGGCAAAACTGTGCAGATGGATGAATTCAAAACTATGTTCGCCAAATGGCTCGGATAATAGAATTCAGTGTATGTCCAATTATTCCCGATTAGGTCATTTTAATTTCACCTTCACTACCACCGGTCGATGGTCAGAAGCCTCTGGCTCGTCAATCACAGTTGATTCAAGCGTCTCAGCAGAATGGCTTTTGAATAGGGCAACATAATCAAGGCAGTCTTGCGGTTCGTCGGCAGGGTAGGAGGCCTCGCTGTCGGAAAGGATGGTGAAATGCTTCCCCAGTTCTCGCAACAGCTCCGATTCGGGAGTGTCGTTCCAGTCGCCAGCCAAGATGAATGGTTTTTGCCAACGTTGGGCTTCTTTCACAATGAGCGGGACAGAGGCCCAACGCGGCTCTTCCTCGAGGTCTAAATGGGTGCAGGCCATCACATAATCCTGCAATTCCACCACCAGTAACACCCGAGGTTCGTCGCCAGGCAAGGGGATGTGCTTGATGCTCAAAGGTGTTTCTCGGGTGAGGATACCCACGCCATACTTTCCTCCGTCATATTCGATGGCACTGCCAAAGACGGGGTAATATTGCGTGCGACTGGCCAATTCACCTAACTGATACCGATGCTTGCTTCGTCCAGTCATGCTGTCTAACTCTTGAAGAGCTACCACATCGGGCTGCTGCATAGTAATCACGGCGGCAGTGCGGTCGTAGTCCAACACCATGTCCATGCCCGCACAATGGCGCACGTTATAGGTCATCACCTTTAGCGTGTCCTGCCCAAGGACTGCCATCGTGATGCCACAAAGCACCAAGGCCAAAATGATTCCTCGTTTCATGCGGATAATCAAATCATTTTCTCGATATTCCAGCTGAAAGCCCTCAACCCCAAGTCCGGGGTTTTGAGGTCTTTTTCGTGTAGCTGGTTGAGGATGCCGTCCACCTTGTCGTCGTCGACGATGCTGATAATGGCGTTGTTCAAGGTCGGCCAGGCATGGGTGCCGTAGTGCGGTTCGCCCGTATTGCTTCCATGGCCTTTGATTTCGTTCCATTCCGTGAAACCTTTTACGCCATTGTCGTTGAGGGTGGCAGCTATTTCATCGTAATATGCCTGATTATATGTTATGAGTATTGCTTTCATGATTAACGGATGTTTTCAGTTTTGGTTAACGCTTCTTCAGCCTTTCTTCTCTTTCTACGAACAGCTCTTGTTTCCAACGAGCAATACAGTGCTGGAATTAACAACAGCGTAATCAACGTAGACACCGTCAAGCCCCAAGCGACAGTTACACCCAACGAATTCCACATCTCGGCACCTTCGCCACGACCAAGGGCCATGGGCAGCATACCTAAGACGGTGGTGAGGGTGGTCATCAGGATAGGACGCAGACGCGAACGGGCAGCTTTCACAGTGGCTTCCTTCACTTCGACGCCACGTTCTTCCAATAGAGTGGTGTAGTCGATGAGCACGATACCGTTCTTCACGACGATACCCATCAGAATCAAGATGCCCACAAAGGCCATGGCACCCAAGGCGGTGTTGGTGGCCCATAAACCGAGGAACACGCCTGTGAAGGTGAATGGCACGGAGAACATGATGACGAAAGGCTTCATGAGGTTCTCGAACTGAGAGGCCATCACGATGTAAACCAAGATGATGATGAGGATAAGCAGCGTGAACAGGTCGCCAAACATCTCCTGCTGGGTCTCGTAGTCACCGGCGATTTTGGTCATGATCTCGGCTGGGATTTCGGTGTCGCTGATGACTTCCTCGCACATCTTCACTACATCACTCAACACTTGTCCCTTGCCGACGACGGCGGTGACGCTGACCATACGCTCACGGTCCTTGCGCTGGATGCTGGGCGGGGTCAGGTTTTCAACTACCACACCAAGGTCCCCCACGCGGACGGGTTGACCGTAGCTGTTGTAAATCTTGATGTCTTCGATGTCCTCAATGCTCTTACGGAACTCGGGGGCATAACGCACGCGGATGTCGTATTCCTCACCGTCCTCACGATAGTAGGAACCCACCGAGCCGTTGATGCGGTTCTTGACGTAGGTGGCTGCCGTGGTGCTGTTCAAGCCGTTAAGAGCCAGTTTCTCGCGGTCGAAGTCAACTTGATACTCAGGCGTGTATTCGTCACGTCCCACAATGACTTGCAAAATACCTCTATCACGGAGTTTCTGTGCGATATCGTTAGCCACACGGTCGGTGGTGCCGAAGTCGTAACCATAGACTTCCACCTGGACGGTGCTCATGCCGCCCATGCCGCCACCACCTTCGTTGACATTGGCTTTCTTGATTTCGGGCATGGCGTTGAGCTTGGCGCGAATTTCATCGGCAACCTCACTGGTCTTGCGCAGACCCGCCTTGCGGCGTTCTGTCTTGGTGCCTAAACGAAGGTTGAACGACATGATGTGCGTACCATTGCTTCGCATCGAAGCAAAAGCATTGTCGGAGTCGGCCTGACCGAAGCTGTAGTTACAAATCTTCACCTCGGGGATGGCCATGAAGTCCTCTGCAAGGCTCTTGGCAAAAGCACCAGTGACATCTTGTCCCGTGCCCGTAGGAAGTTCGATGTTGATGCTCAGACGGCCTTCGTCCATCTTGGGCATCATTTCGGTCTTCAAGGTCGGGGCGAGGAGGACAACAGACAGGATAAACAATCCCAGCATGCCGAAGATGACCACCTTACGATGGTTGACGCACCAACCGATAAGGCGTGCATAGCCGTTGCTGATGGCGTCCAAACCTTTATTAATGGGACGGAAAATGGCTTTGTGGAACTTGCTCTGATGTGGGTTCATCACCAGCATCCTGGAGCACATCATCGGTACCAAAGTAAGGGCGCCGCAAGTGGAGACAATCATGATGATGGAAACAATCCAACCCAACTGCTTGAACATCACGCCCGTGGTGCCTTTGATCATCGTCAAGGGCAGGAACACCGCCAACATGGTCAAGGTGGAGGCGATAACCGACAGCTGCACCTCTTGAGTGGCGTGCACGGCGGCCTCTTTGGGCTTCGAGCCGCGCTCGATGTGGGTGGTGACATTCTCAAGTACCACAATGGCATCGTCGACCACCATACCAATGGCGATGGTCAATGATGACATGGAGATGATATTCAAGGTGTTGCCTGTGGCAAAGAGGTAAATCAACGAAGCTAACAGCGAAATCGGGATGGCCAGCACGATGATGAAGGTGGCACGCCAACGACCGAGGAACACAAACACGACCAACATCACCAAAAGGAAGGTGATGAAGATGGTGTCGCGCAGGCTGTTGATGGTGTTTTGGATGGAGGTGGAGCCGTCGACGATGATGTTCAGCTTGACATCGGAAGGCAGCGTAGGCTCAATGGCTTTCAGCTGTTTCTTGATGCCCTTGATGACGTTGACAGCATTAGCGTCAGTCTGTTTCTGGATGACGATGGTGGCACCTTGACGACCATTGCTATACGACTCTTGGATGCGTTCTTCCGAACCGTCTCTCACCGTGGCCACATCGCGCAGGTAGATAGGTGCAGTGCCGCGAGAGCCAACGATGATATCCTCCATCTCCTTGGCCGAGGTAAACTCCTTCTGGATACGAAGGCTGTAGCTGTTGGAGCCGATGTCGATGTAACCGGCGGGCACGTTGCGGTTTTCGGTGGCTAAGGTATTCGAAATGCTTTCAAGGGTTAAGTTGTAGGCTTCCAACTTGTTCGGGTCGACATAGACCTGGATTTCACGCTTGGGAGCACCATTGGCGGAAACTGTACCCACACCGCTTACACGTGCCAAAGGCGTGGTGACACGGTCCTCGATGATCTTGTCCAAGGCGGGCAGACTCTCATCGGCCGTCACGCTAAGCAGCATGATGGGCATGTCCTCGGCGTTGAACTTGAACAGGACGGGGTTGGTGGCGCCGTCGGGTAGGTAGTTGCGCACCATGTCAATCTTGTCGCGAACGTTATTGGTGGCGGTCTCGATGTCGATGCCGCTCTCAAACTCCAACGACAGTACCGAGGTGTTCTCGCGCGAGGTAGAGGAGAGGTGCTTCAGGTCGGGGACGGCGTTCAAAGTGTTTTCCAAAGTCTTGGAAATGTTGGTCTCAATATCGGCGGCACTGGCTCCCGGATAGGAGGTCATCACCATGATGAAGTTGGTCTCCATATTAGGCAACTGGTTGATGGAGAGGTTCATCAGGGAGAAGATGCCGAAAATGGCGATGGCGACAAACACCAAAGCTGTCGTCACCGGATTATTTACTGCTGTTCTTTGTAAACTCATCTTTTTGTTGTTTAATTGTTTGATGTTTAATTGTTTAATTGTTTAATTGTTTAGGGATGCCGCGTTGGTCAACACTTCAACAATTAAACAATCAACACTTCAACATTCATTTCACGGTAACACTCACTCCATCTTTCAGTCTCACCTGTCCTTCAGTGACAATGCGGTCGCCTTCATTGATGCCGCTGATGATTTCGTAACGGCTGCCGAGACGTTTGCCAAGTTCCACGAGGGTGTATTTAACGGTGTTATCGGGTTGGAGCACATAAACGAAATGCTCACCGGAACCCATTTGCTTCACCACGGCAATATCGGGAATCACCACATGGTGGTTGGTGCCGAAGTTGACCGTCACGCGGGCGAACATGCCGGGACGTAAGCGTAAGTCTTTGTTATCGCTGATGACTTCGACAGGGAAGGTGTGAGTGGCAGAACTGACGGTGGGGTAGATGAGGTTCACTTTGCCTTTGAAGGTCTCGTCAGGATAGGAATCCACCTCGATGTCGAATTCCATGCCGTTGTTGACATGTGTGAAAAGGCTCTCCGACACATTGATAAGCATCTTAACAGGTTGGATCTGTTGTACGACGAAGATGGGCTGTGCCATGCTGTACATGTCGCCTTTGTCGTAGTTGCGGGCGGTCACCACACCGTTGATGGGGCTGCGAAGATAGGTGTTCTCAGCCAAGTTCTGGTAGGTTTTCTTGGTTACGTTCAAAGCGAGTCTGGCCATATCGTAATCGGATTGTGACACGGCACCGATGTTATAGAGTTCGGTAAGGCGTGACAGCTCCGTCGAGTCGTTGACGTATTGCATACGGGTCTTGGCGAGGTTGACATCGTCCATCTTGGCCAAAAGTTGACCTTTGCTAACCCTCTGCCCGACTTCCGCGTTGATGCTCACAATACGTCCCGCTGTTTGCGACACGATGTTGTTGATGGCGTAAGGCTCGATGTTGGAGGTAAAGGTGTTGGTGATGTCGACGTCTTCAGTTTGTGCAGTAGTGACACTGACGACTGGAGCGGCTTTTTGGGTGTCCTGTCCTGCTGGAGCTGCAGTGTTGGTTTTGTCTTTTTGTCCGCAAGCCGTCATCAATGCGATAGCGGCGATAGCGATGATACTGAGTTTGGTATATTTCATTGATTTATATTTGATTATTCAAGATTTAAAATTCAAAATTTAAGATTCAAGATTCAAAATTAAGAAGTGGCTTTCAGCTTTCAGTAACAGAGCTGATAGCTGACTGTTAGCTTTATTCTTCCTTCCCAATCAATTCATCCAGCGAGGCCTTAGCCACCATAAAGTTGTAAACCGCTTGGGCTTGTGTGAGTTGTGACTGCATCAGGGCCACTTGCGCATCGTTCAGCTCGACCATGGTTGCCTTGCCGACTTCGTACATCTTTTCGGAGATGTCGTAGCTCTTTTGGGCAATCTCCACCGTGGCATTGGCGGCTTGGTAGTTCTTGATGCAGAGTGCCATCTGATCGTTGAAGTTGCGGATGGATATGCGCAGGTTGCGTTCAGTGTCTTCGCGCTGCAAGTCGAGCATGTCCTTGTTGATTTTGCTCTGCTTGATGGTGTAATGCTTTTGGAAGCCGTCGAAGATGGGGATGCTAAGGCTTACTGCAGCAGTCGAGGAGGGGAACCAACGGAGTTCCTCGTCGCCCATGGCGTTATAGTTGTAGTTGATGCTGGCGGCAAGTGTGGGCAGGTATTGTTTTTTCTGCATCCTGATGGTCGATTCGAGCATACGGCTTTGGATGCCGAGTTGCAGCAACGAGCTGTTGTTGCTGAGGTCGTCTTCCGAAACGTAGGGGCTGAGCATTTGGGCGGTATAGTCGTTCAGGTCGCCGACTACCTCCACATCGGTGTCGAGGTTGATGCCCATGACGGCTTTGAGTTGCCAGGTGGCCAACAACACCGCATTTTCGGCGCTTGACACATTGGGCTCAGCATTCATCATCGTGACTTGGGCACGCAGGCGTTCCACTTCCGAGGCCTTACCCACATTGAAGCGTTGCAAGGTCTTTTCGTAGTTCTTCTGGGCGTTCTCGTAAACGTTAGTGACCACGTCAAGTGACTTCTCAGCCAGCAGTACGGCATAGAAGGCTTGCTTCAACTGCTTCACCATGGCGATTTTTGAGGAACGGGCTTTCTCTACGGCCAGTTCCACATCCATGCCTGAGAGTTTGAGGCTTTCCCAAAGCTGGGCATTCACCAATGGCATGCTGGCAGTGGCCGAAGTGCTGATGTTGTTGTCGCGGCCTACCTTGATTTCCATAGGCTGTCCTCCCATGTCCATCACCATGACCTGCTTCTTCAGCGTGCGCTGGTAGGAGCCATTGGCACTAATGTTCGGATAAAGTGCAGCATAACTGCCTTTCCGGGCATAGCCCGTCTTTTCCACTGTCATGTCGGCAATCTTGATGGTGTTGTTTTCCGAAAGAGCAATCTCTAACGCTTGGTCAAGGGTGAGATGCAAAGGTTGAGTCCCTTGAGCCTTCATAATCATCGGGGCGATGATAATTGTTGCTATTGATAAAACTCTAAAAATCAGTCTTTTCATAAATCCGTTTCTCTATTGTGGATGCTGTTTATTAATAAGGTGCAAAAATAGGAATATTTGCGTTTTGTTTGACGTTGATTTCGACAAATTATTATGTTGTTTGACTGAATTTTAATCCAAATCGACAGACAATTCAATAAAACGGCTGATTTTGTCGATTAATATGAAACTTCCTTTATTGACATTTTCTTTATTTTCGTTGAAAAGCAGCTGTCGATATCGGGATTCGTTTTATATTTGCATTCAAATTATTGGAGATGAAAAAGCGTACTTTGCCGACCCTGCCCACCGCCAACCTCGACCTCTTGGAGCGCCTTTATAAATGGGGCGTTGTATGGCTGGTGCTGTTTGTCATCTTCTTTACGGTACATTCCAACGGCAGCTACTTGTTCCGTGCGGTGAGCTCGCTTTGTTTTGTGGGTTTGGTGGTGCTGCTGGTCACTTTTACCAATAAGGTATTGTTGGATCATTTCATGAAGCCTGGTAGGGTAGTGCTGTTCATCCTGCTTTCCATTTTTGCCATTGTGGCATGGGCGGCTGCCTCAACGGCTATCGATTCCTGCTTGCTTCATTGGATTGACAAGCGGTCGTTCGATGAAATGCCGTTTTTCCCCGTTGTTTTGGTGACTTTCTTGGTGCGCTTGATATGGTTTATTGCTACTTATGCCATAACAGTGATATTCTTTTATCAACGTAAGGAGAACGAGGAGAAAATTATCTCAAACCAGTTGAAGAGTGAGAAACTTGACATGGAGCTGCGTTACCTGAAATCGCAAATCAACCCGCATTTCTTGTTCAATGCGCTAAACAATATCTATTCGATGGTTTACACCCACGATAATAATGCCGCCGATGGCGTGTTGAAGCTTTCGGAGATGCTGCGTTATGTGCTAGTCGATTGCCAGGCCGAAATGATACCATTGAGCAAGGAGATCAAGTATATCGAGAATTTCATCGATTTCCAGATGATGCGAATGGCTGGTACGCGTGATGTGGTGTTGGAACAGGAAGTGGAGAAAGAAGATTTCATGATTGCGCCCATGCTGTTGCAGCCCATCATCGAGAACTGTTTCAAATACAGCCGTCTGGAGACGCATCCTGAAGGCTATGTTCACATTAGCATCCAACAGATAGGCAGCGGATTTTGTTTTGTGGCTGAAAATACAATTGCCCGCAATGCCTTGCCGATAGCCAGCAATGGGGGAGAGGAGAAGAAGTCAGGCATAGGGCAGAAGAACGTGCAGCAACGCCTGATGTTGCATTATGGCGAGAATTACAAATTTGATATTCAACAAGATAAAGAAGTATATAAAGTCAAGATTGAACTATGAAAGAGAAATACAACGTGATCATCGTGGATGATGAGTATTTGGCTCAAAAACTGTTGCAAGACTATGTGTCGAAGGTGGAATCGTTGCAGTTGGTGGCTACATGCTCAAACGCCTTTGAAGCCATGAATGCCTTGAAAAACAATCAGGTTGACATCATGTTTCTTGACATCCAGATGCCCGACCTTACCGGGCTTGAATTGGTGAAGAGTTTGGAGCACAAGCCGGCCATCATTTTCACGACCGCCTATTCAGAATATGCTGTGGATGCCTTCAATCTGTCGGTGGTCGACTACCTGCTGAAGCCCTTCGACTTCCCGCGTTTCTTCCAGGCGGTCAGCAAGGCCATCGGAAGTGAGCAGCCTTTAGTGAATTTGCAGAACAAGCCGCACGATACCATCAGTCGTTCCAACGATTTCATCACCGTGAAGGCCGACTACAAGCTCTACAAGATCAATTATGACGATTTATTATTCATCGAAGGCCAGCACGAATATGTGACTTTCCATACCATGCAACGACGCATCACCGCACTTTTTGCCTTGAAGGATTTGGAGGAGATTCTGCCTAAGGACAAGTTCGTGCGTGTCCATAAGTCATACATCGTCTCTTTCAAGCACATCCAGGATTTGGACAAGTCGGACGTGACTGTGGCGGGCAATAAGGTTCCGGTTGGGGCCAGCTATCGTGACGAACTATTGGCACGTCTGCAATGAAAAAAATCCATTTTTTTTGACGATGCAATGAAAAAAATGTATATTTGCAGCGTAAACCAACTTTAAAACAGAAAATTATGGGTAAATTTGAAATCAAAACTAGAAAGAACGGAGAGTTCCAATTCAATCTGAAAGCTACTAACGGTCAAGTTATCCTTACCAGCGAAGGCTACAAGACCAAGGCCTCATGCCTCAACGGTGTCGAATCCGTAAAGAAGAACTGCCAGGACGAGAAGCGTTTTGAAATTAAGGAAGCTTCTAATGGCAAACCTTATTTCAACCTGATGGCCACCAACGGTCAAATCATTGGTTCGAGCCAGATGTATTCCAACCAAGTGAACATGAAGAACGGCATCGCTTCGGTGATGAAGAACGCACCTGAGGCTCCGATTATCGATTTAACAGAAGCTTAAGCATGTGCTTATAGCAAACGAAAAAAGGAACGGCATGCCGTTCCTTTTTTCGTTTTCATCTTGTCGGGGCAAAAGGATTCGAACCTTCGACCCCCTGCTCCCAAAGCATGAAAAACCACTTTTCACACATAATCAACCACTTACATTTTTATTTAATTATTTCTATATCAAATACTTGCGTATATGGATATTTATACCTATTTTTGCATGGTTTTAGAAGTCTGAGTGCAAATGGAGTGCAAATTTTTTGCACTCAGAACGATAAAATCAAACGCGCAACTAATAGATAATTAAACCTTTAGAGAAATGAAACTCACACCATCCATGTACGAACCTCTCTTCGTCAGTGTCACTGAGCATGTCACAGTGAACACTCTCTACGACGTAAGACGAGTAAAAAAAGATGGCACTTACCCTGTATATATTAGGGTTTGCTGCCGTCACGACAAGCTGTATTTACCCACGGGCATCTCGCTCACTCCTGAAGACTATGCCAAGGCGCTCATCGTCAAGACTGGCTCCACTAAAATCTGTAAAGCCAAGGCGCAAGTTGGCCAGGTCTTCAAAAAAGTCAACGACGCAGTCGACTCCCTCAATGCCGAGAACAATTTCACCTTTGAGAATCTGAAGAACATCCTCGCTGGCCCTCAAAAGACCCAGCCCAAGTCGGTCACCCTTCTTGAATACTGGATGGAGTTTGGCGAAAGCAAAAACACCGAAAAGACCCGCGAGCAATACCTCAACGCGCTGAAGAGCTTTTATCGCTTCCTCGGTTGCACCGTCACTTGTCACATCAAGAGACGTTCCAAGGAGAGAGTCTTCACCGTCAAGGGCAAGAAAGCCAAGGTCACTCCCTCTTTCGTGAATGAGACAATTATCAAGCAATGGGATGCCTCGATGGAAGAAGCTGGTTTATCCATTTCCACCCGTAGCATCTATCTCCGTGCCCTTCGTGCCGTCATGAACAACCTTGGCCAGAACAACGTCATCAGCAAGACCCCTAAGTTCTCCATCAAGTCTGGCACCCGCCGCAAAGAGGACTTCATCCCTGTCTCCGATATTGTGAAAATCCGTGACTATAAGAAAAGAGAAGGAAAGAAGGCCGCTGATTGGTGGCTCATCCTCTATCTCTGCAATGGCAGCAACTTGAAAGACTTGGCTTATCTCGAATGGAATGACGACTACTTTTATAATAATGAGTTGACCTATATCCGTGGCAAGATAGCCGATAAGGTCCAGGTCACCGTCCACATTCCCGTCACGGAGCCATTGAAGAAGCTGCTCGAAAAGTACGCCAGCAAGCCCGAGAAAGGCAAGCTCGTCTTCCCGCAGATTCTTCTCAGTGCCAAGCATGATTCCGACATGGAAAGCCGCATTCACGACTTCAACCGCCAAATCCGCAAAGGCATGAAAGGCGTTTGTGAGCATCTTGGCATCCGTCCTGTCACAGGGCAAACGCATCAAATTTGTAATAGTTGCATCAAATAGCCCCAATCCCATGCGGCCTTGAGGCGTTTGTTTACGAGGCTGAGCTTGGATTTGTCCTTTTTGAGGACGTTCAGGGCGAACTTCC
>Ga0247611_10003425_pt1 | contig 23539 bp, 16 predicted proteins | sample 177DNAGHGhighgp2_FD_192422 | JGI IMG/M metagenome (GOLD analysis project Ga0247611, IMG submission 192422) | Sheep rumen microbial communities from Palmerston North, Manawatu-Wanganui, New Zealand - 1770 DNA GHGhigh gp2 | ecosystem: Host-associated > Mammals > Digestive system > Stomach > Rumen... | reverse complement strand
GGTAGGCGTAGATATGGTCGAACATCGCCTGGGGATTCTCGCCGTAATACTTCTCGGCGAGGTAGGTGAAGACATAGTTGGAGGAAATCTCGAAACCATGCTTGACGCTGATTTCGCGGCGCCCCGTCTCCCGCTGGTAGTCCAGGATATGGACGTCCTGCCGGTAGTTGGGCACGAATCCGTTGTTGGTCGGGATGGTCTGTTCCAGGCTGCTGACATGGCCGTCCTCCACCAGGGAAAGCAGGGTGACCGTCTTCATGACGGAACCCTGTTCGCCGACCTGCCGCAGGGCCAGGTTCTCCCGCTCCCAGACTTTGGTCTCGGGAGTCTTGCCGCGGGACAGGTTGACCATGGCCCGGATGGCTCCGGTCTCCACCTCCATGATGATGGCGATGCCGGCGCGGATGCCGTCGTCATCGGCGATCTGGCGGCGGAGCGCCTTGTCGGCGATGTCCTGGAAATCGACGTTGAGGGTTGTCCGGATGTCGTTTCCGTCCTTCGCCTTCACCAGGGTGGAGTCCAGTTCCCGGATATACTGGCGGTTTCCGTCGGTCATCCTCCTCCATTCATGGCCCGGGGTCCCATGGAGCTCGTAATCGAAATTGGCCTCCAGACCGATGCGGAGGGTGTCCTTGACATAGCCGATGACCCGGCGGGCCAGGGTGTCGTAGGGATAGATGCGCTCTTCATGGTCTTCATAGACCAGTCCGCCCCGGTATTTCCCTTCCCGGAAGAGCGGGGCTTTCTGCAGCAGGTTCAGCACGTCCAGGTTGACGTTTTTCTGGATCAGGAGGTGACCGTTGCCGATTTCCTTGCCGGCCTTGTTCTTCCGGAAACGTCCCTGGATGATTTCGTTGTAGTACTGCGCGGCGGTTTTTTCGGGGAAGAGGGCGGCGAGGGTCCAGGACAGCGAATCCGCCTTCTTCTGCCACAGCATTTCCGCTTCCTTTCCGGCGTTTTTCGCTTCGGGGACGGGCTTTCCTTCCGCCGCGAGCTGTCTGAGACGAGCGCGCTCACGCTCGTCGATGCCGCGGAATTCCTGCTTGCGGACCGTGCAGTCCATGAAAATGTCATATTGCGGGGCGGAAATGGCCAGCGGACGACCGTCCGTGGCGAGAATCCGTCCGCGCTGGGGAATCTCGGTGTGCAGGACCGGGGCGGGGGTGAACAGGTTCATGTATTTCTCTTTTACATGGAACCCGTTCTGAATCCGGACAATCCAGATGAGAATGGCGACAGACAGGGCCAGGAAAGCCAGGGAAAGGAATGTCATGACGACATGGATCCTGTCCCGGTTCCCTACGGTGTCCTTTATTTCAGAGCCTTTCTTCATTTCTTTCCTGTCCGATAGGCCGGCTGGGAGGGAAGGCGCAGTTCGCTTCCCATCTCCTGCAGGCGTTTTTCCGTAGCCGAGGCACTCTGGATGCGGACCAGGTCAGCCTCCTTCTCGGCATGATGGATTCTCAGTTGTTCCAGCGCGGCTTTGTTCTGCCCCTCCCGCGTGAGGGTCTTGTCCACTTTGAGACTGACCATGATGGTCAGCCAGGCCAGCACAAAGAGGTACAGGATGTGCAGGTACAGTTTGTCGGCCCGGATCCGGAGAAGGAATTCTCCCTTCCGGAGCGCTTTCAGCGAGTTCTTGACCGCTGTCCATATATCCTTCGCGCTCATCGTCCGCTCCTTTTTACGGCGACGCGGAGCTTGGCGCTCCGGGCGCGGGTGTTTGACGCAATCTCTTCCTCCGCAGGGAGGATGGGCTTCCGGTTGACCGCCTCCAGCGGGGCCTGGACCCGGCCGTAGATGTCTTTCACCTCATCCCCGCCGATGTTGCCGCAGCGGATGAAGTTCTTGACCATGCGGTCTTCTAGGCTGTGGTAGGTGATGACGACGAGCCTTCCTCCGTCCTTGAGCGAACGGGCCGCTCCGTAGAGGAATTTCTCCAGGGAACGCATTTCCTGGTTGACCTCGATCCTGAGGGCCTGGTACACCTTGGCCAGAACCTTGTGCTCGGCTCCGCGGGGGAGGATCGGCGAGAGGGCGCGGTCGAGGTCCCCGGTCGTTTCGATGGGCTTTTCACTTCGTGCGCGGACGATGAGTCCGGCGGCTCTCCGGGCGTTTTCCACCTCTCCCCAGAGGCGGAGGATGCGCTCCAGGGCGGCTTCGTCCAGCTTGTTGACCAGCTCGGCGGCCGTCCGGGAACTCCGGCGGTTCATCCGCATGTCCAGCGGAGCCTCCTCGAAACGGAAGGAAAAACCGCGCTCCGCCGTGTCGAACTGATGGGAAGACACCCCGAGGTCGGCAAGGATTCCGTCGAAGCGCACGCCTTCGAGGGCGGCGTAGTTCTCGATGAAGCGGAAATTGTTGTGGATGAGGGTCAGGCGAGGGTCCTTTCGGGCGCCCTCTATGGCATCGACGTCACGATCGAAGGCGATGACGCGGCCGCCATCGTGTAAGCGTGAAAGTATCTCAGCGGTGTGCCCACCGCCTCCGAAAGTGGCATCGGCGTAAATTCCGTCGGGAGTTGTGATAAGGGCTGAAACGCTCTCGTCGAGCATTACAGGAATATGGTATTCAGACATGGCACCGACCCTCCTGCTACTTTTCGGAAAGTCTTGCAGCGGTGCTTTGGAAGGTCTCGTCCGACATCAGGACGGCTTCGCGTCTTTCTTTGGCCCAGATTTCAATCTTGTAGCCGACACCTGCAAACACGACTTCTTTGGTGATACCTGTCTGTGATAACAGTTCTGAAGGGATGTTCAGGCGGGCGAGTTTCCCGTCCGGGACGACATAGAATACGTCGTCGTTGAACTTGCTCCAGAAACGGGCGTGTTCGGGGTTGAGTTCGGGATCGAGGCCTTCGAGGACTTTGTCGGACCGGCGGGACCACTCTTCGAGGGTGTACAGGTTCAGACAGTCGCCCTGGACGCTTTTTTTGATGACCATGGTCGGGTCCCCTTCGCCGGAGCGGGACATGGCGTCACGGTAGATGGCCGGGAGCACGATGCGCCCCTTGTCATCCACCTTTCCGCTTGTCTTTCCGAAGAACTTGACCATGTTTTTTAATCGGTTTAACTTTCAACTTTCACGCTTGGATGCAAAGGTACGAAAAGTTTTCCATTTTTCACCATTTTCTTCCAATTTTTTCCACAAATATTATCAACAGGCCACCGCTGCCTTTCGCTTGAGCCGAAAGGCCATAATTTTGAGCCGATTCGCCGAAATTTGAGCCGATTCTTGGTTTTGGGGCGGAAATACTTATTTATGGCTCAAATTCTAGAGTATGATCCAGATCTATACGGAAGTGATGAACAGCGAGGGACGGACCGATGCGCTGATGTACCTCGGCGATACGGTCTATATCGTGGAGGCAAAACTGGATGCTTCCCCGGAGGATGCCCTCCGGCAGATTCAGGAAAAGGGGTATGCATCCCGCTTCGTCGGCAGCGGGAAAAAAGTTGTCTGCCTCGGCCTTAATTTCTCATCCACGACCCGGACCCTTGACAGCTGGCTGATAAGTTAGCTTCTTGTGTCTCCCTTCTGTCGGCTCCGGTTATTGAAGCATCGTTTGGAAGTACTCTTCAAGGAAAACCCCTGTAAGATGGCGCAAATGGTATCAAAAACTGATATCGTGCTCAGCCGAAAAGTCTTCGACAATTGGACCTACACCTCAAGCGTTGCAATTTCCTCGGCGGTGAGGCCGGTGAGTTCCTGAACCGTCGCGACATCAAACCCCTTGCCCAGCATCGCCTTGGCGATTTCGGCCTTGCTCTGAGCCGCGCCTTGTTCGAAGCCCTGCCTAATTCCTTTGCGGAGTCCGTCCTCAAAGTAGGGTTTCGTAATGTTCTCGAGTTCTTTTTCCGTATACATGGCCTTGATGTATTCTTTCCATTCTTTGTCCGAGAACCTGCGCGTTTTGCTCGCTTCGATAAGCGGGCGGTATCGTTCGTCAAGGATTTTCGGACCGCCTGCTAAGGTACTAAATTTTTTCATATTCCGGAAATAGTAGAACCACTGTTCAATCACATTCATCGGGTCCTTGCTTCCTTTGACGAGGTTGGGCAGCTCGCAGAGGGTGATTTGGAGCTGTTTCCCAAAGCATTCGCCGGATTCTGTTTCCCTCATCTGATATCGGTAGACCAAGCGGCAGTCGTCGGGGTCCTCATGGTCGAGATTCTCGTTGAGGAACATCAGGACATGGACGTCGCCATACTTGTAGACATCCGCTCCCCGTTTGAGTTGATTGTAGATAAGAGCGGAGCCATAGTATACGAGGCGGCTCCGGAGATCATCCTTTCTGGTACTCTGCATCTCGACGATGATGCGCTGTCCATCCTTGAGGAGGACACCGATATCCATCACGATATATTTGTCCTGGACATACGTCCCGACGACCTCTTCCGGTAATCGGTCCAGTTCTTGTATTTCAAGTTGGAGGATGTCTTCCAGCAGCATTTTGAGGAGTTCCGGATGGTTCCCGAATACATAGCGGAAACCGTAGTCAAGGGTGATGTCGATAAACTCGGCGCTGCGGATGCGCCCGATGATGGCTTCCTTTTCGCTGTCGGACAGGAACCTCAGGGATTCGATTCCATCGAAGGCGGAGCCGAACTTTTTAAGTAAAGGAGATTTGGACATATATGTAAGCATTTCGGCCTAGGGAACGGCCGGGCGAACTTCCCTCCGGCCCGATAACAATGGCGGCCCGACCAGGACAAAGTTCAGAACTATTCCTGGAAATGCCACTATCCCAGGGGCCTCCACCCTGCAGATTTTTATGTTTTTGCGACGAATTAACTGTTTTTGCGACGTTTGTCATTGAAAAAATGAACCATCGCAAATTTTTTCGTGTGCTTTTGTCGCCATTTCCGCTCTTCGGGAGGATGGGGGGTATGACGCACTACTCCAGCCAAGGGGTCCTGAAGCCGGTTTTACGAATTTATCTGGCGTAGAACCGCCATTGGGTCGTACTGTGATAGGTTTCACCGGGTCGGAGCACAGTGGAAGGGAACCGGTCTTGATTGGGGCTGTCTGCGAAATGGATGGTTTCCAGAAGCATCCCGGTGAATTTATCAACTGGACCGTATTTCCCTTGCAGGCTGCCGTTGAATCCCCGAGCAGTGTATGTAAGCAATGCCGGTTCCGTCGTCCATGTTTCCACGCCACGGCCACTGCGCGGGTCGTATAGGTCCGCAGCTTTTCTCAGCGTTCCGTCCCAATCTCGTATACACCAGCAGGCTGACATGCCGTGCATGATTTCCAGCTGACGTGAACGCATGTCAATCCGATAATCCACGCGGTGTGGCTGTCGAAAATCAAAAGGTGTTCCCTCCACCGGAAGAATGAGATCCGGACACATTTGCAGGTTATTCTGGATGCAGGAATCTGCTTCTACTGTCAGCAATTGTTCCATGACGTATGAGCCATGTGGGGCACCATGAAGATTAAAGAAAGAGTGGTTGCTCAGATTGATGACGGTGGGTTTGTCCGTTGTCGCCTCGTAATCGACTTGAACCATGTTATCCTCCGTTAACCAATAGGTTACAAAGCAATCGCAGTTTCCCGGGAACCCTGATTCCCCATCCGGACTGAGACGATGCATCCTTACTCCCACACGCGAAGATTCCCTTACAATTCCGCTTTCCCAGAGGAATCGGTCGAAGCCTTGGGAGGCACCATGGCATTGCACGGGCTCGCCATCCAGGGTTTCATTGGCTTCAAGCTTGTATTGTATTCCGTCCAGTGTAAAGGAAGCGTGATTGATACGGTTCCCATACCGGCCGATGATACACCCCATGAAGCGTTCCGGCCGTCCCTTTTCGAAAGTTGCCAGGTCTCCCGGTCCTACAATGACATCTTCCATCATACCGTTCCGGTCAGGCATGACAAGACTCACGATACGCGCTCCGTAGTCGGTTACGGAGAGGGATGCTCCTGCGGAATTTGTCAAGTGATACAAAGTTGCTTCAGTCCCGTCAGCCAGTGTTCCGAAACAAGTTTCTTTAATTTCTAATGCGGGCGCGTGACAAGAAGACAGGACAGCCAGAAAGAGCCATACCGGGAATACTTTTGTTCTGAGGTGCATGACATTCGTATTATTATGATGCAAAATTAAATGAATAATAAATTGGAGCGGCGGCGAAAATGTAACAAAACGCTCAAAAAACAACCCGGATTTCCCTTCGGGTGAAAGAAAGGTCGGGTCGAAGGATTTATTTGTGACCTTTGTTTTACAAACAAACCGCAATGAATCGACCACATATTTATTATCCGTTTTTGGCTTTGTCCATCCTGTCTTGTGCCAAGGTGAGTGAGGTACAGGACACCACGATGGAAATACGTCTGGTCCAGGCGCCTGTTACCAAAACCCATCTAGGGGAAACCGATGGACGATTTCCTGTTTATTGGACTTCCGGGGACCGAGTCCTCGTCAATGGAGTCGTCTCTGCGCCCTTGGAATTGGCCTCTGATGTTTCAGTCAGCGAGGCGACATTTAAAGTCAACAATGTTGACCCTCCTTATACGGTACTCTATCCGGAATCGGTCTATGCCGGCATGGATGAGAATGGATACGTGTTGAATCTCCCGACAGACCAGTTGTGGACGAAAGGCAGTTTTTCTGAGGGGAGCGATCTTCTGTGGGGAGAAAGTGCAGACGAAGGGGCACCGGTAACCATGCATCATTTGGCGGGCATCGTACGCCTCTCTCTGACCTCGGCTGATGCGTATGTCATCAAGTCACTCTCCGTCTCCAGCCTGGATGAAATCCCGCTTTCAGGCCGTTTTTCATTGAAGGATGGGAACCTGTCACCGCTGGAAGGAGAAGGAATTCACTTGGTTTTACCGGAAGGAGGTGTCGCTCTTGGCAGTGAGCCTGTGGATTTCCATATCGCCATTCCGGCTGGCATCTATCCCTCCGGCCTGGATTTCACTGTTGTATGTATCAATGGAAAAGTTCTGCATTGCCAATGGCTTCGACCTTCTGAAGGAGCAAATCCCGGGATTACCGTAAAGGCGGGATCCATCACGTTGTTCTCTCCGATGGAATATCAGCCGGATGCATTTGAGATTTATTCAGCAGAAGACTGGGAGGCTTTTGCTGCGGCATGTAACGGTGGGAACTGGGAAAAAGACTGGCTTTCAAGGGACGGCACCGTCCATATTGGTGCAGACTTCTCGGCAACATCTTTGACACCGCTTACGTCTTTCTTCGGTGTGCTTGACGGACGTGGTCACACGATTACGCAGACAGCTGCAACCTCTCCGCTCGTCAAGACCCTGACAGGGACCATTAAGAATCTGACCATTGCTGGCGACAACAACCCGGCTGATCCCGGAAAAACAGGAGCCTGCGTTTTTACCGGAACTCTTAACGGAGGATTGATTGAGAATTGTGTCAATCAAGCGACGATAACAGTTCAGAAAACAGCGTCGGCCATTGTCGCAGGTGCGTTTTGCCGTACATTCAGTGGCGGCAGCATCGTTTCATGCAGGAATGAGGCCGACCTTACTATTATTGCAGACATCTCATCGGCCGATTATCCGGTCGTGGCAGGCGGCTTTGTCGGTATTGTCCGCGACCTTTCCGAGGTGGCGCTCGTCAAAGATTGCCAGAATCAGGGTCAAGTGACGGTGAGTTTTGTTAAGCCGGCCGCCAAGAAAACCAGACCTGTCAATGCGGGATATGCCGGCATCGTTGCCAATGTCATCTCTGGCGACAGAGAAAAGTATCTTCGAATAGAATCCTGTACCAACCACGGAAATATCGATGTCCATTACGAAACCGATCCGACAGATTGTAATGCACTTCTGTCCGGCGCAGGCGGCATACTTGGGTTGAGTACGGCTCTCAGTAAAACCGGAGCCGGTTTTTCAGACAGTGCCGGGACGCAGGGAAGTTACTATTTGGAACTTGAAGATTGTGTCAATGATGGAATAATCAGCAATCAGCTGGTTGAGAACGGCAGCTCTTCCGATATCTATCGAATCTATGCCGGAGGTGTTGTGGGCGTACTGAGCGGATACAAGGATGATTTCTGTCCTGTGACCTCCTGTTCCAATTACGGAAAAGTCATACCCTATGAAGGTGCCGCTTATGGCAGGGCTTCCTTCTGTTCGGCTTCCGGTGGACTGGCAGGTTATGCCACTTATACTACGTTTACAGGATGCACGGTCAAAAGTTCTCAGGTAGGGACGTTGAAACGGCAGGCTTACGCCGTGAGCAGCGGTGTGGCCCTGTCGAACCGTACAATCAGGATGTCCGGCTGTAGAATCTTTGCGAATCAGCAGCTTATCCGTACCAAAGATTACGGAGAAAATAGTTATAGCCTTGCTCTCACCCTTTCCACAAAGAATGCGCAAGGGAATACAACGCCCTCCTATATCAATTTGGAAGGGACGCTGATAGAAAATTGTTCCTTCGGAGGCTCCGTTACTTATAATATAACGCCGGTGCTTTATTCAGTCAAAAACGGATTCGGGGATATGGAGACGATGGATTTTACCGCGTCCAATTTTTCAGGATATATCTGCTCCCCTTCGTATGGCGGTTCCCAGGTGTCTTCTGTCGGCAATATATGGTGGAATGGAGAATAAGATAAGACCATGAAACAATTTATTAACATATTGGCATTTGTCGGTTCCCTTTCTCTTTTCATGGCTTGTGAGAAGGTGAAAGATACGGGGGCGGACATAGATTTGAACGGGACAACCCATTTGAATGCTTCCGTTGAGGATATCTTGATTCCCGGGGCGGAGACATCCCTCTGGGGCAAGGGAGACAGAATCGGAGTTTTTGCATCCGAGGCGGGTGTAAATGTTCCATGGTTTGTGAAAAAGGATGGCATAGGGGCCTCGGAATCCGTTTTTTATGGGGAGAAAGTAAAAGGGAAACTGATCAGGGCTTATTATCCCTATGTGGAGGGTTTGGACGCTACTTTTGACGCTATTCCTTGTGATTTGGCGTCAAAGCAGGTCTTTGAACCCGGAATCGGAGCGGTCCCGCAGTTCTTGCGTTATGCGGACCGTGTTTTCGCCCATCAGGAAAACGGATCCCTCCATTTCGCATATCCCTTTGGAATGCTCCAGGTCGAGGTTCAGCTGGAAGGGGCTATAACGGTCAAAGAAATGGCACTGTTCAGTGATGAGGCGCTGTCCGGACGTTTTGTGGTGGATAGGGAAGAGAAGCTTTCGGGGACCTCATCGTCGGCCCATTCAATTAGCCTGATGCTTCCGGCGGAGGGCGTTCCGGCCCGTTTGAGTCAGGAATATTCAAAATTCTTATTTGTGCTTCCGCCTCGCCAATACGAGCGAATCGATCTGCGGATGTCCACGGCTGACGGCGAAACCTTGGAAATACGTTTAAAGGACATCACGATTCCTCGCATCGAAAATCAATCGTTCCAGGTTGCGGCAGTTTCGGTTGGAATATCCGGTATTCCAGAGTTGAATCCCGAAAATGGTTATTTGGAGGTGCTATGAAAAAGAGTTTAATTTATTCTTGTTTAACGGTGTTCCTCCTGTTGCCGGTTTCTTGCAGGCAGCAGGGACCGGAATATGCATCCGGTAAGAACTTGGGACAAGTGTACCTGTCTCCGGAGGGCGGCAAACTCAGTGTTTTGGTGTCCTTGAATAGTTTGTGGCGGGTCGCAACGGATGCGGATTGGATCCGGCTCGATGGTAATGGCGGGAATGGACAGAGCGCGTTCACGCTTTATTACGAAGCGAACAAGTCCGATATTATTTCTTCTAAGCCACTGCGAAAGGCCAACATCATTATCCAAAGGATTGAAGAACAAGTAGCCGATACGCTGTCGGTTCTGCAGCAGGGCGCTCCGGATGGCACCGATTACGGAAGCGTCGTCCAGGATAATTACCTGGAGTTTTTGATTCCGGAGCTCAAAACCCGTAAGGTTCTGTATGCCAATCTTCAGGGCGCGGATGCGGATCAGACGAAGAAGTGGATGGAAACCGGTGGATATGACTGGATTGCGGCTTATGATCCGGACCAAATCATCAGCGCGGACGATGACCATGTCATCAGAGACGGAGCCTTCATCTTAAGTACATCAGAAGAACATCCAAAGAAGACCTCATCAGGAGAATCTTTTCTTACGGCTCAAGTGGATGGGTGGAATATGGTGGTGGCGGATTTCGGACCGGAGGAGGATGCCGGCCGTCAGTACGGCCGGATAAAGGACCTGCTGGACAGTGGATACAATCAGCCCTTGTCGGGTGATTTGTGGATCATTGGCGGCTCTTTATACTATTTCAGTGTGATGGAAGCCGGTTATCCGAATACCCCGGGCTGGTATCCGAAAGATCCGGCAGACGCGCTGTTCGATGCAGATCGTTACGCATGGGAGTGTAATCTGTACGACAGTATCTATCTGACGCACAAGACATTCAATATAAGCTATTCTGCGGGCGAAAAAGCTTGGAGGGCAGATTATGCCTATGTATCGGCATCGGCATGGAATCATCTGGCCGCCGTCGAGACCATCCCTATGGAAGAGGCTGGCCTGCTACATGCTCCTTGTGTCCTGACCATTAAGTATTAAAGGCATGAAACAATTATACTGCATACTTATCAACTTGTTGATTCCGGTGTTGGTTGTCTCGGCCCAGGATTTTCGTGTCGGCGGCAAGGTTACTGATGAAAACGGAGAAGCGCTGATGGGCGTTGCCGTCCTTGACAAGGGGAACAACCAGAATTATGCCATCACGGACGATAAAGGACTGTTCAATATCGAAGTCCGGGAAGGAACGGTCCTCGAGTTTTCTTTTCTCAACTACCAGACGGTAACCCGCCGGATTTCAGATAAGCGGAGCCTCCATGTCATGATGGAGCCGGAAAAGCAGGTGCTGGACCAAGCGGTTGTCATCGGTTACGGTACTTCCAAAAAATCTGATCTGACCGGGGCCGTGGCTGTGATAGACATGGAAGATATCCACAACTCTCCGACAACCAATGTTTCTCAGACTCTGCAGGGTAGGATTGCCGGAGCCGACATCGTTTCGGGCAGCGGAGAGCCGGGGGAATCCGTCAGCATCCAGATTCGGGGCGCCCGCTCGATCTCGGCCGGAAATGAACCGCTGATTGTCGTGGATGGCGTCATGGATGCCGTTTCGGATTTGGGCGAACTCAATCCTGCGGACATTGTCTCCATCAGTGTGCTGAAAGACGTCTCTTCAACCGCTATTTATGGCGCACGCGGAGCCAACGGTGTCATCTTGGTAACGACGGACAGCCGTCAGAAATCGGACGCCAAATACAGCGTCTATGTCAAAAGTACGACGGGCATATCCCGGATTGCGGGAACGCTGGACCTGATGAATGCGACTGAATATGCTGACTGGATGAATATGGTTCGACTGGCCAATTCCAGTGCGCTTCAGTACCTGCCTCAACAGAAAGGCGGTTCCTATCCGTACTACGATCCCCGCTTGTCCGGTGAAGGAACGGACTGGGTGAAAACCTTGTCCCAGACGGGTATCTATGACGAACAGTATGCCCGTGTCACTGTCAAGACGAATAACACGACCATCATGGGAAGTTTCGGTTACAACTATAACCGAGGAGTCGTAATCGGATCGGATTTCGGCCGTTATACAGGTTCCCTCAACGTGGATACGAAACTGGGCAAGATGGTTTCGATGGGTGTGCGGGCCCGCTATATGTTCTTTGATGTGAACCGGACCAATGCCACCATCAGCGGAACGAACACCAATGCGGCAATCTATCTGAGCCCATTGCTGGACAAGGAAAGCACGTGGAATCAATATGGGTATGAAGACAGCCAGGGAGCGATTTTCAACAACCCTTATCTGTGTGCCCGTGAAATCACAAATAAGGCGGAGAAGTGGAATCTGCATATTGCACCTTGGGTCCAGTTGGATTTCAAGGGCGGTTTTGTGTGGAAAAGTTCCGTGTCTTTCGGGCATGACAATAATTTTGACAGGGTCTATTCCCCCTCCTATCTTCCTGTGGCCCAGGCCCGTCGCACTGGCGGAACGGCGACAAGGCGTTATTGGGATGAGATTCGTATCTTGAATGAGAACACGTTGACGTGGACAAAAAACATCGCCGGAAAACAGCACTTGAATGCGCTGGCCGGGTTTACCGCGTCCTATACTCGGTCCGACTATAGTACTTATTCAGGCACCGGATTCTTGAATGATGAAGTCGGGCAGTACGACATGACCGGAATCTACAATACGGCGAACTGGTATGGCAGTTCCTATCAGAATATCAAGACGACGATGTCAGTCCTGGGACGGATCAATTACGATTATGACCGTCGATATTACCTGACACTTACTGCCCGTGCCGATGGCGCCTCGAATTTTTCGGAATCCAACAAGTGGGGATTTTTCCCTGCGGCGGCATTCCGGTGGTCCATCGTCAATGAAAAGTGGCTGAGAAATGCCACGTGGCTGAATGACCTTTCCCTTCGCCTGAGCGTCGGTAGCAGTGGAAATGATGCCATCTCCAGTTATCAGTCGACACCGACTGTCTCATCCAATCGTAGTTCCTGGGTATTCCGTGACGGATACTTGCTGGTCACCATGCCTTCCCGTCTTGCGAACTCTCATTTGACCTGGGAAACGACGACTGCTTGGGACCTGGGCCTCAATTTCTCGGCATGGAGGTCTCGTGTCAGCCTTGAAGTGGATGCGTATTATTCCACGACGAAAAACCTGCTGCTCAGCGTACGGAACTCCCAGACGACGGGTTACAGTTCCTATATGGATAATCAGGGAAAGACGAGGAATGCCGGTGTCGAAGTGCTGTTGACTACAAAGAATATCCAAAGCCGGAATTTCAACTGGTCTTCAACGTTGACTTTCTCCCACAATGACCAGCAGGTGGTTGACTCCGGCGCTGGGGATGAAGTCGTCCCCACCTATGTCAATCCCAGAAGCAGTACGGAATATCTTTATGGATATAAGACAGGCTATCCTGTCAATGCCCTATGGGGATACCAGTATGAGGGGGTATGGCATAATCAGGATGAGATCAACCGGAACAATTACACCCATACCTATGCTTCTGTCATCAAGGATGGCGCGAACGGAAGCAATATCGGGCGCGCTCGTTACCGCGACATCAACGGGGATGGCAATCTGGACCAGAACGACATCGTGTATCTGGGCAGCTCCGATCCTGTCGCTTACGGAGGAATACAGAACGATTTCACTTTCTGGGGCAAACTCAAGCTGGGGGTATTCGTGACCTGGTCGGCCGGTGGAAAGATGTACAACCTGTCAGAATTGTATATGGGATCGACGCTCGGAAGCTACAATAAGTACAGATACGTTCTGGATGCATGGCATCCGGTCCGGAATCCGGAATCGAACATTCCTCGCCCGAATTACGATGATGGACTCGGCTCGGATTTCCAAATCCATGACGCCTCTTTCCTTCGTTTGAAGACCGTCAGCGTGAGTTACAAGATTCTGTTGAGCCGCTGGTCGCGCATCTTCAAGACCCTTGAAATCGGTCTCACCGGTGAGAATCTCTTGCTGCTCAAGCACTACAATGGTTTTGATCCGGATGTCTCCACCGGAGGAAGCGTGCGCCGGTTGGACAATGGGTCATTCCCGCGTCCCAGAACCTATACATTGGATCTGCAATTAAAATTTTAGGAGGGGAAGTATGAAAAAATCGATTACTGTTTTCGCTGTTTTGACCCTTCTTGCCAGTGCGTGTTCGTTGAAAGAAGACATGCGCGGATATGCCCGCTACGATGCTTATTATACGACATTGCAGCAGTGTGAGACAGGGGTGAATGCCTGCTATAACTTGATTCGTTCCCAACTGTCCGGGACCGGTTTCTGGGAGGCAACGGAGTGTACGACGGACCTCATGTTCTTGAACCTGTCCAATCAGTACAACGCGACATTGGACATTTCGCCGACCAAACCTGCCATCGCTTCGACCATCTGGCAGTATAGCTACATGGGCGTCATGCGGGCCAATGGCATGCTGGCGGCCATGGACAGGAACATCCAGAAAGGAAACTATACAGAAGCGGAGGCGCTTCCTTATAAGGGTGAACTCATTGTTCTACGCGCCTTCTTCTATTATCTTCTTACTTCCACCTTCGGTGATGTGCCATATTACACTTGTGAGGTGACGGAAGAAAACCGGGCTGAAATCGCGCGGCTGCCCAGAATGAGCGCGAATGATACGCGGAATGCTCTCATCGAAGAACTGAAACATTATCTGTACCCGACAACCGCGGGTGGCCTTGGAGCACTCCCGCTCAAACGTTCCTATGACGAGCCTTTTGAGAATCGGCTTGGCGCTGCCGCAGGCCTGCTGATTGCCGGGAAGTTCTGCCTATGGAACCACCGCTGGGACGACGCCGTCGAAGTGCTGGAAGTGTTGGAGGATATTTACGGGGAGTTCGCCTCCAATCCGGAAGAATTCGGCAAGCGGTATCCTCTGACAGATGTGCCCTTCGGAAACAAATATACGAAGGAGTCAATTTTTGAAATATCGAATGCTTATGAGGAATATGGTATGCAGGCGACAGGGGGGCTCGCCCTGTTTACCACTCCGGGCAAAGGAAGCAAGCTGATCAGTTATGAGGATGAAGAAGAGTTTACGGTAAGTGATATCTATAACGGGATAGGGATTCCTGAACTGGGCGCTTACAGTCGGGTCAGCATCTCCGCCAGACCTACGACATACTATTATAACACGGTTCTTCCTTATTATTCAAAAGATCTTCGCAGCGGGGAGTATTCTGCTGGGTCGGAAGTCGCCAGAGGCGGGTCCGGCAACCTGGCCTGGCGCTGGTCCGGTTTTGCAGAGTCGGACACGGAACGTCTTCCTGAAGACCGTGCAGCCCGTTGGTTCAACTCGTGCAACAAAGCCAATTCCAGGCCCTGGTTGGGTAATAAGTTCTGGAACTTCGGGATGTACTATTCGGCCGATAATAACAACTATAAGTTTTTCAGATACGCTGATGCCTTGTTGATGCTGGCGGAGGCCCATCTGAACGCGGGGCATCCGGACAAAGCTGCCTCTTATCTGAACATTACGCGCACAAGAGCCGGTTTGGACAAGATCAATCTCGATTATGTCGGAGGCTCTTCCGAGGCCTTCATGGAAGAAATCCGTCTGGAAAGGGCTCGTGAGCTTTTCGGAGAGTATCAGCGGAAGTTCGACCTGGTTCGATGGGGTATCTGGTACGAACGCACTAAGACCTATAATGACGGAATGTATCTCCCCGGATTCATCCGTCCCTATCATGAATACTTGCCCATTCCGGCAGAACAAATTACCTATTCCGGAGGGGCTCTTGATAACCATGCTTATGGACAGTAAACTCATATCCAAGATACTGCTGGCCCTTTTGCCTCTTTTCCTGCTCACTGGCTGTGAAAAGAAGTGGGAGACGGGCATTGAACTGGGCGTGAACAGCACCCGGATTAACGTGGCCAATCAAAAGGAAGGGGATCTCATCATCCCAGTTTATTCAAATACGGTTTGGGCGGCCACCGTCACCCAGGGGAGTGACTGGCTGTCGCTGGAGAACGCTGATGGCAACGGTCACGGTTATTTTGACGTACATTATAGCATGAACGAAGCTGATCCCGCTAGAATCGGCAAGATTCGCATCGTGGCGGGCGAGCATGCCGTCACGGTACATATCGTTCAATCAGGAATGGCAAGAGGGGCTTCATCCGTAAGTGATTTGGAACTGTAATATGAAAAGATTGATCATACTACTTGCTGCCGCCGGTCTTCTCTTCTCCTGCACGAAAACGGAGGAAAAGGTCGCCGTATTTGAATTGGGAACAACTGAAGAGTCACTGGTGCTGGATGCCATGGACGGAGAATTCGGCCTGAATATCCTCTCGGACGGTGATTTTACGGCAGAAGTGACTGCCGGACAAGACTGGTGTTCCTTTTTGTCGGATGCTCCGGACGGTGTTGTCCAGGGCAGAGGCGATATGACCATCCGTTTGCACAAAGACTTGAATCGTAGCATTCTGCGGAAGGGTGAAATCACACTCCGGCGGATGGGGAAGACCTTATGTATCCCTGTCTTTCAGAAAGGAATTCTCGGAGAAGGTATTTCTTTCTCGGGCCATTATCTGGGCGTTGAAGCGGATGGCGGCATGGCCGCCGTACAAATCATTACGCTGCTGGATGACGCTTCGATTAACTTCAAAGTTGCTTATTCCGGAGACCAGCAGGGCTGGATTTCCGGCATCCGAAAGCAAAATAATTACCTTCTGCTCCATGTCTCGCCGAATCAGACAGCCTCAGTCCGGAGTGCAGAGATTATCGCTTCAAGCCCTGACGGAAGCGAAGACAGGCTGATCGTTAATCAGAAAGGGAATCTGTCAGAGCCTGTTCCCATTTCTGTCAGTCAGTTGAAAAAGCTCGCTCAAGGTCCGGCGACGCTGCTGTCCGGCAACTATTTGTTGGAAGGAATCGTCGTCAGCGATAACAAAGAGGGGAATGGCTCATACAATGTGAATCAAACGCCTGTCCTGCAGGACGATACCCGTACGCAACGGACGGTTTATATACAGGACGCCGACGCCTCTTCCGGTCTGATGGTCAGCTTCGTCAGTGCTCCGGACAATATCCTGGAACGGTATGATGCGGTGTCCATCCTGCTGGACGGCCTGGTCCTCAAGAAGGAAGCATCCCCGGAACGCTATTCTCTGGAAGGTCTGTCTGCCTCCAGCGTACTTTCTTCGAGATCCGGGAACAGCCATTCTGTTCCTCTGAAAGAAAAAACTATTGCCGAATTGACGGACACGGATATCTATACTCTGGTTACCTTGAAAGACTGCGAGATTCCTTTCCGCAAAGGTCCTTTCGTGCCGGTTGACCTGCGTTACAAAAGCGTCCTGAACAAATATGCCATGCCCCTTAGGGACAAAGAGGGGAACGGAACATATCTTCTCAGTAATACGGGCTGTGCATGGGAACGCGACGGGAACCCTATCCCTGAAGGATGTGGCAGCGTGACAGGCGTAATCGTCCATGAGACACTTGACGGTTTCGAATGGGACAATGAATCGGCTTCCCGTCAGATTGCGGCCGGGACTGGACAGGATTATATCCATGATGTCGGCGAAATCGGAAGGTATCAGATACGCCCGGTTTCCCGTCAAGACATCCAAATTGCCTCCGACTTGGAGGACGGTTTCTCATCCATACTGATGGAGGTGCGCTATTATAATGCCTCATTCTCCGCGCTTGTGAAAAACGTGTCCTCGAATGTTATTTACGCTACTTACCCTCCGGTAGCAAATCCGGTTTCCGACAGCGCGGTGAAAGGAACGCTCCGGCTGATTTCCGGCGGCAAGGCGCAAGGTATGGCGACTTGGCGTGACTGGAGCCATCTCGGGCCGTTGGAGAATGGACAGATTTCCAATCCATCCGGTGGGAACGGCGTCTATGATTTCTCCGGGAATTCAGCCCATTGGTATATTTACAGCCTGGTCCCGCAAAGCGGCTTGATTTACATGGATAACGGATCTGCCTGGGCCGCGAACGGCTGGAGCACGTCCAAATGGTGGGAGGCTGCCTTCTCGACGGAGGGTCTGACGGTGTCAAATTTCCCGATTTCCGTTCAGTTTGGCGCCGAGAACAGTCTGGGAGAAGGGGTCGGTGCTCCCCGTTATTGGAATGTGGAGTATTCCGTTGACGGATCACAGTGGACGCAGGTTTCCTCCTATACTGTACCGGATTTTCCGATTGTGTATAAGCGGAAGCCGTGGCAGTGCCCCGGATTCAAGATGTTTTCGTTTACCCTGCCGAAGGATGAACGCCTCCTCGGCAAAGACAAGGTCTATCTCCGCTTGATTCCTGCCGACAACCGGGCCGGTACGGAGGACTCGTATGACGGCGGGACCATTGTCTCCGCACAATACTCTGCCTTGAATTATTTTGCAATCAGATATAACAAAAACTAAAAACAATTAAAGATGAAACAAAAACAAATGAAAACCAAGTATTTGTGCCCCATTACGTGTACAATGCGGATTAACTTGGACGCACAATTCCTGACGGGATCAAACGTAGATGCTACCGCAGGAAATGGCGCCGAAACAGGTGCTTATTGGACTTATGAGTCAGAGGAACTTTCATGGTAAAAAAAGAGATTGCTTTATGAAAAAAGTATTTTTGCTTATCACGGTTTTTGCCGCGGTCGTGGCAGTTTCTTCCTGCCAGAAAGAGAGCAACATAGAGGAAAGCTCCTCACCTGTGACCCATGAAGTCCCGACCATGTCGTCTGGTGAGATATACTGTGTGACACCTGTCAACGAGGAGCCTGCGGCTCCGTCAAGTGAAACGAAGACAGCGTGGGGTGAAGTGTATGATACCAACAAGCTGGATGTTCTTTGGTTGGACGGAGACGGGATCAAACTGTATGGCGCGAGTTCGGAGAGCGGGAGTGTCTATACGACGAAGCTGGATGCGTCGAGCAGTACGGCGACGTTCACGGCACAGGGTCCAGTCGTTACGGATGAGACGCGCTATGCGGTGTATCCTGCGGAGATGGCGGGTGCGATGGAAGGAGGGAAGATACCGGTGGATCTGAGCGTATTCCGTTCCCAGGCATACCACTCGACGCTGGCGTACTATGGGAATCTGAAATACTACACGGACGAAGAGGGAGGGATCAATCTCTCGGAGAACAGCATCGTTCCTCATCTTCCGTTGTATGCATCATCGACGGATGACAGTTTCCAGTTCCAGAATCTGTGCGGGGCGGTGAATTTGCGCCTGAACGACTATCAGGGTCGTGGAATCCGAATTGCCTCGGTAAAGATAACGACGGATAAGTATATTTCCGGGACGATGCTAATAAATCCTGCTGACGGGAGCATAACGCTGAGTGGATCTTCGGATGCGGAGAAGAGCATCACCGTCAATTCCAATGACCCCGGTACTGCGCTCAGCGGTTCCAATCCCGGATTCAACGGCGCTGTGGGTTGGTTCTTTTTCCTTCCTGTGGGGACCTACAACGGCATGAGTTTTACCATTACGGACATGGAAGGGAACGTATATACGAAGTCCACGTCGAATACAATAACGGTCAATCCCGGCAAGGTAGGCCGATTCCCTGTGGCGCAGCTGACGGTGTACTATGGTAACGCCAACTGTATTCTGGTTCCCAAGGACGGTACGTCGGAAATTGATATCACGCCCCGATATACCTTTGATGAAAGCTTCGCTTACAGTAAAGGTGCTGCAACAGGAAAGACAGCAGAGGAACTGGGACTTACCGCAGAAGTTGTCTGGGAAGTTAACCGTCGCGTGGGGGCTACATGTAACAGTATCACCAATGAAAGTCATAAGACGCTGGTGATCAGTGGCGTAAGCGTCAGCGGCAATACGCTCAGCGTCACGCCTGGAAGTAAAGCCATAGGCGGTAATGCACTTGTCGCCCTCAAGAAAGACAACAAGACGGTATGGTCCTTCCATATTTGGGTTAAAAACGAAGGAGGAGCAGCGAATAACCGTCCTATCCAGGATCTGACATTCAAGATTGGCGACCAGACCTTCCAGATGATGGATCGAAATCTGGGGGCACCTTTTGCGCAGCCTGTCACTGATTCTGGTACACAAGACGCTGGACAAGCCTATATGACTTATGGCCTTCTGTATCAGTGGGGCAGGAAAGAGCCTCTCCCTCTTCTTGACAATACGACTAAATATGGTGATGGGGCAACGGCCCTGTTCCACTCATCCGGCGCTAAGAATGCGAGCATTCAGTACCTTCTTGACAATCCGCTGGAAAGAGTGCAGGAGACAGGAAGCAATAAGTCCACGCTGCCTCAGAACGGGAAGAATGTGCGTCTATGGGGTGCTCCTGCAGGATACGCTATCAGCAGTGAAGAAAGCATTTTCTCTTATGCCGCCGGCTTCGAAAAGAGTGTTTATGATCCGTGCCCCGCTGGTTATATGGTGCCGCAGGCCTACTATTACTCTGGTCTTACCGTGAATATGACATCGAGGCAGGGCTATTGTGCCAGACTGAAATATAATGATACGGACTGGACATATTTCTCTCTGCCTGGGTATGTGGCATCTTCGGTGGCGGATATTGTGGCCGGGACAACCAAGACCACTACTGCCGGGACGTATGGCTGGCTTTGGTGCTCCAATCCTTATGGAACCGGCGGCTGGGCCGGCTGCCAGTTTGAGGTGACATTTTTGAATAATACAGTCTCTCTTAATAAACGCTATGGCCCGAGCAGTGCCTGCCTTCCTGTCCGTTGCATGAGAATTCCTGAATAATACTCGCTATGACACAACCTCTTCTCTTTTTCTTGATTCTCGGTACCTTGATCCATACCCAGGCGGATATGAACAAGGCCGGGAGTAGCTTGAATTCACACGCAGGGCAGGAGCAGTGGAGTTCCTTGGAGCCTATCCACCGATATACCTATCTGCATCCTACCGCAGAGTTTTTGCCCGAGGATTTACCGTCGGAGCAGCGAGCTCCCTTCTACCCGAGAATCAAGAAAATGGAAGACGGACGTTATATCCTTTTTGTTCAGGGCGGACAAACCGGATCCCGTGTCTATTCTCTCGTAAGCGATGACTATCTGAGGTGGTATGGTCGTGTCCGGATGGCCGGTCCTGAGAAAATCACCCTGAACGGGAAGACAGACTGGCGGCGTTATACCACAGTCGATGCCGTCGTGATGCCTGGCGGGGAGATTCTCGCAGCCATTTCCTACCGGGCTGAAGCCGGTTACACCCGCGGAGAAGGTTGCGGAATCGTACTCGTAAGAAGCAGTGATCACGGAGAGAGCTGGGGTATGCAGCAGCTCATCTATGAGGGGCCCAATTGGGAGCCATACCTGCTTTCCTTGCCCGATGGGCGTTTGCAATGCTATTTTACGGATGCGACACCGCAGACTCGGAACAGCGGCACATCCCTCATCGAATCTTTCGATGGTGGAAAGACTTGGTCGGCGAAGAAAAGGATTTGCCGGCAGTTCAAGTACTGGGACAAGGATGAGCGCATCTTCACGGACCAGATGCCGGTTTTCCGGGTGCTGAACGATGGCAAAACGCTCTTTGGCATTGAAGAGGCTCGCTTGGAACCGGACGGCGCAGGGACCTCGAGCATCTACAATGTTTCGCTGGTGTGGAATGAAGGGGCGGAATGGAAAGATTTGGGTGAGGATTCAGAGGGGCCGGCCGACAAGAAAAAGAATCTCTGGCGGGGAAATGCCGGATACATTGCAACCTTCCCCTCCGGGGAGGTGGTTATTTCCACTGGAATCGGCGGCTACCAGTCCCTGAAGGTCGGAGACCATACAGCCCGTCATTTCAACGGGAAGAATTGGGACAAAGACTGGCTCCAACCCTTTGACCGCAGGGGAGTATGGGCAACATGTGAGGCCGTTGACGATCATCATCTCGCGTTTGCCATGGACAACAAAGAAGGCCTCCTGATGGGCATGGCCTACTTGAATCACCGCGTTGATGCACCACTACAGCAGACTACGGTCGATGGGGACGATCGGGAATGGAAGCATACCGAAGCGTTTTTTATCGGATCCGATCATCCCACGGAGACCATTTTCCGGTTCGCCAATGACGGGGAAACGCTCTATCTCCTGGCCGAACAAGTGGGCGACTCTCCCATAGATATCTCCATCCACGACGCAAAGGTCAAGAAACTCTCAAAAGGACATTCCGTCTCATTCAGTGTCGGAAGACAGGGACTTATCTCTGGAGAGAACGGCATTACAGTTGTCTGTCGGGAGGGAATGACAAGGGATGGAAGAGACGGTTATCTCGCCGAGATAGCGATTCCCATGCCGCTCATGGGGCTCCGTCCGGAAGGCACCATGGCGTTTTATGCCAGCATTGCAGGCGATATCTTTACCGGAGTCTCTTCCAAGGAACCGCATAGTTGGCCGCGCGTGTGTTTGGCAAACCAGGCATCGGCAGAAACAAGCGATGAAGAAATCCGGAAACCATTCCTTCGGAAAGTAGCAGGCTCGGATGTCCTGTTACCGGAAACAATCTTAGGGAAAGATATTCCATTGCCGTCCAAGGAACAGCATCCGTGCATGTATCCTCGTATCAAAAAAATGGCGGACGGGCGTTATATCCTCTTTTACCATGGCGGCCGCTTCGGTTCACGGGTGTTCTGTATGGATAGCGATGATTTGATGACATGGAGTAAACCCAGGATGCTTTTCTCTCCGAAGAAAATCGTCATCGATGGCGAAGAGGACATTCGGCGTTTCGTCAATCCGGATGCGGTTGTACTTCCGGATGGGGATATCCTCATGGTGTGTTCTTATCGTGCAGAAAGGCATTATAGCAGAGGCGTCGGCGGAGGATTGATGCTCATCCGTAGTTCTGACAATGGAAAAACCTGGAGCGCTCCTCAGCAGATTTACGACGGTATGAACTGGGAGCCTTATCTGCTTCTGCTCCCGGACGGGCGTGTCCAATGCTACTTTACCGACGCGACACCCCAGTGCCGGAATTCCGGAACGTCGGTGATGGTCTCTTCCGACGGTGGTAAGACCTGGAGTCCGAAGATTCGTTGTTCCCGCCAGTTCAAATACCTGTATGACGGACCCCATGAGGACTATTGGGGGACTCGTATCTTTACCGACCAGATGCCGTCATTCCGCGTCCTAAAAGATGGAAAGACCATCATCGGTTTTCTGGAAGCCAGGCTGGAACGCCCGTTGTCCAATCAAGGACAAAGCTATTGCAAGATGTCAGTGGTGTACCAGGATGGATTGGATTGGTCGGATCTGGGAGAGAACACGGCAGGCCCATCGCGCCGAATTTCCAATGTCATGATAGGTGCTGCGGGCTATGTGTCGGTCTTCCCATCCGGCGAAGTGGTTCTGTCTTGTAATAGAGGAGGGCGTCTGTGGCTTAAACTTCTGTCAGAGCAAGGAACGCTTTTCCCGGGCGAGCAGTGGAAAACGGGATGGCTTGATGCGCTTCCGGAAGATGGTGGGTATTGGGGTGCGACGGAGGTTATTTCTGAAGATCGGATTGTTGCCGCCATGCATGGGAAGAATGGAATTCAAATATGTCAGTATCAATTGGTAAAGCCATAAAGTGAATAAAAGGATCCTATTTATCGGAGGGATATTGCTTGCCCTGTCCTGCTCCAAGAATGGGGGCGGGGAAGGTGACCCGGCATCCGTTGATGCAGAGGACGTTCTCCTGCATCGTTACGATGATTATATGCAGGCTCCGGTCGTCAAGAATTCCCATGCAGAGGAAACGGGCGGCAGTTGTCTGCAACCCATCTGGAGCTGTCGTACAGTGATCCCTCATGCGATTTTGACGGCCGCGGCGCCCGCGTCGGTGAGCGTTGAACAGAAGACGGCTGTCTATCCCAGAATCAAGAAGGTGGCGGATGGAACGTATCTCATGTTCTATCATGGGGGAGAGTTTGGGTCCCGGGTTTACCTGACCCGAAGCAATGATCTGGTAGAATGGTCTGAACCCGTCATGCTATATTCGCCGTATGCCGTCACCATTGACGGGGCCGAAGACATCCGG
>Ga0247611_10003424_pt1 | contig 23543 bp, 33 predicted proteins | sample 177DNAGHGhighgp2_FD_192422 | JGI IMG/M metagenome (GOLD analysis project Ga0247611, IMG submission 192422) | Sheep rumen microbial communities from Palmerston North, Manawatu-Wanganui, New Zealand - 1770 DNA GHGhigh gp2 | ecosystem: Host-associated > Mammals > Digestive system > Stomach > Rumen... | reverse complement strand
TTTTCATTATCAACACTACCAATATCATAATTATTATTATTTATAATAATACTAGAAGTAGTTGTTTTTTTTATTGTATTTGGCATAGTAAAGACCCCTAACTATTATAAATAAAATATATCATAAAAAAAATAATAAATAAATATTAATACAAAATTTAACAGTTTTCTTTTTATCTAATAAACACTTATTGTATAATTAAATAATTATAAATGATGAAACATTTTTTTGTTTTATATACTGAAATAATTATTTTGCGTTAAATAAAAATAGTACTTTGAAATAATCTAAGTACTATTTAAATAACTTTTTGATAGATTATATAGGCTGTTATTAATATGATTATGGCAATAACTAGAAATATTAGTATTTTTACTCCGAGAGGTAGTTTTTTTTCTTTGAATTCATCACTAAGATCAAAATCTTTATCGGATAGATCCATACTTCTTGTATAAAAGTCTGGATCTTTTCCATCTATAGTATCAACTTTTTCTTCTTTTCTATCATTTATTTCTTGTAGTTGAGTTTTGCTTAGGCCATTATTGTTTTGAGTTACTATATCACTAGTTTCTTTTTTTTCTTTTTTTTCTTGTGGGGGGGTAGGTTGTTCTTCTGTTTTTCTTTCTTGGGTTAGTTCACTACTAGCACTTACTTTATCTAACATATTGGTTGCCATTAAATCACTTAATAAATCAACGCTTGTTGCTTTATCAATTTCTCCTGCTAGGGTTTTTGAAGCAATTGTATTAACAAGTTCTCGAATTTCTTCTTCTTCAGGAGTTAACATTCTTTTTTTCTTTTCTTCTCTGTATTTTTCTAAAGCTTCTTTATTTGCTCCTGATAAGATATTATACTCATTATTTTTTAATTTTCTTTTTTCTTCTTTATTATCTTTTTCTACTCTATTTTTCCTAGCGGATTCTAAAACAGAATTTATATCATATACTTTATTCTCTTTTTTTGGATATAAATAATTAAAATCATCTAATTCTTTTCTAGTTTTGGGGATTGATTCTACATTTTGATACTTTTTCATTTGTTGATATGTTTCTCTTGTAGTATGAGAATTATTATTATTTTGTTTTATTTCAAATGCATTTGTATTTGTAACATCGGTTATATTTGTATAAATGGCATTATTTGATAATTTTTTATATAGTTCTTGATTTTTCGTTGTTCTACTAAGGTTGTTATCTTCATTCTTATATCTGTCCATTCTACTCATACTACTCACCTTCTTATTATAATTTTAGCATATTTACTATTAAAACAAAAGAGGGTTATGAATTGCTTTACGTAAAGAATTATTATAATAATTATATATTATTCTTTACCTCTTACTCTTTTTTCGATATAATTATTTCGTAAAGGAGTGTTAGAAATGAAAGTTAAAGTTAATCAAGAGGCTTGCATTGGATGTGGAGCTTGTATGTCAATTGCTGAAGGTGTTTTTGAATTTAATGAAGATGGATTATCTGAGGCAGTTGTATCTGAAATTCCAGAGGATAAATTAGAAGTAACTAAGGAAGCTATGGAAAGTTGTCCTACAGCTGCGATTGTGGAAGATAAAGCCGAGAATTAAGAATTAGCTCAAGCTGCATAATAAAAAGAACTTTTTAGTTCTTTTTTTGTTTTTCCTTTAATGAATATACTATTTGTACTTCTTTTGGAGTTAGTTTTCGATATTCTCCTGATTTTAAATTATCTATTGTAAAGATTCCTATTCTTTTTCTAGTTAATTTTTCTACTGGGTATCCTACAGCTTCAAACATTCTTTTTACTTGATGATTATGTCCTTCGTGAATTGTTATTTCTACTAGAGAAGTATTGTTTTCTTTATTTATTTTTTTTGTTTTTACTCTAGATGTATGAAATACTTCATTATCTACTTCTATGCCTTTTTCTAATTTATGAATAGCATCTCCTGTTATAACTCCTTCTACTTTAGCTAAATATAGTTTATCTATATTATTTTTAGGATGCATTATTATATTAGCAAACTCTCCATCATTTGTTAATAATAGGGCTCCTGTTGTATCATAGTCTAGTCTTCCTACTGGATAGATTCTAGAATTGGTATCTATATAGTCTACTACTGTCTTTCTCCCTTTTTCATCATTTGTTGAAGTAATTACTCCTCTTGGTTTATTTAATAAATAATATTCTTTAGATTCTTTTTCTAGGATTTTATTATCAATTTCTATTTCATCATTTGTATTTACTTTTGTTCCTAATTCTGTTACTATTATACCATTTACTTTTACTTTACCTTGTTTTATGTATTCTTCTGCTTTTCTTCTTGATGAGAATCCAGATGCCGCAATTACTTTTTGCAATCTTTCCATATAATTCTCCTTTTTCTTCGTAGGTATTATATCATATATTTTTATTTTTCGGAAACCTTTTTTTCTAGACTCATACATTATATTAAAGGAGGTAATTATGTATACAAATAATCAAAATATGATCCGTGATTCTTATTATCCTGCTTCTTCTATTTCAACTTATAATAATGGAGATGAAAGATTTTTTTGGGCACCTTTTGTAGTTGGTGGACTTGCTGGTACTGCGTTAGGCTATGGTCTTGCTAATAACAATCAAATTAATAATCAGCCTTTTTATCCTATGGTTCCAGTTCCTTATTATTCTTACCCAATATACCCTACTTATTCCAGCAATAATTACTATTATTAAAAAATTCTTTATTTTTATATTTTGGAAGACTAATTGTTATTCTTGTACCGATGTTTTTCCTAGATTTTATTTTAAAGTCTCCTTGATGTAGAATTATAATATCTTTACAAAATGGAAGTCCTATACCACTTCCATTTTGTTTAGTTGTATAATTTTCTTTTATACAATTATTTATTTCTTTTTTATTCATCCCTATTCCATTATCAGTAATTATTAATTCTATCTTATTTCTACGTATTTTTAAGTTTATAACAACTAATAAATTATCTTGTGATTTTGCCTCATAAGCATTTTTTAAGATATTTATAAGAACTTGTTTTAGTTTTAATTTATCTCCTAGTATATATGTTTTTTTTGTTTTTAATATAATAATTTTTGAGTTATGATTTTTAAATAATGAATTTAAAGAATCTGTTATCTCTTCTATAAGATGATTACATTCTATTTTTTCTAAATTTAATTTATTACTATTTGTTGAATAATCTCTAATAATCATTAATGTTTTATTCATTTCTTTTCTTATTATTTCATAATACTTTTCTTTGACTACTTTGTTACTATTTGGAATCATTTGTAGATAACCATTACATATTGTTAATGGATTTTTTACTTCATGAATAAATTGATGGAACATTTTATTATCAATTTCTTTTTCTAACATTTTCGTCACCTTTATTATCGTAATATAATTATTTATCGATATTTGTCGAAAAAAGAATAAAAAAAAAGAAATTAATTATTTAATTTCATCAATATATTTTTTTAATTGTTTGGAGTCTGGTCCTAATATTATTTTTAATTGATTATCTATTTCCACAATACCTTTTGCTCCAAGTTTTTGTATTTTTTCTTTGTTTGCTTTGGAAATATCTTTTAGGGTTACTTTAAATCTAGACATATTACTTTCTGTATCAATAATATTATCTTTTCCTCCTAATAATTCTACTAATCTATTAAAATCCAATCCAGCATCTTTTTTTGTTGCTTTTAAGATTGCTAATAAAATGATTAATAGTACTACTGCTATTATTATATATTCTATTATTTTCATAAAATCACCAATATTATTATATAATATATTCTAATAAAATAAAAGTATTATTCTTTTATTATCTCTATTAACTGCTTATTTTCTTTTTATGATATATCATTTGGCGTTATAATTACTTCATTTTTATCTTTTAATAAGTCTTTTATTATTTTTTTGTAATTTTTTTTATATTTTACATTATAACTTTTCAAATTAATTGGTTCACAAGGAGATTTTATGCATACAATTTGTTCTTTTTTTTCAACTAAGATATTATTTTTTTTTGGAATAATATCATAAACATAATTATTTCTATAGTAATAGATTCTTTCTTATTATTTAGTTCTTTATTACTAAAAAAATAGATTATAAGTATTGTTAATAAAATATGTACTTAGAACTTCTTTTTTCATTTAATTCACTTCTTTTTTAGTTAATTGGTTTATTCTTTTTAAAAAATCTTTGCTTTTTATATATAAACCTGTATATCTTTCATAATAATCATCTAAAAATTGATTAATTTCTTTTGATACTTCTCTTTTTATATTTAATTTTTTAATGCTTTTTATATCAACATAATAGTACATTCGTAGTGTTTTTATGGTTTCTTCTAATACAATTGGTTCATTCTGATAACAATTTCTACATAGATATCCTCCTCGATAACTTGAAACTGTTACTATATCAGTTGTGTTTCCACATTCTAAACAACAATCTAGACTTGGGGAAACTCCTAAAAAGTCTAGTAATTTTAATTCAAATATATTGGATAATGGCATAGGCTCTAACCCTTCATCTAGTTTTATGAGAGTATATTTTAATAAATCATAAATATTTTCATCTTCTGTCTGTCTTATTACTTGATAAGTTAAATCTAATATCATTGATGCATAGGATATCTTTTCTAAATCCATTATAGTTTTTGAAAATGAATTTATAATATCAATCCCAATTAAGGTAGATAGTCCATTTGGTCTATAATAGATATGTAGAGTTCCTAATAATAGTTTTCTACTTACTCCTCTTAATTTACTTTTTACATTTCTACAGCCTTTGGATAAAACTCCTATAAGTCCATGTTCTTTTGTTAAGACATTTAGTATTTTACTGGACTCACTATAGTTTGTTTCACTAAGTATTATTCCTTCTATACTTTCAATTTTCATCTTGAATCACTCTATCTATTTATTTTTAATTTTTTTCATTAGATTATAATATTTAATATCACCTGTTTTTACAAATAATTTCCATAATAAATCTTTGCTCATTATATCACCTCTACTAATATAATGATGATTTTTTTTGAAAATTATTCCTCTTCTTTTAATCCTAATTCTAAATAGTATTTTTCTTCCTCTCTCCAATTCTTGATAGTTTTAACATAAGTTTCTAAAAATACTTTTTTTCCTAGAAAATTTTCCATATCTTTTCTTGCTCTAATTCCTATTTCTTTTAGTTTAGCACCTTTTTTACCTATAACCATTTTCTTTATATTTTCCCTGTCTACTACTATTACTACTTGTATGTGTACTAAATCTTTTTTTTCTTCATATTTTTCTACATAGCAAGTAATACTATGAGGAATTTCATCATAGGTTAATTCTAATGCTTTTTCTCTAACAAACTCTGCCATTATAAAGCGGGTTGTTACATTGGTTAGTTCTTCTTCACTATATATTGCTTCACTTTCTTCTAAATTTTGTTTGATACATTTTATTAATACTTCTATGTTATCCTGTTTACTGGCTGAAATTGGTATTATTTCTTTAAAATCATGTTTTTCTTTTATTTTTTCTATTTCTAATAATAATTTTTCTTTGTTTTTTACAAGATCTATTTTATTTAATAAAAGAAATATTGGAATATTTTTATCTTTTATCTTATCTAAAATAAATTGGTCTCCTTTACCAAAACCTTTTTCACTATCAATTAAGAATAAAATAATATCTGCATCCACCGTCTTTTGATATGCTTTATTATTCATATATGCACCAAGTTTATCTTTGGCTTTATGAACTCCTGGTGTATCTATAAAAATTATTTGAGAATCATCATCGTTATATATTCCTTGTATGATGTTTCTTGTTGTTCCAGATACACTTGAGGTAATTGCTAATTTCATTCCTAGTATTGAATTTAATAAAGTACTTTTTCCAACGTTTGGACGACCTACAATACTAACAAATCCACATTTCATAGTAAGTCTTCCTCTTCAAATGGATATGGACATAATTCAGATACTGTAAATTCTTTATACTCTCCACTCGTGTTGTAACACCTAATTATACTCTCTTTATCCATTAATTCTGATATTAGTTGACGGCAAACAAAACATGGAGTTCCAATTCTTTTTGATGAGGTCATTACATTTATTTCCTTAAAGTCTCCTTTAGTGTAGCCATTACTAATTGCTTGAAATAAAGCATTTCTTTCTGCACAAGTTCCTGCTCTTGTTGATGCATCTTCTACATTTACTCCATAAAAAGTCTTTCCATCTTTGGTTATTAGGCTAGCTGATACCGGAAAGTGAGATATTGGTACGTAACTATTTTTATGTAATTCTAGTAATTTTTCTTTCATCTTATCCTCCTATATATGTAATAATCTTTGGTATGAAAATAACAAGACCAATTATGGCAGAAATAATTGCCATCATTAATACTCCAGCACTTGCTGTATCTTTGGCTGCTTTTGCTAATGGATGAATTTTTGGACTAGCTAGGTCTACTACATATTCAATTGCTGTATTAAAAAATTCTGCCATTAAAACTAATCCGATTAGAACTAAACATATTAACCACTCTATGTAACTAATTTTTAAAAAGAATCCAAATATAATTACTAATATTGCAATAAAAGTATGTATTTTTAAATTTTGCTCTCCTTTATAGGACTGTTTAATTCCTTCTTTTGCATATTTAAAGCTATTAATTAATCTTTTATTGTCTATTTTTAATTTTTTCTTTACTTTTTTTCTAATTTTCTCTTCGGATACCATAAGATTCTAGTACCTCCTCTTGTTTTTGAAACATTATTTTCTCTTCTTCATTTGTTTGGTGGTCATAACCTAGAAGATGATAAAAGCCATGAACTGCTAAAAATGATAGTTCTCTTAATAGAGAATGTTGATATTCCTCGCTTTGCTCTTTTGCTTTATCAATAGAAATGTAAATATCTCCTAATATTCTTTCTTCTCCAGGCAGAACAATTGAATTTTCATCTTCTAAGGCAAATGTTATAACATCTGTTGGTCTATCTATATTTCTATATTTTTTATTTAATTCATGTATATAGTTATTGTCAACTATTATTAAATTAAAAGATGTGTTTTCTAGTTTTTCTTTTTCTAAGGCTTTTTCTAATACTTTTTCAACTGTTTCTAATTCTTTTATTTCTTCTTCTACCTCTTTAAATATTTCTATTTTATTCATACTGCCTCCTAAATCATTATTAATACTAAAAATGTTACTAATCCACATAATAAAATTATGGAAAAAATATTTAAGAACCAATCTTTTCTGCAAAATGATGGTAATTTTGTTGATATGATTCTTAATACTGTATATACATAATATCCTAATAATCCTCCTAATAAATTTAATATAATATCATCAACATCAAAAACCCTTCCGATTATTAGTTGAGTAACTTCTATTGATACTGATGCTATTAAGGTTAAAAAAAATGGTAAAACTATTTTTTCTGATTTTAAATAATAACTAGTAAAAAAACCAAATGGTAAAAACATAATCATGTTTCCTAATACATTTTTGATAAATAAGCGACTCATGTTATTATATCTTAATATTTCTTTAAACGGAATAAAATTATTACTTGCCCATGATGTATCATCTTGAAAGGTTACTACTTGGAAAAGACATAAAATATAGATTCCAAAGATAAGCATAGAAACCTCTTTATAAACAACTATTTTTTCTTTATTTTTAATTAAATAACAAAGACGGAATGTTACCATGATAATCATTGAAATAAAAACCATTGGCCAAGTAAATAGTATTACACTTTGTAATGTGTTAGAAAGTGGTTTTAACATGATTTCACTCCTTTCTATTATTTAGTTCGTTTATATCTATTTTACTTATATCTTGATAGTCGGTTATATTTTCTTTCGTTTTTACGAAAACATCTATTATTATTTTACTATTTTTTTCTTCTTTTTTCAAAACTTTTTTCGATAATACTTTCTCTTCTGCTTTTAGTTTTTTACTTATTTCTTTTTCTGCATATTTTAATGCTTTTTTTTCTAATTCTATTTCTTTATATTTTTTTCTTACTTGAGTTGTTTTCCTATTAATATTTATACTTAAATTGATTGGTATAATACTATCTCTTAATATATTATACTCTTTTTTTTGATATGTCTTAAATTTTACATTATTAATAATAACACTTTTTTCAATTTTGAAATATAGATTTATTGTTTTTTCTTTTTCAATTTTTGTTACTTTTTTTTCTTTTGGAAGGGATACTTTTACGTTATACCATACTTCTCCATATACTTCTCCTATTGAACATTTTTTTTCAACAATGTTTTCTTTATTATGAATAAATCCACTTATTAGTACTTCTCCTTTTTCTACATAATCAAGTTTTTTCTTCACTATTTCTCCACTTGATGCTTTTATTTCTACTATCATTGCATTTTTTTTAGCGATAATATTTCTTGGCAGACATTTTTTTTCTTCTTTATTTTTCTTTCTTTGTTCAACTTTTATTATATATTTTGTTCCACTCTCTTCTATTTCTATCCATTCTAATATATCTTTTTCTTTTTGTAGTATTTTCTTCTTTATTATTTGTTTTTTTTGATAAGATACTTTTCTTTTATATTTATCTATTCCATATTTTTTTAAGTCTTTTTTTATTATTTTTATAATATTCGGATTAGTGTGTTCAACTTCTATAAAAAAAATTCTATTTGATAGTTCATTAATATAAATAATACACAGGCTTGATATTAAAATAAGTGAAAAATATTTTTTTATGAAATACTTTATTTTACTATATCCATAATAATCAACTATTTCTATTTCATAACTTGTTTTTATCTTTTTTAATTTTTCATACTCATTTTGATTTATTATTATTTCTAAATTATTATTATTAATATTTATATTATAAAGATTTATTTTTTCTCTTATTAGTTCTTTTAAATAATTGTTTGGATTTTTTCCTGTTACTTTTATTTTTATTTGATTATTCATAAGAAACCTCAATTTTATATATTTTTCCTGTTATTAACATTTCTTGATTTAATATTTTTTTTAGTATTAATCCTTCTCCTTCTACTTTAATTATTTGATTATTACTTTGAAATGATATTCTATCTTCTTCTAATAAAAGTATTCTTTTATAATTTACTACGTGAATTGTGTTTTCATAGACTGTAAAACGAAATGTATTATCATTTATATAGTTTGTTATTCTATCTAACATAGTATCACCTAACTATATATATGAATTTTTTAAAAAGAAAAAAACTATTTTTCAAATAGCTTTTTATTGTAATCTTTCTTTTATTATAGATGAAACTTCTTTCATGTCAGTTTTTCCTTTTAGTTTTGCTTGAGCTTCTTTCATTACTTTTCCCATATCTTTGCTGCTTTCTGGTTTTACTTCATCCATTATTTCATCTATTATTTTTATAACTTCTTCCATTGATAATTGTTCTGGTAAGTAATTTTCTAATACTTTTATTTCTTCTTCTGTTTTTTCTATTAAGTCTTTTCTATTTCCTTTTTCAAACTCACTTATAGAGTCTTTTCTCATCTTTATTTGTTTGGTAACTACATCTATTAATAAATCATCATTAATTTCTTTTTTGTGATCTATTTGTTCTTGTTTTAAGGCTGCTTTTACCATTCTAATTACGGTTAATCTATCTTTTTCTTTTTTTTTCATTGCCTCAATCATATCTTTTTCTAATTTTTCTATCATAATATCACTCCTAACACTATAATTATAATGTATATTATATTATAAAACAATAGAAAAAGTTTATACAATCTTAATATATTAATTATTTCTTTTTTGTTTTGTTAGTATTTTTATTTGAGTACTTTTTTTATATCTTTCAATTATATCTTTCATTTGAATAGTATTTAGTGCTCTTTTCTCTTCAGGAGTTTCAATCTCATAATGTATTTTTTTCATAACTGCAAATAGTTCTTTATTTTTCCCTTCTGGCTTAATTTGCTTAGCCATATAATACAATTTATTTGGATGACTTGTTTTTAATTCTTCTTGGGATATCATATGAAAAACATTATCATTAAAAGATTTTCCTCCTCGACTATATCCTTTATAATACTTCATTCTGATAATTCTATTATTAATATAAATATAATATAACTGGGCTGATGTGTATAAATAACTATTTTCTCTATAAAAATCATCTTCTAGCAAATATCTATTTGTTAATCCACAATGAACACATTCTACTACACTAGGATCTTGTTCATAGTCAGAGGAATGAAATCCACTATATTTTTCTCCCTCTTTTAGTTTTACAAATAAATGATTACATTTTAACATTTTTTCTTCTGCTTTTCGAACTTGTATATATAAACTTGTTTTTTCTATATCTTCATCAATCTCTTTTCTTCTTTTTTCTAGTTTTAAAATTGATATGTTATTTTCTTTTTTTTGTTTCTCTAGTTTTTTCATATAATCAGTATCTGTATAAAAATAGTTGCGTTTTCCTTCTAACAAGTGTCCATAAGCTCCTTCGTATGTATTCCCATTAATATCTTTTCCTATATATATCACCTTAGAATTACCATCATCTAGCTTTTTACACTCGACAATTTTTACACAAGTAAAATATGAATATGTATCTCCTTTATTATTCTTCCAATTCCAAATTACAAGTGCTGAATCTCCAACATTTAATTTTTTTTCCATTTTGTCCTCCTTATAGTTTCATTATAAAGGAGTTTTTATGAGTATATACTCTACTTTACTCTACTATTTGTAGAACTTTCAAAAAAAATAGTATGCAATCACATACTATTTTAATAATCCTTATTTCTATTTCTATTTGCTCTATCTCTTTTTCTAGAATTTTTGATTCCTTCTTTTTTTGCTGCTCTTCTTCTTACTCCTGGCTTATCATAAGCTTCTCTTTTTTTCCACTCAGTAGGGATACCATCTTTTGCGACCTTTTGTTTAAATCTTCTTAGAGCTTGATCAAGATTGCCTTTTACAGGTACTTTTGTTGCCATCTGTTTCCCTCCCTTCGCTTCAACTAAAATGAATTATATCAAAAAAATATTTATATTTCAACCTTTTTACTATTTTTTTGTTAAAATTCAACAAAAAAATCATTTTTTTAGACACTTTTAGCCTTATTTTTATTTTTTTGAAGACTAATTTTTATAAAAATATTATTTTATTAATTCTACTTGACTTGAATAATTGAAGTTTATAACATTTTAGATATATACTAACTATTTTTGTTAAACTTTGAAAAATCTAATTAAATAAAAGTAGGATAATAATTATTTAAAAATTTCATCGTTAACACTTTTATAATACTATATAATTTATATTGTATTTTACAAAAAAATACATATTTCTTAAAAAACATCCAAGAAAAAATCCTAAATTATATATGAATTTTAATAATATTGGCAAGAATAGTATGATAATAACTATTATAAATACTATTACTATTATTTTTATTATTCTAGTGGACATAAATTATTTTCACTAATTCTTCTAATACCAGATCCTAATTGATATCCAGCGTCTTTTAATACCTTTATCACATTAACAACAGCATTTATTATTGGCCCACTTATTGATACATTTCCTCCTGATATTATATCTAAATCTTCTTTTTTAATTTCCTTCATTATAACATTTTTGCGGATTAGTTATTCCTTCTATAATACCACTTATAAAGATAACTATTGCCGCAATAGCAATTCCTGTCCATACTGAAATTGCTGCTCCTCCTTTTATTTTTTCTAATTCATTATCACTTATTTTATGAATATTTATCACCTACTTTTAGTCTTTCTAATAATCTTATCATATTTATCTTTTTATCTTCTATACTAATAATTATAGTATCATTTGCTTTTAATGATTTAGATATCTTTGTAGATATTATTAATTCATAATAATTCTTATTATTTTTTTTTAGTATTTTTCCTCTATCTTCTTCTATTCTATATGATAAATATTTATCATCTATATAAAATCTTTTATTATCATAAAATAGTTTTCTTTCTTTTTTATCTACAATAACAAATAATAAATTATTTTTTATAATGATACCAGAAATTTTTGAATAGGTAAATTGGTACTTATTTATACAGAATAGTAAACTTGTTATTTCTATTATTATTACAATTATAAATATTATTGTTATCAAAGATTTTTTCTCATATTTTTTTTGTTTCATTTATCCTTCCATTTTCTAATTTTAATACTCTGTCAAATAGTTTTTTATTGTTGAAGCGATGGGAGATTACTATAATCGTTTTATCTTTTAAATAATCAAAAATACTAGTTAATATTTTCTTTTCTCTATTAATATCAATTCCTGCAAGTGCTTCGTCAAAAATATAAATACTACTCTTCCTAATAATACTTCTTGCTAGTATTATTCTTTGTCTTTCACCATTACTATAATTAAATCCATTTTCTTCTACTAATGAATTATATTTTATATTATTATTTTTAGTAATATCATCTAAAGAACATATTTTACATACTATTTCAAAATCTTCTTCTTTATAATTTTTATACATTAATATATTATTTTTTATTGTATCTGTAAAAAGATACTCATTTCCAGTTACATAAGTGATATTTGAACGAATATTTTCTAGATGATAATGATTTATATCAATATTTTCTATTTTAATATGTCCATAATCTATTTCTATATATCGTAGTAACATTTTAACTAATGTTGATTTTCCACTACCACTTGATCCACTTAAAAGAATTTTTTCTCCTTGATTAATATTTAAATTAAGATCTCTAAAAATGGTTTTATTTCCAATTTTATAATTTAGATTTCGTATTTCTATATTACCTTGTAGTTTATAATTTAAATAATAATAATTACCGATAAATTTATCTGTATGAATCATATATAGTTCTTCTATTCTATCTTTTGAGACTTTATATGAACTATAATTTTCTATTATAGTTATTACATTATAGAAGCTTATTTTTAAATAATTAAAAAATGTCTGATATAATATTAAATTGTTTAATGATTGTTTTCTTTTTATTACTAAATAACTACCAAATCCATATAAAATTGTATTTGATAGATCATTAATATTGTTTTTAAAAAAGGAGTTTGCTTGTATAAGAAAATTATACTTATATATTTCTTCTATAAATTTTGAATATTGAATTTTAAATTTATCAGTCATTCTTTTTTCTAGATGTGTACCTTTTATAGTATCTACATTACTAGTTGCTTGAATAATGAATGAATCTATAATATCTTGTTTAGAACGTATTTTTTTTAATCTTCTTTTTTTATAATTACTTGTTGATAATTCATAAATAAAAAATATTATCAATAATATTAATAAATATTTAGTAATATGAGTACTATAATTATTTAATATTAATATAAATACTAATATATTTATAAAGTCCATTATTCCTACTAAAAAATTACTTATGAAAGATTGTATAGTATTTAAATCTTGAAATCTTGAGATAACCTCTCCAGTAGTCCTATTTTTATAATATAAATATGGAAGTAAGAGTATTTGTTTATATGTATTTGTAGTTATTTCATAATCTAATAGAGAATTCCATTTGTTTATCAAAATATTTCGTATGAATATATTGATATTTTTTAAGAGATAAACCCAAACAATTATTTTTGTAATCCATATTATATTTTTTGATATTTGAAAATTTATGGAGTATTCTAATATGTATTTGAAATGAAATGAAGAAACTATATTTAAAAATAACGATATAGAGCTTAATATCAAAATTTGTATGAATGCAATTTTATTTGAGTGTATTGTTTTTTTTATATTTTGGATTATTATTTTTTTTTTGGCAATTTTAGGTAGTTTTTTTATAGGAGTTAAAAACAAATAATTGGATGTAGTTAGTAATTTAAATTCTGAAAAAGATAGATTTCTTTTTCCTTTTGCTGGATCCATTATTATTACTTGTTTTTTTTCTTTATTTATTTGATATAATACCACAAAGTGTTTATAGTTTTTATTGATAATACAATGGGCTATACAGGGTAAGTTATTTACATCTATATTTTCTATTTTTCCTGATAATCCTATCGCATCAAATCCTATTTTTTTTGCTGCTTCTATCAAACAATATAGAGATACTCCTTCTTTTGTAGTATGTGTTATTTCTCTTAAATATTCTTTTGATACATCTCCCCCATAATATCGAATAATTGATAAAAGAGAACAAATTCCACAATCTTTTATGCCATCTTGAAGGACTACTTTCACATTTTTTCTCTCACCTCCTATTGTATTATTATCTTTTTATTTGTTTTTTTCCAAAAAAAAGAAGAGTTTTTTACTCTTCTGGGGATAAATACAAAAGTACTTAACCAAACGCGTGATAATTGATAAGACTTTTGAAAAAACAATTTAATTCCTTTTCATTCATCCCATTTTCATGTTAGCACATTTTTTAAAAAGAAACAATATCTGTTTTTAAAACTATCATTTTTTTACATAAGTATACATATTAATTATTTTTTTTCACCTAATCTATTAAATGGAAAGATAATTAATGAGGTTTTTCCTATAATTTTATTTTTTGAAAAAGAACCAAAATGCCTACTATCAAGAGAATTTGTTCTATTGTCTCCTAGTACAAAATATGAGTTATTTTCTACTTTAACTTTAAAGTCTTCTGTTTCTTGACTTCCATAGTTTTCTTTTACTTTTTTTCCGTTGATGTATAATTTGTTATCCTTATACTCAACTTCTTCTCCAGGTAGACCAATTATTCTTTTTATTAAATATTCATTTCCTTCATCTACTACAACTATGTCAAATCTTTTTATTTTTTCAAATCTATATCCTATGATATTTAATATCATAATATCACCATCATGCAATGTTGTCATCATACTTGTACCATTAACTTTTATAGGAGAAACAACAAATTTTTTTACTAGTATAACTAATATTATAGTGATAATATAAAGTCCATATTCTTTTACAATACCTTTTACTTTATCCATAAACAATCATATAAAAAATAAGGTTATTGGCCTTATTTTTTTCCTCTTTCTTTGATACGATATCCGCCAACCAAACCTCTAAGGAATGTAAGTTTTGCACGTCTAACTTTACCTTTACGAATTACTTCGATATGGTCAATTATTGGTGAATGTACTGGGAATGTTCTTTCAACACCGATTCCACTTGACATTTTACGAACTGTAAATGTTTCATTTACGCTTCCACCCTTGCGAGCAACAACTACTCCTTCAAAAGCTTGAATACGTTCTCTTTTTCCTTCAATGATTTTTACATCTACTCTTACCGTATCCCCTACTCGAAATTCTGGTATGTCAGATTTTATCTGCTTTTTATTAATTATGTCAATTTTATTCATACCTAAAGCTCCTCTCTGTTTATATTAAAAATGATCATATTCCGTATATGAAAAGCGGATCATTCCTGTGACAATCTAAATTATATCACATATTGTTAATAATTCAAGTCATTTTTAATTATTTAAATGAAAAAAAAGAAAAGTTTTTATTCTTTTCTTGATATTCCACTTCTAATATTCGTTTGTATAGTTCCGTCAATATTATTGCTTAAAAGTACATATATAAATATAGATGCTGCTACTAAAAATAATAATACTAAATAGGAAATATTTCTTGAATTTGAACTATTCATACTAATTCCTTTCTTTTAAAGTAAACTTATATATTTTTTCTTCATCCTCTACAATAAAATCACTTTTAATATCATTTATTTTTGAATAAATAATTGGTTTTTGAATCAATTCCCTTGTTTTTAATAATTCTTCAAATGATTCTAGTTTTATTATTTCTTTTTCTTCATTTGCTTTATATCCATCTCGAGCGATAACAATTAATCTATCATACTCTCTTAATATACTATGAAGGTTTTTTTGATAATTACTGCGATTAGTAGTTACTAATATAATTAATCTTGCACATCTATAAACTAGTATTAAGCATAATACAATTAATATAGATGCGATTAGTGCATACTTTATATTATTATCGTTCCATTCATTTGGTGTAATTTCAATTATTTGATTTTCATTTGATATAATGTTTTTTGAAATATGAAACCTATTTCCTACTAAAGGTATAACTAATGAAGATACTTCTCTTGTTTCTTCTTCATCTTTTAAAAATAACGATAATTGTATTTCTCCATATGATTGTGTATTTCCTGTTGTAATATATGGAATAATTTTATTTAAATACTTTGTATAATCTATTTCTATTGTTTCATTTATTTTTAATTTTTTTTCTATACTTTTATAATTATCTTTATTTATTAAAGTTTCTTCTTCTTTAAATAATAATTTATCTATTTCGTTTCTATCATATACTCTTGTCTTAGCTGTAATATAATATGATATATTTGATTCAATCTTTTTTGAATATTCAACTATATAATCAAATGAAGTATTAATTTTACTAATATTACTACTATTATAGATTAATCCTTCATCCAAACATTCGGATTGGTTATTTTGACATACTTCATAATATATATCTGTACTTTCGTTATATTTAATGCTTTCATTTTGACCATAATTTATTGTTTTTAAAATAAAATAACATGTTCCTAAAAATAAAATAAAAATCAAAGAAATCATTGTTAATAGTCTTGTTTCAAAACTGATATATATCTTATGTTTTATTTGTTTTTTCCTATTGTTATTTTGCTTTTCTTTTTCATCTTTTATTATTTCTTTGGAATTGTTACTTTCTAAATTATCATCTTTTCCGTCTAAATTAATAAATTGAAATTTATTTTTCATTTATCATTCACCAGCCATCTTCTTTTCATGTCAACAGCGACCCCTTTATCTTTTTTCATTATAATATATTATATTCAATATAAGGATTTTTAAGATACTTTTGAAAATAAAAAATCAATATCTAAATTATCTATCATCATTGTATGCTTTGTTGATATATTTTTTGGGTATTCTACAATTATTTTTACATTTTTTTTGGTGTTTGGAAGTAAAACTATATTTTTTTCTAGTTTTGTTCCATCTTCATTTATTATATTATATTCTATATTTTTGCATAATAATTCATCACTACATTTTGGATTACTCTTAATAATATCAGATAATTTTGCAGAATTTGTACCTTTATTTGCTATCTGAAATAAGAATGTTACTTTGTCTCCTGGTTCTTTTAGGTAAACAGAGTAATCACTTAAAATTGTGTTATATACATTTGGCAAAGTATAGCTTGCATTTCCAACAACATTTGCTGATATCTTTTCTAATTGAATACTCCAAACTTCTTTTTTTTCAAAAATATACTCTTTATTCATAATTACAAATGCTAGTACTAGAATTATTCCAGCAACCATAATAACCTTTTTCATATACTTCTCCTATTCTAGTTAGATTATATCAGACTAGATAGTAAAAATCAAAATATTTTTATTATTTATCTTCTATGATTATTTTGATTTTGATATTCTAAATAGCTGTTTTGTAATTCTATAATTTTATTGTTAGCTTCTTTTTTTAGTGTCATTAATTGTTTTGACATTTTTTCAAGTTCATTCTTTTTTAAATACTTTCTATATTTATTTTTTATTTCTATGCGAAATTTTTCTATCTGATTTAGCGCTTCTCTATAACTATCTCCACTGTCGTCATCACTAACTAATAAATCTGTAAGAAAATTTATAAGATTTTTGTATTTTTGATATACTTTTTTATAGACTAAAGGATTAGCAAATTTTTTATCAACAACTTTAATTTCTCTTATTTCTGCTCCATTAATTTTAAAAACTTTTCTCTTTGATGCCATTAGAAATCCATCTATGTTTATTAATTCTTCCCTTATTGTTATACTTTTCTTCTTATTACTTTTACTATTAATAGTATACATAATTTTCACCTACTTTATTAAGTCTGGTCTGTTTTTTTCTGTAAGTCTTATTCTTTCTTGATTTCTATATTCTTCTATTTTTTTATGGTCTCCTGAAAGTAATACCTCTGGGACTTCATATCCTTCAAATACTCTTGGTTTTGTATATGTTGGATAATCTAATAAATTACTTTCAAAAGATTCTTTTAGATGAGATTCCTCTTTTATAACTCCTGGTAACAATCTTATTAATGTATCCACTAAAACCATTGCGGGAATTTCTCCACCACTTAAAATATAATCTCCTATACTTATTTCCATATCACAATAGTTTTTTAATCTTTCATCAAATCCTTCATAATGCCCACATATTAATATTAAGTGTTTTTTATTTGATAATTGATATGCTATAGTTTGATTATATACTTTTCCACTTGGAGTTAATAGTATTACAACACTATCATCTTTTTTTATTTTTTTTAGGCAATCAACTATTGGTTGTAAGGCTAGTACCATTCCTGCACCTCCTCCATATGGTGTATCATCAACTTTATGGTGCGGATCCTTTGAATAATTTCTGAAATTGTGTATTTCTATTTTTACTTTTTCATCTTCTATTCCTCTTTTAATTATAGAATCATCAAATACTTTTTCAAACATATTAGGAAATAATGTTAAAATATCTATTTTCATAAATCCTCCTACATATTGTCTAATAGTTTTATATATATTACTCTCTTTTCTTTATCAATTTTTTCTATCATTGGGGAATTCATTGGTATTAAAATTTCTTTTTCTAATTGGATTCTTAATATTTTATTTGTTTTGCTTGCGTTGAAAATTTCTTTTATTATTCCCTTTTTATTATCGTTTGTCAACACTATATAAGTAATAAGTTCTTCATCTAATACTTCATTATCATCTAGTTTTAGGTTTTCTTTTAAAACATAAACATCTTTTTTCATAAGAAATAGTATTTCATTGATATTGTTATAATTATTTAAAGTAACCATATCATAGTTTTTATGTTTTCTATAGGTTTTGATTACATATTCTTTATTATCTATTAAAAGTATATTTCCAACTATAAAGACTTTTTCTTTAAAAGCAAAATCACTTAAAATTCTAACTTCACCTTTAATGCCATGAGTTGATACTACTTTTCCAACATAAATTTTATTATTCATTTTTACTCCTTAATTCATACAATAATATACTACATGCTATTCCTACATTTAGACTTTCTACTTTATCATTTAGAGGGATATATAAGTTTTTATCACATAACTTTTGTATTTCTTTTCTTACTCCATTTCCTTCATTTCCCATAATTAAACAATACTTATTTAGATTATCTTTATCTAAAGATTTAATATTTATTCCATTTTTTACGTTTGTTCCTAATATTATATAATTATTATCTTTAAGTTCTTTTATTGCTACTTTAGCATTTTTTTCTATAATATTTAGGTAACAATACATTCCTTGAGTTGCTCGTAGGACTTTTGGATTATATAAATCAACAGTATTTTCTGATAAAATAATTGTGTCTATACCAAAAGCCACACTACTTCTAATAATCGTTCCTAAGTTACCTGGATCTTGTATTTCATCTAAAAGAAGAATATGACTTCCAACTATTTTGTTTGATGATTGTTTATTACATAAAGCTATTATAGAACAGGGAGTATCCATTGATGAGACTTTTTTCATAACTTCTCTAGTGATATATGTATAGGGAACTTTGAATGGATTTATTTCACCTTCTAATAGGAATATTTCTCTAATTAAATTTGCTTTATATGCTTCTTCTACTAAATGCATTCCTTCAACAATATAAGTATTTGTTTCATTTCGGTATTTTCTTTTTTGGAGTTTTACTAGATTTTTAATTTTTTCATTTTCTAAGCTTTCTATAATCATTAAAATTCCTTCATTTCATCTTTATATTTTTTATAATTTGGCATATTTTCTTCTACTAAATTCCAAAATTCTTTAGAATGATCTCCATATACCAAATGAGTCATTTCATGTATAATTACGTAATCTAAATAGATTGGGTCTCTTTTCATTAATTCAAGATTTAAAGTTATAATATTGGTTTTTATATTACATACTCCCCAACGAGTTTTCATTTTCCTAATTCTTAATTTTGGATAAGGAATTTTTCTAGTATATTTATCATATAATGTGTCTAATCTATTTAAAAATAATATTTTGGCTTGTTTTTTATACCAATTATCTATATCAAAATTAGTAGGAATATATACTATATTATCTTTAAATACTGGTTCTTTTTCTTCTTTTTCTATTACTTCATATTTTCTTCCTAGATAGAAGAAACCTGTATTATTTTTCTTTTTAGATTCTTGTTGATTAATCATTTTAACTATTTTTTTATAATTATTTTTTATTAAATTTTCTATATATTTATTTGAAGTAAAATACGAGGTGGTTACTGATACTTTGCAATCATTTTTCACTCGTATATAAGTGTTTTTTTGCCCTATTTTTTTTTCTATTACAATTTCATATTTTTTGTTATTATATAAAAGTTCCATTGTACCACCTCTTTTATTGTACAATGTTAGATAAGAAAATGCAAAGTAATACTGAATAAAATATATCTTTTTTTTTCATAATAAAAGTGGAGGTTAATTATGGATATTAATATTAGAGAACATATTATTAATAATTTTCATGGAGATGATTTTCATACTTTAAAAAAAGCTATAGATGAAGCTGTTAAAAATATGGATGAGGTTACTCTTCCTGGGCTTGGAGTTTTTTTAGAAATTATATGGGAGGATGCTTCTTTAGAGTTAAAAAATGAAATGATTGAAATTATTAGAAAAAGGGTACAAAAAGGACTAGAGAAAGATAATCTCTAGTCTATTTTATTTATAAATTGGCTCATATACTGTTCCAGTAAACCATACTTCTCCACTTTTCTTATCACGAATAACATACATAAATGGTTTATCAAAGGTCATGTCAATTTCTTTTACTGGAACCTTAAATAAGTGTTCAAAATATGGTCCGTTTGCTGCTCCATATCCACCAAATGCTGTGGCGGCTGATGCTTTTATTCCATCGTTTGATAATTCAATAGTAGCTTGATGTATTGCTTTATCAATAGAAAGTCCTTTGCTATCTGTAATATTAGATAAGTCTGCTTTACTTTCAAAGACATCTTTAATTCCTAATTCCTGTAAATCTTTTAATAATTCTAGCTTATATTCAAATTTAAAGAATGGAATAAATCCTCTAATTCTTGTTACATATCCTTCTTCAAAACTATCTATATTAACTTCTTTTAAGTCATTTATAATTTTATTTAACTCATCTTTATTAGTATCTTTAATAAAGTCTGTAAGTTCTTTATTTTTAGGCATAATTGCAACATATTGTAGTGTCATTCCATCGTATGTATCTAAATCTTTAGCAAATGTTTTTACATTATCTGTTTCATTTACTAAGAAATCTGTGGAATTTGCTTTTTTTCCGTAGTTTTCCTTTAGCTCATTAATAAACTTGCTTACCCCTTCTTCTACAGGCATATCTTCTTTTCCTTCAGGAGTTTTTAACCATTCTTCATATTCTGGAGTAATTATTTCTCTAATTTTGTCTTCTCCTAATTCTTTTATAATATCATATTTATTAAAATCTGCTAAAACTTCTCCACCTTTGGCATTTTCTTTTCCATTAAATTCATTTTTTCTATTATATCCTCCAAAGAAATCATCTTCTGAAGAATATGGATATTCAACTACATCATAATTCATTGTACTATCATCATCTAATTTTTCATGTTCATAAGAAATTCTATAATTTCCATCATTTATACATGGTATTTTATGACTTGTTTCACAATGAATTTGATTTTTCCAGTTCATATCAATTGCTAAAGCATTAATTAAAAAGAAAACATTTCCGTCAACACTATCCACTAAATTATTAATAAGTTTAAATGTCTTATTACTTACCCAACTATTAATATTATCTGGACTTGCAAATGAATCAATTATTACTTCTGCATTATACTTATTTTTTAGAGTATCTATATATGTACTCTTAACTTCATCCTTGAAAGTATCTTTTATAAACATTGCATTAGCAAAACTCATGTGTTCACTATTAGGGTAAGATTTAGATTGATAATCTCCAATCACTGCTTCTATTTGTTTCTTTGTGTTTCCTTTTGATCCTTCAGCTAGCATTTCAAGGGCATATTTAATTGATAATGGACTATATACTTTATTTTTTGCTTCATTTTCTAGTTTTAAAAAATATAAGTCAAAATTTTCTAATGAGTTTCCACTCATTCTATATTCTGATTTTACTTCTTTTACATCAACTCTTGCTTTTGTTGTTTTACTAGGACTATTATCCTTTAATAGAAAAACTCCACCAACACAAATAATTGCTAACAAAAGAATAACTCCTACTATTATTCCACCCGTTTTTTTCTTTTTAGAAGGATTATCTTGTTTTTGATTATCATCCTCTAATACTTCTATTTTTTCATCTTTTATTTCTTCATTTGTTGATTCTTTTTCTAGTTTTTCATTTCCCATTTTTACACTCTCCTTGTATTATCATATTATATCTTTTAGCATTTCTTTTCAATCTTTTTACATAAATATTTTTATTTTACACAAAAAATAGTAACTCTCAGTTACTATTTATTTGTTAATATTAACCTTTTACAACAAATGTTAAAGATGAAGGTTTTCTTGTATCACTACTATTATTAAACTTATCAGCATCCACTTGTGTTCTTGCATATCCAGTGGTTGCTTGAGTCTTAGCAAACATCCCAGACATATTTGTTACATTACTTGTATCAAAACTACTTAAGTCTAGAGATGTTGCTTTACTATTAAAAAACATAAAACTCATATCTGTTACTTTGCTGGTATCAAAACTAGTTAAGTCTAAGTTTGTTGCTGTACTCGATGAAAACATAGAACTCATATCAGTTACTTTACTTGTATCAAAACTACTTAAGTCTAAACTTGTGGCTTTACTACTTTGAAACATTTGACTCATATTTGTTACTTTGCTTGTATCAAAGCTACTTAAGTCCAAAGTTGTTGCTTTACTATTATTAAACATCTTGTTCATATCTGTTACTTTGCTGGTATCAAAACTAGTTAAGTCTAAGTTTGTTGCTGTACTCAATGAAAACATAGAACTCATATCTTTTACATTGCTTGTATCAAAACTACTTAAGTCTAAGTTTGTTGCTGTACTCGATGAAAACATAGAACTCATATCAGTTACTTTACTTGTATCAAAACTACTTAAGTCTAAACTTGTGGCTTTACTACTTTGAAACATTTGACTCATATTTGTTACTTTGCTTGTATCAAAGCTACTTAAATCCATAACTAGTGCTTTGCTAAATCTAAACATCCCACTCATATCTGTTACGTTACTTGTATCAAAACTAGTTAAGTTTAACGTTGTAGCTTGGCTTCCAGAAAACATATCACTCATATCTGTTACGTTACTTGTATCAAAGCTACTTAAGTCCAGACTTGTGACATTACTACCAGAAAACATATAACTCATATCTTTTACATTACTTGTATCAAAACTGCTTAAGTCTAAAGTTGCTGCCTGACTTACAGAAAACATCCCACTCATATTTGTTACATTTATTGTGTTAAAATTACTTAAGTCCAAACTTGTGGCTTTACTACT
>Ga0247611_10003423_pt1 | contig 23545 bp, 20 predicted proteins | sample 177DNAGHGhighgp2_FD_192422 | JGI IMG/M metagenome (GOLD analysis project Ga0247611, IMG submission 192422) | Sheep rumen microbial communities from Palmerston North, Manawatu-Wanganui, New Zealand - 1770 DNA GHGhigh gp2 | ecosystem: Host-associated > Mammals > Digestive system > Stomach > Rumen... | reverse complement strand
ACAAAGCCTTCCTTACGGATGGTCTCAAAGCTCTGTATGCCTACGGGGTAGAATCTTTCTTGTGTCATCGCTATCGTTGTTTCGTTCGACTCATTTTCAATCGTTTGTTGTGCGCAAAGATACAAAGAAAAAGTTAGACAGCCAAAGAAAACGGATTGTTTTATTTCTGCTCATTACTTTGCGTTATTTTCCGATGCATGCAAAACGAAAAAAAGAGTCCCGAAGGCATTTGCTTCGGAACTCTCTATGTAGAAATGGGGGGAGATTCTGCGACTACTCTTCGGTCACAGCCTCCTGAACGAAGTCGAGCACGTTCTTGCGGTTGGCCTGCATGCGCTCGTACTCCTCCTTGGAGCCGACAATGAGTTTGTCGAACTCGCGCAGACCGGTACCGGCGGGAATGAGATGACCGCAGATGACGTTCTCCTTCATGCCCTCGAGATAGTCCTGCTTGCCGCGGATGGCTGCCTCGTTGAGCACCTTCGTTGTTTCCTGGAAGGATGCAGCCGACATGAAGCTCTTCGTCTGCAGGGCGGCACGGGTGATACCTTGGAGAATCTGCGTAGACGTGGCAGGCACGGCATCGCGCACCTGGACGAGGTGCAGGTCACGGCGTTTCAGGCTGGAGTTCTCGTCGCGCAGACGACGTGCGGTGACTATCTGTCCGGCCTTCAGCTGGTCGCTGTCGCCAGCATCGGTGACTACCTTCTTGCCCCAGATGCGGTCGTTCTCCTCGGCAAAGTCGAGCTTGTCGACAATTTCCTGTTCGAGGAACGAGGTGTCGCCGGGATCGTTGATCTGCACCTTGCGCATCATCTGGCGCACGATAATCTCGAAGTGCTTGTCGTTGATCTTGATGCCCTGCAGGCGGTAGACGTCCTGCACCTCGTTGACGATGTATTCCTGAACGGCGGTCGGGCCCTTGATGGCCAGGATGTCACCAGGAGTGATGGCACCGTCGGAGAGCGGAGTGCCGGCACGCACAGCGTCGTGCTCCTGCACCAGGATCTGCTTGGAGAGCGAGACGAGGTACTTGCGCTGGTCGCCCGTCTTTGAGGTAACGATAATCTCGCGGTTGCCGCGCTTCACCTTGCCCATGGTGACCTCGCCATCGATCTCGGAGACAACAGCGGGGTTCGACGGGTTGCGAGCCTCGAACAGCTCGGTGACACGGGGCAGACCGGCGGTGATATCACCACCCTTGGCGGCTGCACGCGGAATCTTGACGAGGGTCTCACCGGTCTTGACGGTCTGTCCGTCCTCGACAACAACGTGACCACCCACGGGGAAGTTATAGGTTCCAATCTTATCGCCATTGGCATCGAGCACATCGCAGGTGGGCACCTTGGTCTTGTCCTTCGACTCGGTGACGATCTTCTCGGTGAGGCCCGTGGTCTCGTCGGTCTCGGCACGGAAGGTGACGCCCTCGATGACGTCGTTGAACTTCAGCGTACCAGCATATTCGGTGACGATAACGGCGTTGAAGGGATCCCACTGAGCAATCTTCTCGCCCTTCTGGACGACTTCGCCGTGACGGAAGTAGAGCGAAGAACCGTAAGGGATGTTGACCTTCGAGAGCACAATCTTGGTGTTCGGGTCTACGAAGCTGATTTCGCCCAGACGCGAGACCACCATCTCGCACTCACGGCCGTCCTCATCGAAGGGCACGGTACGCACCTCTTCCAACTCGATACGAGCCGACTCGTACTTCGCCATGATGCTTGCATTGGCAGCTGCGTTGGCAGCCACACCACCGGCGTGGAACGTACGGAGCGTGAGCTGCGTACCCGGCTCGCCAATAGCCTGTGCGGCAATGACGCCGACGGCCTCGCCCTTCTGCACCATGCGCCGTGTAGCCAGGTTGCGTCCGTAACACTTGCGGCAGACACCCTTCTTCGATTCGCAGGTGAGCACGGAGCGGATCTCTACACTCTCTATCTCGGCCTTCTCGATCTGATCGGCAATATCCTCAGTGATTTCCTCACCGGCCTCAAGGATGACGTCGCCCGTCTTCGGATTGATGATGTCGTGAACGGTGACACGGCCCAGGATGCGCTCGGCCAGCGAGGAGATGATTTCGTCGCCGCTCTTGAGGGCGGTGCAGACGAGACCGCGCAGGGTGCCGCAGTCTTCCTCGGTGATGATCACATCGTGGCTGACGTCCACCAGACGGCGGGTCAGGTATCCGGCATCGGCCGTCTTCATGGCGGTGTCGGCCAGACCCTTACGGGCACCGTGGGTAGAGATGAAGTACTCCAGCACGGACATGCCCTCCTTGAAGTTCGACAGGATGGGGTTCTCAATAATCTGGTGTCCCTCGGCACCGGCCTTCTGGGGCTTGGCCATCAGACCGCGGATACCGGAGAGCTGCTTGATCTGGTCCTTACTACCACGGGCGCCGGAGTCGAGCATCATGAACACGGCATTGAAGCCCTGGTCGGCCTCGGTCATCTCCTTCATCAGGATGTTGCCGATGTCGTTGTTCACGTGGGTCCAGGTGTCGATAACCTGGTTATAGCGCTCGTTGTCGGTGATGAAACCCATGTTGTAGTTATCGGTGATCTGCTGCACCTCGTCGTTACCCTTCTCGATGAGCTCGGCCTTCTCCTTCGGGATGATGATGTCATCAAGATTGAACGACAGACCAGCCAGATAAGCCATGCGATAGCCCAGGTTCTTGATACCGTCGAGGAAGGCGCAGGCCTCTGCGAAGCCAACGTTCTTGATGACATCGGCGATGATGTCGCGCAGCGACTTCTTCGAGATGACCTTGTTGACATAGCCCACCTCGGGCGGCACGATACCGTTGACGATGACACGTCCCACGGAGGTCTCCACCTGATGGCGGATCTTCTTGCCGTCGACCACGTCGTCAACGATGACCTTTACCTGTGCATGCAGGTCGCACTTGCCTTCGTTGTGGGCAATGATGGCTTCCTCAGGACCATAGAACGAGAGTCCCTCGCCCTTGGCACCGGGACGTATCTTTGTAATATAGTACAGTCCGAGCACCATGTCCTGCGAAGGCACGGTGATAGGAGCACCGTTGGCGGGATTCAGGATGTTATGGCTCTGCAGCATGAGCAACTGTGCCTCAAGGATGGCCTCGTTGCTCAGGGGAAGGTGCACGGCCATCTGGTCGCCGTCGAAGTCGGCGTTGAAGGCGGTACATGCCAGCGGGTGCAGCTGGATGGCCTTACCCTCGATGAGCTTGGGCTGGAAGGCCTGGATACCCAGTCGGTGCAGCGTAGGAGCACGGTTGAGGAGCACGGGGTGACCCTTCATCACGTTCTCCAGAATGTCCCAAATGACGGGCTCACGACGGTCGACGATCTTCTTGGCCGACTTCACGGTCTTGACGATGCCGCGCTCGATGAGCTTGCGGATGATGAACGGCTTGTAGAGCTCGGCAGCCATGAGCGTGGGCAGTCCGCACTCGCCCATCTTCAGCTCGGGGCCTACGACGATAACCGAACGTGCGGAGTAGTCGACACGCTTACCAAGCAGGTTCTGACGGAAGCGTCCCTGCTTACCCTTCAGCGAGTCAGAGAGTGACTTCAGGGGACGGTTGCTGTCGCTCTTCACGGCGCTGGACTTGCGGCTGTTGTCAAACAGCGAGTCAACGGCCTCCTGCAGCATGCGCTTCTCGTTGCGCAGAATGACCTCGGGAGCCTTGATCTCCATGAGGCGCTTCAGGCGGTTGTTACGGATGATGACACGACGATAGAGGTCGTTCAGGTCGCTGGTGGCAAAACGTCCGCCATCCAGCGGCACCAACGGGCGCAGCTCGGGAGGCGTCACGGGGATAATCTTCATGATCATCCATTCCGGACGGTTGATGCCCTTCTCGACGCTCGAACGGAAAGCCTCGACCACCTGCAGGCGCTTCAGGGCCTCGTTCTTGCGCTGCTGCGACGAGTCGGTATTGGCACGGTCGCGCAGTTCATAACTCAGCGAGTCAAGGTCAAGGCTCTGCAGCAGCTCATAGACGGCCTCTGCACCCATCTTGGCCACGAACTTATTGGGATCGCTGTCCTCGAGCAGGTAATTATCCTCAGACAGCTGGTTGTCCAGTATTTCATTGTACTCGTCCTCAGAGAGGAGGTCGAACTTCTGCGATCCGAGCAGGGGCTCGCCATCGGCATTCTTGCGGCCTTCCAACGGACCGGGCTGAATGACCACATAGCGCTCGTAGTAGATGATGGCATCGAGCTTCTTCGTGGGAAGTCCCAGAAGATAACCAATTTTGTTGGGCAGCGAACGGAAGTACCAGATGTGGGCAACGGGTACCACCAGTTCGATGTGGCCGCTACGCTCACGGCGCACCTTCTTCTCGGTGACCTCCACACCGCAACGGTCGCAGACGATGCCCTTGTAGCGGATGCGCTTATATTTTCCGCATGCACACTCATAGTCCTTCGTAGGACCGAAGATGCGCTCGCAGAAGAGGCCGTCGCGCTCAGGCTTGTAGGTGCGATAGTTGATGGTCTCTGGCTTGGTCACTTCGCCAAAGCTGCTCTCGAGGATCTCTTCCGGTGAGGCCAGTCCGATGGTAATCTTGGTGAAATTACTCTTTGTCTTTGTATCTTTCTTGAAAGCCATAATTTTCAATTTTCAATTTTCAATTTTCAATTACCTTTAGTCGAGGGTGACGCTCAATCCCAGACCACGCAGCTCGTGCAGCAGCACGTTGAGCGATTCGGGAATGCCGGGTGTAGGCATCGGCTCGCCCTTGACAATGGCCTCGTAAGCCTTCGAACGACCCACGGTATCATCAGACTTGATAGTCAGTATCTCCTGCAGCACGTGGCTGGCGCCAAAGGCCTCCAGTGCCCAGACCTCCATCTCACCGAAACGCTGTCCACCGAACTGTGCCTTACCACCGAGCGGCTGCTGGGTAATGAGGCTGTACGGGCCGATGCTGCGTGCGTGCATCTTGTCCTCGACCATGTGGCCCAGCTTCAGGAAGTAGGTGATACCCACCGTTGCGGGCTGGTCGAACTTCTCGCCGGTCTCGCCGTCGTAGAGGTGCGTGGAGCAGAGTCGCGGCAGTCCGGCCTTGTCAGTCCACTCGGCCAGGTCGTCGAGCTTGGCACCGTCGAAGATCGGAGTAGCGAACTTCACGCCGAGACGCTTGCCGGCAGCACCGAGGATAGCCTCAAAGATCTGTCCGAGGTTCATGCGCGAAGGCACGCCCAGCGGGTTCAGCACCAGGTCGACGGGACGTCCGTCCTCGAGGAACGGCATGTCCTCCTGACGCACCACCTTCGACACGATACCCTTGTTACCGTGACGGCCGGCCAGTTTGTCACCCACGCCAATCTTACGTTTCTTGGCCACATAGACCTTGGCCATCTGCAGGATGCCCGAGGGCAGCTCGTCGCCGATGGTGATGGCAAACTTCTTGCGCTTCATCTCAGCATCGAGCAGCTTGTATTTCTTCATATAGTTGATGATGAGCTGAGCAATCAACTGGTTCTTGTGCTCATCATTCGTCCACTTGTTTGTCTGGATGTCGCCATACTCCAGGTTCTTCAGTGCAGTGACCGTGAACTTCGAGCCCTTGGAGATTACCTCTGCGCCCGTATAGTCCTTCACGCCCTGCGACGTCTTACCCTTGGTCAGCTCCATCAGTTTGTCAATGAGGATGTCCTTCAGGTCGTCCACCTTTGCATCATACTCCTCGTCAATCTTGGCCAGGATCTGCTTGTCCTGTATCTTAGTCTGACGGGTCTTGATGGCACGTGCAAAGAGCTTCTTGTCGATGATGACACCTGTCAGCGACGGGTTGGCCTTCAGCGACGAGTCCTTCACGTCGCCGGCCTTGTCGCCGAAGATGGCGCGAAGCAGTTTCTCCTCGGGCGAGGGATCGCTCTCTCCCTTCGGCGAAATCTTGCCGATGAGGATGTCGCCGGGCTCCACACGGGCACCGACACGGATGATACCGTTCTCGTCCAGGTCCTTCGTAGCCTCCTCACTGACATTGGGGATGTCGGCAGTGAACTCCTCCACGCCACGCTTCGTTTCACGGACATCGAGCGAATACTCATCGACATGGACCGAAGTCAGGATGTCCTCACGCACGATGCGCTCGTTCAGCACGATGGCATCCTCATAGTTGTAACCCTTCCAGGGCATGTAGGCCACGAGCAGGTTACGTCCCAGTGCCAGCTCGCCATTCTCTGTGGCGTAGCCCTCGGTCAGGATGTCGCCCTTCTTCACGCGCTGCCCCTTGTTGCAGATAGGACGCAGGTCAATGGTCATGTTCTGGTTGGTGCGGCGGAACTTCGAGATGCGGTATTCCTTCAGGGCCGGCTCGAAGCTGACGAACTCTTCGTCCTCGGTGCGATCGTAGAGGATGCGGATGGTCGTAGCGTCGACATACTCCACGACGCCTTCGCCCTCGGCAGTGACCATGGTGCGGCTGTCCTCACAGACCTGCTTCTCGATACCGGTACCCACGATGGGAGCCTCGTTGTGCAGCAGAGGCACAGCCTGGCGCATCATGTTCGATCCCATCAGTGCGCGGTGGGCATCATCGTGCTCCAGGAAGGGAATCAGCGAAGCAGCAATAGAGGCAATCTGCTGGGGCGACACGTCCATGAGGTCAACGTCTGAGGGCGGCACAACGGGGAAGTCGGCATCCTGGCGGCACTTCACCACCTTGCGAATGAACGTTCCGTCATCATTCAGCGGGGCGTTGCCCTGACCGATGATGTGCTCGGACTCTTCCTCGGCGGTCAGGTAGACAATCTCGTCATTGTTCAGATTGGCCACGCCATTCTCCACCTTGCGGTACGGGGTCTGGATGAAGCCCAGCTCATTGATCTTTGCATAGACACAGAGCGACGAAATCAGACCGATGTTCGGGCCTTCAGGGCTCTCAATCGGGCAGAGGCGTCCATAGTGGGTATAGTGCACGTCGCGCACCTCGAAGCCGGCACGCTCACGCGACAGACCACCAGGACCCAGTGCAGAGAGACGACGCTTGTGGGTCACCTCGGCCAGCGGGTTGGTCTGGTCCATGAACTGGCTGAGGGGGTTCGTTCCGAAGAACGAGTTGATGACACTCGATATGGTCTTGGCGTTGATCAGGTCGGTCGGCGTGAACACCTCGTTGTCACGGACGTTCATGCGCTCACGGATGGTGCGGCTCATGCGGGCCAGGCCAATGCTGAACTGGTTGGAGAGCTGCTCTCCGACGGTGCGCACACGACGGTTCGACAGGTGGTCGATATCGTCGACGGCGGCCTTCGAGTTGATGAGCTGGATCAGGTACTTGATAATCTCAATGATATCCTCCTTCGTCAGCACACGGACGTCCATCTCCGTGGCTAAGCCCAGTTTCTTATTGATGCGGTAGCGGCCCACATCGCCCAAGTCATAGCGCTTGTCAGAGAAGAACAGGTTCTGAATTACCTCACGGGCGCTGGCGTCATCGGCAGGATCGGCATTGCGCAACTGACGATAGATGTAGAGCACAGCCTCCTTCTCCGAGTTCGAGGGATCCTTTGCCAGCGTGTTGAAGATGATGCTGTAGTCCTGTGCCACACCTTCGTCCTTATGCACCAGGATGGTCTGAGCACCGCTCTCGAGAATATCCTCCATATTCTCTTCGGTAATCTCGGTGTCGCGCTTGATCAGGACCTCATTACGCTCGATGGAAACCACCTCACCGGTATCCTCATCGACGAAGTCCTCGTTCCAGCTCTTCAGCACATTACCGGCCAGCTTAGAACCGATGACCTTCTTCAGGTTGGCCTTGTTCACCTTCACCTCCTCAGCGAGGTTGAAAATCTCAAGGATGTCCTTGTCGGCCTCGAAGCCAATGGCACGCAGCAGCGTAGTAACAGGCAACTTCTTCTTACGGTCGATGTAGGCATACATCACGTTGTTGATGTCGGTAGCAAACTCAATCCATGAGCCCTTGAACGGGATGATACGGGCGGAATAGAGCAGCGTGCCGTTGGAGTGTACGCTCTGTCCGAAGAACACACCGGGCGAACGATGCAGCTGCGACACCACGACGCGCTCGGCACCATTGATGACGAACGTACCATTGGCCGTCATGTAGGGGATGGGGCCAAGGAACACATCCTGAATAACTGTCGGAAAATCTACGTGGTCCGGGTCTGTACAGTACAGTTTCAGTTTGGCCTTCAGAGGTACGCTATAGGTAAGACCGCGCTCCAGACACTCGTCAATGGTGTAGCGGGGCGGGTCGATATAGTAATCCAGGAACTCAAGTACGAAGCTATTTCGCGTGTCGGTGATAGGGAAATTCTCGGCGAACACCTTATACAGTCCGTCGTTCTTGCGGTCCTCAGGCGGTGTGTCTAACTGTAGAAAGTCCTTGAAAGACTTTAACTGCACATCGAGGAAGTCCGGCAGGGGCATCGGGTTCTTGACGCTGCCAAAGTTTACTCTGTTGTCTATTACTTTCGAAGTCATATAATTAATTTATTGTGTTTATAAACCGGAAACTCCGGAGATTCCGGATTATCCGGATTTATAAAAGACAAGAAAAGGTTAGGAACCCTCTACTGGAGAGTTCCTAACCAAATTGGTATTGTTGTGTTCTGAATTACTTCAGCTCAACCTCGGCACCAGCGGCCTCGATGGTCTTCTTCAGGTTCTCAGCCTCTTCCTTCGACAGGCCCTCCTTCACGGTAGCGGGTGCACCGTCAACGAGCTCCTTAGCTTCCTTCAGGCCAAGACCGCAAGCTTCCTTCACAGCCTTCACGACCTGCAGCTTAGCAGCACCGGCCGACTTCAGGACCACGTCGAACGAGGTCTTCTCCTCAGCAGCAGCAGCCTCACCGCCAGCAGCGGGGCCAGCAGCAACTGCAACAGCTGCAGCAGCAGGCTCAATTCCGTACTCATCCTTCAGGATGGTTGCCAACTCGTTAACTTCTTTCACAGTAAGGTTTACCAACTCTTCTGCAATAGCTTTAATATCTGCCATTTTATTTAAAATTTAATTGTTTTTAATGTTAATGAAATTATCTTTTCGCTTATTTGTTACGCTCAGCGATAGCGTCAAGCAGGCCATGGATCTTACCACCGGCATTGAGACCAGAGATAACGTTCTTGATCGGCGACTGCAGCAGAGCCACAACATCGGCAATAAGCTCGTTCTTGCTCTTGATGGCAACGAGTTCCTCAAGCTTGTCGGCACCCACGAAGAAGCTCTCTTCAGCATAGGCACCCTTCAGTGCGGGAATCTCTTGCTTCTTGGTCTTGTATTCCTTCAGGAGCTTGGCGGGTGCATTAGCCACCTGGGTGAACATCAGGGCAGTGTTGCCCTTGAGGCACTCGTACAGGGGCGAGTAATCCAACTCGGCATTCTCGAAGGCCTTGTGCAGCAGCTTGTTCTTCACCACGAGCAGCTTCACATCGTTCTTGAAGCAGTTGCGGCGCAGACTGCTGGTCTGCTCGGCATTGAGACCCGTCAGGTCAACAAGGTAGAAATGAGGATACTCCTTGAGTTTCTCTCCAAGTTCTACGATAATAGTATCTTTTAATTCCTTTTTCATTTGTCTAATCTTTTAGCGAGTTATTCAACTGATTTAGGATCTACCTTGATACCCTTACTCATAGTGCTCGAAACAAAGATACTCTTCAGATACGTACCCTTTGCGGCAGCAGGCTTCAGTTTGATAATGGTGGAGATGAACTCCTTGGCATTCTCAAAAATCTGATCGGGGGTGAAGGTGATCTTACCAATCGACGTGTGCACGATACCGGCCTTGTCGACCTTGAAGTCAATCTTACCCTGCTTAACTTCCTTCACTGCCTTAGCAACATCCATAGTCACAGTGCCACTCTTGGGGTTAGGCATCAGGCCACGGGGACCGAGGATACGACCCAAGGGACCCAGCTTACCCATGCACGAGGGCATCGTAATGATTACATCAACATCGGTCCAACCACCTTTGATCTTATCGATATACTCGTCGAGACCAACATAGTCGGCACCTGCTTCCTTGGCGGCAGCCTCCTGATCAGGAGTGCAGAGAGCGAGCACGCGCGTCACCTTACCAGTGCCGTTCGGCAGCGACACAACGCCGCGAACCATCTGGTTGGCCTTACGCGGATCAACGCCCAAGCGAACATCGATATCGACAGAAGCCTCAAACTTGGTCGTGGTAATCTCCTTGACCAACTGTGCTGCTTCCTTCAAGGTGTATGCCTTCCCTGCTTCAATCTTATCAGCTACCAACTTCTGATTTTTTGTCAGTTTACTCATTGTTCTTTAAAAATTGAAGTTATTGTTTATTTACCAGGGAACTCCCCTTGTACAGTGATACCCATGCTACGTGCTGTACCGGCAATCACTTTCATTGCAGACTCAACGGTGAAGCAGTTCAAATCAGGCAACTTATCCTCGGCGATGGTACGGATCTGATCCCAGGTCACAGAAGCGACCTTCTTACGGTTAGGCTCAGATGAACCGCCCTTCACCTTGGCAGCTTCCATCAGCTGAACAGCTGCAGGAGGCGTCTTGATGACGAAAGAGAATGACTTGTCGGTATAGTATGTGATAACGACAGGAAGAACCTTGCCTGCCTTATCCTGGGTTCTGGCGTTGAACTCCTTGCAGAATCCCATAATGTTAATACCCTTCGAACCCAGAGCAGGTCCTACGGGAGGAGAGGGATTCGCAGCGCCACCTTTAATCTGTAATTTGATTAATCCAGCAACTTCTTTAGCCATTTCTGTTTATAATAAAATAATTGTTTGTTATATAAGCCAAGGAGTGGAAGCCTCCTGGCCGTATATAGAACTCGGACGCACCGTAACAAATTGCGCCCTATTCTTTCTCTACTTGATTAAATCCGAGCTCAAGCGGCGTCTTGCGTCCGAAGATCTTGACCATCACCTTGAGCTTACGCTTCTCGGCGTTCACCTCCTCAATGACACCACTGAAACCGCTGAACGGTCCGTCGGTCACCTTCACAGCCTCGTCAAGACTATAAGGAACGCTGACCTCCTCGGTACGTATGGCCGTATCCTCTACGGTTCCGAGAATGCGATTGATGTCGGCCTGACGAACGGGACTGGGGTTGTCCATGCCACCAAGGAAACCGAGCACATTAGGTATGAAGCGAAGCGTATGCGCAATCTCGCCGTCAAGGATTGCCTCAACGAGTACATAGCCAGGAAGAAAAAGCTTCTCCTTGACTACCCTCTTTCCGTTGCGGATCTGGGCATACTTCTCTGTAGGCAACAGAACCTGACCAACATGGTCGGCCAGTGTCTGATTGTTTCTCATCAATGCCTCAAGATATTCCTTAACCTTAGCTTCCTTACCGCTAACGGCTTTCAGGACATACCATTTCATTCCTTTCGTCTCAGCCATCGCCTTCTAACAGCACATTTATGCGGGATAAACCAACTTCATAATGTTCTCGAAACAGAAATCCATCACCCACACGACAACAGCGATAATTACAGAAGCAGAGAGCACAACAACAGCGCTCTGAGTCAGCTCCTTATAAGTGGGCCAAGTAACCTTATGTGCCAGTTCCTCGTAGCACAGCTTACAATAATTGATAAACTTCTTCATTTACGTCTTTTCTTTATAGCACGGGAAGGAGGACTCGAACCCACGACCCTCGGTTTTGGAGACCGATGCTCTACCAACTGAGCTATTCCCGTAAGTAAGCCCCCACCCTTGAGCGGGGGCTTGTTTTATCTAGAGATACTAGATTTCTAGAAGGGCTAGATAATCTAGAGGCTTTAGAGGATTAATCCTCGTAGACCTCGGTGATCTGGCCAGAGCCAACGGTGCGGCCACCCTCGCGGATTGCGAAACGCAGACCCTTGTTCAGAGCAACGGCGTAGATGAGCTCGACATTGATCTCGACGTTATCGCCAGGCATCACCATCTCAACGCCTTCGGGCAGAGAAATCTCACCCGTGCAGTCCATGGTGCGGAGATAGAACTGGGGACGATACTTGTTGCCGAACGGAGTGTGACGGCCACCCTCTTCCTTCTTCAGGACGTAGATAGAAGCCTTGAACTTCTTGTAGGGCTTGATCTCACCGGGCTTGCAGAGCACCATACCACGCTTGATCTCGTTCTTGTCGATACCGCGGAGCAGCAGACCCACGTTGTCACCAGCCTGACCCTCATCGAGCAGCTTGCGGAACATCTCCACACCGGTAACAACCGAGTTCTTGTCCTCACCGAGGCCGAGCAGCTCAACAGCGTCGCCCACGTGAATCACACCAGTCTCGATACGACCAGTAGCCACAGTACCACGGCCAGTGATTGAGAACACGTCCTCAACAGGCATCAAGAAGGGCTTGTCGGTAGCGCGAGGAGGCTCCTGGATCCAAGTGTCGCAGGTATCCATCAGCTCCATCACCTTCTGCTCCCACTTCTCAACACCGTTCAGGGCACCGAGTGCAGAACCACGGATGATAGGAGTATCGTCCTCGAACTCATACTGAGCAAGAATCTCCTGAACCTCCATCTCAACGAGCTCCAGCATCTCCTCGTCGTCAACCATATCACACTTGTTCAGGAAGACAACCAGACGGGGAACGTTCACCTGACGGGCGAGCAGCACGTGCTCACGGGTCTGAGGCATAGGACCATCGGTAGCAGCCACAACCAGGATAGCACCATCCATCTGGGCAGCACCAGTAACCATGTTCTTCACATAGTCAGCGTGTCCCGGGCAGTCCACGTGTGCATAGTGACGCTTAGCGGTCTCATACTCCACGTGAGCGGTGTTGATGGTGATACCACGCTCCTTCTCCTCAGGAGCATTGTCAATCTGGTCGAACGACTTCACTTCAGAGAGACCCTGCTTAGCCAGAACGGTGGTGATAGCGGCGGTCAAAGTGGTCTTACCATGGTCAACGTGACCGATAGTACCGATGTTTACGTGCGGTTTGGTACGCACAAAGGTTTCTTTTGCCATTGTTGTTTCTAATTTATAAATTTATTTTAATTACGATGTTTTTGCTCCTCCAATCCATCTCCCAAAGAGAGAGCTGTAACTGAGAGTTGAACTCAGGACCTCTTCCTTACCAAGGAAGTGCTCTACCACTGAGCTATTACAGCATTGCTTGTTTATAGAGCGGAAAACGGGGCTCAAACCCGCGACCCCCAGCTTGGAAGGCTAGTGCTCTATCAACTGAGCTATTTCCGCAAAAACGACTCTTGAGAGTGGGAGGTGATGGATTCGAACCACCGAAGTCGAAAGACAACAGATTTACAGTCTGCCCCATTTGGCCGCTCTGGAAACCTCCCAATATTTTCATCTTTGGCTTCCGTCCTTCCAGACTTCCGCCCATCCGAGCCTCTTGTCGGATTCGAACCAACGACCCCGAGATTACAAATCACGTGCTCTGGCCAACTGAGCTAAAGAGGCTTTCTTGTGCAGCCGTCTCCTCTTCAGATTTACGACCTGTTGGAAAACGGCTGCAAAGTTACGACTTATTTTTGAATTACCAAAACTTTTCCGAGTTTTTTTTAGTAATTTCTCAATTTTTCCTTAAATTTCTGCAGTTGCACCCTCATTGAGTCAACGCAAAGGTCTACTCCTTCTTCAAATGTGTCGCTTACCTTTTCCACATGAAGTGTGTTTCCAGGTACTGCCACTGACAGGCTCGTTTCCTTATTTTGAGCTGTAGCGGGCTTGACGACTTTCAATTGCACCTCTACTTTCTGAATATCTTCAAATGACTTTTCTAACTTGGCGACCTTCTTCTCGATGAACGCCTCTAACTTCTCGGTAGCGTCGAAATGAATCGACTGAATCTTAATTTCCATAGTTACCTCCTATTTTTTAAAAGTTAAACTATAAAGGTCAGCCCCTTGGGTGGGCATCCTTGTAAACTCGCTTCATCTGCTCGAATGTGGCATGCGTATAGATCTCTGTAGTCTTGACGCTCTCATGTCCGAGCAGCTGCCTAACGTTCTCGAGACCTGCACCATGGTTGAGCAGGGCCGTTGCGAAGGAGTGTCTCAGCACATGCGGCGAGCGCTTGCTCAGGTTTGTTGCGCCTGTCAGGTGCTTTTTCACTTCCGTGTACACCTGTCCGCCTGTCATCCTCCGCCCCTTGTTGTCAAGGAAGAGTGCTTCGCCGGTGTTGCCGAACTGCTCTTCTCGGGCTGCCATGTAGGTTCGCAGTGCCTCTTCCAGCTCGTCGCCGAAAGGAATCACCCTTTGTTTGCGTCGTTTTCCAGTCACCCGGATCTGTCGCGTGGTGAAATCCACATCCTTGTCGTCGAGTGCGGTGAGCTCGCTGCGCCTAAGGCCGGCTTCGTAGAGCATTATTAATATAGTACGTGCGCGTACATTTTTATAATCTTTACCCCACGACTCCTCGTCTAAAAGGCTGTTCATCTCGCGCTCCTTAACAAATTGCGGCAGCGGTTTCTGCCTCCTCGGCCCTGTGATGCAGTGGGCCGGATCGAGCTGAACCAACTTGCGTGCCAGTGCGAATCGGAAGAACGACCGCACGGCCGCCAGGTCTGCGCATATTGTCGTGGCTTTGTTTCCCGCATCCACACGTGTCTCCACCCACTCTCGGATGACGTCGGCGTCGACCGTCGACCACGTGAGCCCCTCATCTTTCCGCTCGAAGTAGTTTTCGAAGTCACGCAGACTCCTTTCATACCTCAGGACCGTGAGTTCGCTTCTGTTGCGCTCAAGGCGCAAATAGCTGAGAAACAGGCCAATCATAGTTGCCACTCGTTGCCATCAACGATTTTATGGCACGAATTTACGGAAATTTATTGAAACTACCAAATTTTCCGAAGAAAAAATTACTCCTCGGCAGTACGAAGCTGCTGTACGTAGATGGCATGCTCCATCTTCAGGCGCTTCAGAACAGACGGCTTGTCAAACTGCTGACGACGACGCAGCTCTTTCACAACACCAGTCTTTTCATACTTTCTCTTGAACTTCTTGAGGGCCCTTTCGATGTTCTCGCCTTCTTTTACAGGTACGATAATCATTGCTTTTTTGGTTTTAATTATTTAAAATTGTTATACATTTATGCATACTTCGGGCACAGGGGCCACGAATTGCGGGTGCAAAATTACAACTTTTTTGCGGAACAGCCAAGTTTTGGGCTGTATTTTCTTCATTTTCAGCGAAAAAACACCCTAACCATGGATAAAAACATCGTAACCGACACGCATTTTGAGGCAAAGTGCCTTGCATTATGCGGCAAAACGCATGACACTTTGCCGCAAAACGCAAGGCATTATGCGGCAAAACGCATGACACTTTGCCGCAAAATGCAACCCCATTATGCGGCAAAACGCAGCCCATTTTGCCGCAAAACGCAATCAGACTGAAAAAGGTTGAGAAAACGATTGTCGTCTGAGTTTTTTTCGCTACTTTTGCATCCAATTCACATTACCATCATCAGAAACAATCACACAATGGCACTAATAAAGAGTTACAAAGGCATGCGTCCCAAATGGGGACATGACTGCTATTTCAGCGAGAACGCAACCATCGTTGGCGACGTGACGATGGGTGACGAATGCTCAGTATGGTTCAATGCCGTGGTGCGTGGCGACGTAGCCCCCATCACCATCGGCGACCGCACCAACGTGCAAGACGGGTCGTGCGTACACGTGACCCACGACACGGGTCCCACCCACATTGGCAGCGACGTGACCATAGGCCACAACGTCACCGTGCATGCCTGCACCATCCACGACGGTGCGCTCATCGGCATGGGCAGCACGCTGCTCGACGGATGCGAAATTGGCGAAGGGGCCATCGTGGCGGCCGGAGCCCTGGTGCTACAGAACACGAAGATTCCGCCTCATGAGATCTGGGGCGGGGTGCCGGCAAAGTATCTGAAACCTACCCGTCCGGGCCAGACCGACAACGCCGCGCACTACGTGGCCTACAGCAAGGAGTATCTGGCCGAACAGGAGTAAGCTGTCATTTCCCGTCTTCTGCCGTCAAGGTTGCTACGACATACTCCGAGCGGGTGCCGATGCGGAATTTCCCGCCCCAGATGCCCATGCCCGACGACACGTAGTAGTGGGTGTTGCCACGCTGATAAGGCCCGAAAGAACACTCGTAGACACGGTCGGTAATCCAGGAGATGGGCCACACCTGACCATGATGGGTGTGCCCGCTAAACTGAAAATTGATACCGGCTTGCTCTGTCTGCGCAAGTTCGTAGGGCTGATGATCCAGCAGAATGGTGTAGAGCGGCTTTCCGGCAGGAGCCTGGGCCTTGGCCTCTTTGACCAGCTGCGTCAGCGGCTTGCGGCGGACGTTGGTACGGTCGTCACGCCCCATGATGAGCAGATTGCCCTCGACGGCACTGCTGTCGCACAGCAGACGGATGCCGGCATCGGCGAAGAACTGCCGTACACGCGGATCGCGGGAATAGTACTCGTGATTGCCCAAGCAAGCATATACAGGCGCATGGATTCTTCTCATTTCCTCGGCCATGTTCTCTTCCATGAGCGGACGCATGCTCATGTCGACAATATCACCCGCTATAAGCACCACGTCGGGATGCTCGTCGTTAATCATATCGACCCACCGAGCCAGCTCCTTCCTCGGGTTGTGATAGCCCAGATGCAAGTCGCTCAGCATCACCAGTCTGACGGGGGCAGCCAAGGGCACATCGGTCTTGAGCGGCAAGGTTACGCGCACCTTATTATAATAATGAATGTTTCCATAAAGGAAAACGGCGAACATGCCCAGTACGATGGCAGCCGTGACCACCAAGTTCTGGTGCAGCCACTCCTGACGGACAAGCCGGAACAGCCTCCCCAGGTCGAGCAACAGGAAAAGGATGGCCAGATAGAGCAGTACGAAGAGCGATGAATTGCCCACGTCGTAGACCATCCGGGCCAGCCACATAGGCATGCGGTCGACGAAACGCCCCAGGTTCAGGAACAACATCAGGAAAGACAGCAGCCCGACAAGCAGCAGGGCAGCACGCCACCACGGCGACAACGGCACTAGAAGCCACACATGCCAGCCAATGTAAAGCATACCCAGGAGGGGCAGCAACAGTAAGACAATCATCCACATACTACATTCTGTTATCCGATGTAAAAGTACAACTTGCTGCAAAATTACAACAAAAAAAGGAAGGAATCGTCCATAGATGTCTGTTTTATTTTACTAAAAACATCAAAAAAGCCAATAAAATAGCGATTTTGAGTATTATTTTATTTTTTTTTTCGTAATATCAGTAATTTTTCGTACTTTTACCGCCGCAATTCGAAAAAGACAAGACAGCAGCACGTCAGCCCCACCGCAAACGGCCGACTCTGCGAGGTTGCCTCTTTCAATCCATGTCGAACCAACATACATACTAAAGGATTAGGTCCGATATGTCCACATTGTCTAATGTGAATCCTCGTCCCGACGAGGTTAATCCTGACAGCATTGGGTTTACCCCCGATGCCTACCCCGAAGCAAAAAGCTCAAAAACAGGGGTGTCGGTAAGGTATGCCTACGACCCAGGAAAGAAATGGTACGTGTTCCGTGCCTCCTACCAGCGCGAGGACAAGGCATCGGACTATCTGGTGGACGACGGAACCTACACCTACATTGCCAAGAAATATGTGGAGAAGTATGTCAAGGGCAAGCGCAAGAAGTTCCTCGTGACGCTGATTCCCAACATGGTGTTCGCCTACACCACCGCCGAAAAGGCAGAGGAATATGTCAACGGCACCCCTTCGCTGAGCTACCTGAGCTATTACTACAACCACTTCGAGAAAGACGCAAGCCAGAAGAACCCGCCGCTGACGGTTCCCAGCGAGGAAATGCACCGCTACATCAAGGCCACCTGCAACAGGAGCAAGCACCTGCTGTTTGTAGACCCGTCGCAGTGCCACTACAAAGGCGGCGAAATGGTGGTGGTGACCGACGGTCCCTTCCAGGGCGTCGAGGGCAAAGTGGCCCGTGTGGCGGGCCAGCAGCGAGTGGTCGTGGCACTGTCGAAGATTGGTCTGATCTCTACTGCCTACATCCCCACGGCATTCATCAAGAAACTGGAATAATAACCTGTATATGAAACATCTCACAAGCCTGCTTCTGCTGCTCCTGACGCTCTGGACAGCCAGCTGCACCACCCCCGGCAACGTGGCCTACTTCCAGAACGCTGCCGAGATCAGGGGCATGGCACTGCAGCCGGAACAGCCCCTGCGACTTCGGCCAGGCGACAAGATCAACATCGTGGTGAACAGCTCCGACCCCCTGCTGGTGCAACAGTTCAACCTGTCATCGAGCACGCAGATGTCACGCTCACTGGGCGCAAGCGTTTCACCGCAGACGCTGTCTGGAAAGAATTCCGGCGGCAGTACCAGCCTGATGTTGGCCTACACCGTCGACGAACAGGGCGACATTAGCTTCCCTGTCCTCAGCATTCCTTATTGAGGCTGATGCCCATGCATCTACCGAGGACTGCTGGTTCAAGTCGAAGATGGGCACACCCATGACCATCCATTATCCCGATAATGATGAGATTACCGAGCTGCAAAAGGGTTATATCGAGGACTGCTACAACGCGCTGGAGCAGAACTGGAAAGAATCGCTGGACCTGAACACCTTCCTGCGACACTTCCTGATTGGCGAGCTCTCAGGCAATACCGACACCTACTGGAGCGTATATATGTACAAGCACCGCGAGAACAACACGATATTCATAGGACCTGTATGGGACTTTGATCTTGCCTTTGAGAACGACCAGCGCATCTACCCCGTCAACAACAAGAAAGACTACATCTACCGCAGCGGAGGCAGTACGACCGGCTATATGAGAACATTTGCCGACAATATTGTTGTACGTGACAAGGATGCGAAGGCCAAACTGCTGGATATCTGGAAAAAGGCAAGAGAAAACCACGTCAACGAGCAACATCTGCTGGACTTCATCGACAAACAGGAGGAGAACCTGCAGGAATCACAGAAATTGAACTTCATGCGCTGGCCCATCATGAACGAGTTGGTGCATCAGAATCCCGTGCTGTGGGGCGACTATGCCGCAGAGGTGCAGAACGTGCGCCGATTCGTCAGCGAACGGCTACTGTGGATGGACAAGAAGCTTGGCTATACCTACGAGCCCAGCGGCATCGCACATATGCCTTTCGACGATACCCTACCCTACCAGATCTTCAACCTGTCGGGACAGCCTTGCACCGGCAACCTGCACCAGCTGCCCCACGGCATCTACATCGTCAGGCAGGGAAACAACACGAGAAAAATACAGGTCCATTGATTTCAATCCGTCATGATGCCGTCTGTTGCGTGTTAATGTTCCCAAATTGTATGGCAGAATGGAAAATAATGTTTACCTTTGCAAAATCCTATAACTATAAAGCACATATCATCAACATGAATAGCATCAGACTAACCCTTGCGAGCCTCCTTATGTTCGCATCAACACTATCCTTCGCACAGGGTCCCAATAATAGCGGCACCTACTACCAGAATGCCAACGGAAAGAGTGGCGCTGCACTGAAGACGGCACTGGGAAAAATCATCAACCCGCATACCAACGTGGGCTACGACGGTCTGTTCAGTGCATACGAGAAGACCGACAAGCGCCCCGACGGTAAGGTGCGCGACTGGTATTCTTGCACCACCAAATACAACTTCAGCGACCATAATGGCTATAAAAAAGAGGGCGACTGCTACACCCGCGAGCACTCCGTGCCGCAGAGCTGGTTCGGATCGGGCGTCATCAAGAGCGACGTGGTCCACGTAGTACCCACCGACGGCTACGTGAACAACCGCCGTTCCAACTATCCTTTTGGCGAAGTCAGCAACATCACCTACCAGTCGAACCAGGGCTACAGCAAGTTAGGTTCCTGCAAGACCGAGGGCTATAGCGGCACCGTCTTCGAGCCGAACGATGCCATCAAGGGCGACATTGCCCGCATCTACTTCTACATGGTCACCTGCTATGAGAGCAACGCCACGGGCTGGGGCCACGACGTGTTCACCTCATCGGCCTATCCCGGCATAGAAACCTGGGCACTGAACATGTTCCTGCGCTGGTCGAAGCAAGACCCCATCGATGCCGTGGAGTTAGCCCGCAACAGCGCCGTCTACGAGGTTCAGGGCAACCGAAACCCCTATGTAGACTATCCGGGGCTGGAGGACTACGTGTGGGGATCGAAGAAAGAAACAGCCTTTAGCTACAACAACTATCAGGGCGGAGGCGACGGCCCCGTGATTGAGACCGTGAGCCAACCCATGTTCTCGCCGGCTGCAGGCACCTACAACGACGAGGTGACCGTGACCCTGACCACCGCCACAGACGGTGCCACCATCTACTACACCACCAACAACGAGACCGCCACCGAACAGAGCACGCGCTACACCGGCCCCTTCACCCTGACCGAGACCGCCACCGTGAAGGCTATTGCCGTGAAAGACGGCACCTGGAGCCTTCAGTCATCGGCCACCTACATCGTGAAGGACAGCCAGAGCCAGGGTGAAGAAACCGCTGCCGAAGGAACCATCGCACTGAACAACGACCTCTACGGCACTTCCTACAGCGGCGTAATGAGCAAGGATGACAACGCCGACCTCACAGGCACACAGTACGGAGTCACGGTGACCTACTCATTAGGCACGAGCTCCAACCGCTATGTCAACGACACCCAGACGCGTCTCTATCCTGGCAACACGCTCACGGTGAGCGTAACCGACGGGCAACTGACCAACATCGAGTTTGAACTGGCAGCGAAGTCACCCACCGACGCCACGCTCTCGGCCTCAACGGGTGCCACTGCCGGCTACGCCTGGAGCGGGAATAGCCAGCAGGTGGTGTTCTCGGTCAGCAGCAAGACGTTCTTCAGCAGCTTGAAGTTCAAGGTGGCAGGCACCACCACGACCGTCAGCCTGCCCAACGGCAAAGGCCTGAACGGACAGCCAGCGGTCTACGACCTGCAGGGGCGCCGCGTAGGCATCAACGCCCTCCGCCCGGGAGTCTACATCCGTGACGGCAAGAAGATTTTCATTCGCTGATGATCAACAAACAGACCCTTGAATACGTGCGCCAGCATGCCGACGACGATGTGCGGCTGCTGGCGCTTCGTGGTTGTAAAGACCCCGGGGTAGACCTGACACTGGCCCTGCAGCAGATACAGGGACGGCAGACGGCCCGCCACAAGCTACCCTCATGGGCCGCCAACGACGGCATCATCTATCCGCCGCATCTCAACATGGAACAGTGCTCGTCGGAAGCGACGGCAAACTATAAAGCCGCCCTGTGCCGACAGATAGAGTTTGGGCTCGACCCGTCGCTGGTCGACCTGACTGGCGGTTTCGGCGTCGACTTCGCCTCCATGGCAACGATGTTCTGCACGGCTACCTACGTGGAGCGCGACCCGCAGCTCTTCCCTATCGCCCAGGCCAACTTGCAGCTTCTCTTGAACAAGCCCAACCACACGTCACCTTCTTCACCATTCTGCTCGCCATACGCAGAGTCCTGCACGCAGCTTTCCTTCGTCAATGCCGATGCCACCGACTACCTGCACACACTGCAACACGCCTCCATGATCTTCCTCGACCCGGCACGACGTGACGCCAACGGCGCCCGCACCTACGGTATCGGCGACTGTACACCCGATGTACTCGCCCTGCGCCAGGAGTTGCTTCAGCGAGCTGACTATGTGCTGGTGAAGCTCTCGCCCATGCTCGACTGGCGCAAGACCGTCAGCGACCTGGGACCTGACGTCGTGCGCCAAGTGCACATCGTGGCCGTGGGAGGCGAATGCAAGGAGCTGCTGGTACTCATGTCGGCCAGACGGGGCAGAGGACTCACGCTGCACTGTTCCAACGACGGCGAGGCGTTCTTCTGCAACAATCCACTGGCGACCTCATCCCAGGCTAACGTCGGGGAAACGGCAGCCATGCTGGTGGCCGAGGGAGAGGCTACGGGCAGGCGTCCTTACCTCTACGAGCCCCATGCTGCCATTATGAAAGGCGGCTGCTTCGACGAGCTGACACGACGGTTTGATGTGCATGCCGTGGCAGCCAACAGCCACCTCTTCCTCTCAAGACGTCTTGTAAGCCCCTTCCCCGGACGCTGTTTCCGCATCAAAGCCACCACCACACTGAAGAAGGACGAGGTGCGCACGGCTTTGCGACCTTTAGGCAAGGCCAACATCACCGTACGCAACTTTCCACTGACAGTGGCCGAACTGCGCAAACGACTACGCGTCACCGATGGCGGCGACGTCTATATCTTCGCCACCACCATGGCCGACGGTCGCCACATGCTGTTCGTCTGCGAGCGATTCACTTCTTCTTGATGAAGTCGTTATACACCTTGATGCCAAACACGATGCAGGAGCACAGTGTGGTGATCAAGTTGGTAACGAACAGCGCCCAAAGCATGTCGGGCTGGTGGAGCAGACCTTGCAGCATGAAGCAGGCGCTGCCTATGCCCATCATCAGGAAGGTGGGCAAGGCAATGCCATCGGTATCGCGGGTACGAATGGTGTGGATGGCCTGGGGCAGATAGCCCAGGATCATGGTGATACTGGCCACCCAGCCACAGATTTCAAAGAAAACACTCTGTTCCATATTTTTTATTTCTGATTACGCTGCGTATTCTGATTGTTCCGATGTTCTGAACACGCTGATTACTCCTTTTGCTGGGCTTTACCCTCCTTGATCAAGAATACGCACGCTGCGCCAACCAGCAGGAATGCGCCAGAGACGAACATCATGTTGGCCTGATTACTGCCCACCAGCGAAAGGAACAAACCACCGCAGAGGGCTGCAAGAATCTGGGGCAGGCAGATGGTGCCGTTGAACAAGCCTAAGTAGGCACCCATGTGGCCATAGCCCTGCAGGGCGTTGGTGACCAGCGTGAACGGACAGGCGAGCATAGCGGCCCAGCCACAGCCAATGAGCAGGAAGGGCACTATCTGCAGGTACTTGCCCGGACAGAAGGGAATGAGGGCAAAGCCCAGCGCTGCCAAGACAAGACTCACGGAGTAGGCCGTCTTCATGTTCTTGAAGCGGGGAATCATCGTGGCCCATACCACAGAGCCCACGGCCTGGATGGCATAGAGCACACCCGTCCAGTTGCCTGCCACCTGATAGGCTTCGTTGGCAGGATCGGCCGTATCCCACACGGTGAGCGACACGGCGTCGACCACGTATGTCCACATGTAGAGGAAAGCAGCCCAGCAGAAGAACTGTACCAGACCTATGCGCCAGAAGGCCGACGGAGCATTCTTCAAGAGGACGAACCAGTTGGCCTTATCATCTTTGGCCTCTGACACGGGATTGTACTCGGCATACTCCTGTGGCGGCCATTCCTTGACCTTCACGGTGGTATAGATGACACAGAGGATGAGAATGGCGGCTCCGATATAGAACGACCAGATGACAGTGTCGGGCACCACACCTTCAGGAGCCACGTTCTTCAGACCTAACCAGGCGAAGACAAAGGGGAACAGGAAGCCTACCACCGAGCCGGCATTGCACAGGAACGACTGGATGCTGTAGGCCTTGCCCTTCTGCTGCTCATTGACCATGTCGCCCACCATCATCTTGAACGGCTGCAT
>Ga0247611_10003422_pt1 | contig 23547 bp, 13 predicted proteins | sample 177DNAGHGhighgp2_FD_192422 | JGI IMG/M metagenome (GOLD analysis project Ga0247611, IMG submission 192422) | Sheep rumen microbial communities from Palmerston North, Manawatu-Wanganui, New Zealand - 1770 DNA GHGhigh gp2 | ecosystem: Host-associated > Mammals > Digestive system > Stomach > Rumen... | reverse complement strand
GGTGGGCAACATGCAGAGCCACTACAAGTTTGAGCACATCAATCTGTATGACATCTTCAGCGCCGACGACATCTACAGCGTGTGGCGCTACAACAACGCCTCGTGGTACATCAATTCGGGCGAGACACCGCTCACCCAGTGCCGCGTCGATTACATGGAAGCCAACCTGCTGCGCAACTTTATTGAGGATGCCGACCGTGCCATCACCGGAGACGATCCTTATCCTGGCGCATCGTTGCGCTTTGGCCATGAGAGCGTGGTGCTGCCCTTGTGCTGCCTGATGGGACTTAACGGCATGGATTATCGCACAACCGACCTTGAGAACCTGGACAAGTACTGGCAGACCTACAAGGTGTTCCCGATGGCTGCCAACATCCAGTTTATCTACTTCCGCAAGGCTGGCAGTGATGACATCCTGATGCTGCCGCTGCTCAACGAGCACGAGGCCACCCTGCCCGTAGCCACCGATGTCGCCCCCTACTACCACTGGAGCGACGTGCGCGACTACTTTATCAACAAACTTTCCAGTCAACCCTTCATTAAACCGAACAAATGAGACGCATCACATTATATCTGCTGGCAGCCGTTGCCTGCCTGTCGCTGAGTGCTATCAACCCTGTCACGCAGGTGAAGGGCAACTTTGACCGCTCGGCCAGCAACCATTATGCCTACCCCTATGGCACCGATGCCGACCTGCCAGCACTGACCCAGGCCCCGGCGGGCTATGAACCCTTCTACATCGACCACTATGGCCGTCACGGCAGCCGCTGGCTCACCAACGGCAAGGTGTATGCCTATCCCGTCAAGGCCCTGAATGACATCAAAGAGGCAGGGATGCTCAACCAGCTGGGAGAACGCCTGCTGCAGGCGCTCACGCGCATCAATGATGCAGCACAGCAGCGCGCTGGCGACCTGAGCGACATCGGTGCCGAGCAGCACCAGCAGATTGCCGAGCGCATGTACTGCAACTTCCCCGAGGTGTTCCAGGGCGATGCCCGTGTGGACGCGCGTTCGACCGTCATCATCCGCTGCATCCTGTCGATGCAGAACGAGACGATGACCCTGCGCTCGCTCAACCCGCAGCTGCGCATCACCACCGACGCCAGTTACCACGACATGTACTACATGGGCTGGGGCTATGGCGAGGACACCCTGGCCAACGACCTGCGCAAGAGCGTGGACCCGATTATGGACAAGCTGTATCTCCAGCATGTGCATGCCGACCGCTTTGTCGGGCAGCTGGTCAACGACAAGTTGTGGGCCCATCACCATGTTTATGGCGGGAAACTGATGCGCGACGTGTTTGACATCGCTGGCTCGCTGCAGGGACACCGCCAGTTCGAGGACATCAACCTGTACAACTATTTCTCCAATGAGGAACTTTTTGAACTCTGGCGCTTGAAGAACATCTACTGGTATATCCACTGGGCCAATGCACCCCAGAACGGCAACCGCATGCCCTTTATCGAGCGTGCCCTGCTGCGCAACATAATTGCCACGGCCGACGAGGCCATCGCCACCGGTGAGCGCGGCGCGGCCCTGCGATTTGGCCACGAGACCTGTGTGCTGCCCCTGGCCTGCCTGATGGAGATTGACAACGTGAACTACAGTTGCGACGATCTGGAGACGCTGCACGAGCACTGGCAGGACTACAACATGATCCCCAAGGGCTGCAACATCCAGATGGTGTTCTACCGCCCCGTGGGAACCACCGGCAACCGTGCCGACGACATCTTGGTCAAGGTGCTGTTCAACGAGCACGAGGCAGTGTTGCCCTTCACGCCCGTCACGGGTCCCTATTACCGCTGGACCGACCTCAAGCGCTACTATGAGCGCAAGCTCTCGACCGTCATCGACTGGAGCGTGAAATAAACGATTGCTCATGAGAGTTGTCATCATCAACCGCAGCGATGCTTTAGGAGGGGCCGCCATAGCCTCGGCACGCCTGTGCCATGCCTTGTGCCATGCCGGGGTCGATGCCCGCATGCTGGTGCTGGATCGCCGCACCGATGATGATGTGGTGCAAGCGGTGGGAACACCTCTTGGCAACCGATACCGCTTTCTGGCCGAGCGTTTAGCAATCTATGCTCGCAATGGCTTGAACCGCGACACACTGTTCCGCATCGACACTGCGACGCACGGCGTGAATCTGTCCCGACATCCATGGGTGCGGGAGGCTGATATCATCGTGCTTGGCTGGATTAATCAGGCGATGCTCTCGCTTGACGGCGTGGCCTGGCTTGCCGCATTGGATAAACCTGTGGTGTGGGTGATGCACGACATGTGGAATGCCACGGGCGTGTGCCACCATGCCGAGGAATGCCAAGGATTGTATGCACAGTGCGAGGCTTGCCCGCTGCTGCCTGCCGGGAGCCGTCTTGCTCAACGCGCATGGCAGCGCAAGCATGGGTTGTACAGCAAGAACAGCTTGCACTTCGTGGCGGTGAGCAATTGGCTCAAGCAGGTGTGCCAGTCAAGCAGCCTGATGCGTGAGTGTGACATCACAGTGATTCCCAACCCGATTGACGTTGTGCAATTTGATGCGGGCTTCCTCAATGACAATCCGTGGTGTATCGAACCTGGTCGACAGACGCTCGTCATGGGTGCGGCCCGCCTCGATGATCCCATGAAGGGCTTGGGTCGTCTCACTGCCGCCCTGCAATGGCTGGTCAAGAACCGTCCTGATGCTGCCAGTCGCATGCACCTGGTGCTCTATGGCGCGCTGCGAGACGTGTCGGTATTGAACGAGGTGTCTATTCCATACACCCACTTGGGCTATGTCACCGACCTGCAGCAGGTGTATCGTCATGCCCATGTGGTGGTGTCGGCTTCAGATCGAGAGTCCTTTGGTTACACACTGGTTGAAGGTATGGCCTGTGGCTGCACTGCGGTGACAACGGGCCAGAGCGGCCAGCGTGACATCGTGGAGCATCTCAAGAACGGATATGTCACCGATAACCTTTCACCTCAGGCACTGGCCCAAGGCCTCATCTGGGCCCTCGACAACCCCCGCAATCGCCAGTCGCAGCACGATAGCATCGCCTCGCAATTCAGCATGCCGGTTGTCGCCCGCCAACATCTTGAACTTTACAAACGACTGTTGACCCTGAAATAACAAAAAAAGTTACATCAATGTAACTTACATTAATGTAACTTTTCTGATTTGATAGGCCTTAATCCATGTATTCTTGGGATAACCACAGTTGAAATATAGGGTCAACAAATTCAAATTTTTTACCACGCTGCTCAATGATGTCCTTGTCTTGAAGGATACGCTTGTTGCGGGTTATCGTGTTGGCATTACCCATGTGGTATAGCTGCTTGGTTGCTTCGGCCGAGAATTGGTTGATTCCATCGATCACTGCATGTAACATCGCCTTTTGGCTGGCAGTGAGTTGCTCGGTGTCGTTCTGGAACATCGGAGCGTTGGTATCAATCAATCGTTGTAGTGCCCTATCAAAGATTTCATCGGTTACCTCGTTGTCGGTGGCATTCCAAATGAAAAAACTCAGCTGTTGCACATACCACGAGTGGCATTGGGTGACTTCACAGATGCGTTTGGCAAACTTGATGGAAATGCTCTTTCCTGTGCGTTCAAATGCGTTAACGATAAAATCTACCCAGTAACGCTCCTCAATCTTCTTGAGCCAGATGACTTGGCCAAAACGGTAGAAGGGTTTAGTCGAGTCGTTAAAGATGTCGGTCATCATGTGGCGTTTGCTGCCATAGAAGCAATAGGACACATTGTGCTGTTGTTGCCACACCGAACGCATCTTACCCTCCATATCGGGATACTGAGGAATCTTGGATAGTTGCTGGAATTCATCAATGCACACGATAATTCGCAGCCCTTTGGCAGCGGCGATTTTCTCGGGAAGTTCCAGAATCTCCAGTTTATCCTTCTCTTGAGGCTGGAAACGCAAGTCAAATGTGACAAACTCAGTCACTTTGTCCTTGATTACCAGTTGAGGAATCGCGCCTGTAAGGAATTTCTTCATTTCCTCAACGCCCCTCTTGAAACGCGATGCAGCGCAGGTCATCACACGGCTGGCAAACACACGGTAGAACTCGGCCTCGGTGCTGATGCTGAAGGCGTCGATGTAGCACACGCGCACGTTCTTGTTCTCGGCCGTCAGCTCTTCGCCAACGGCTTTGACAAGCGATGACTTGCCCCAGCGCCGAGGGGAAATCAGCATCACATGGATGCCCGACATGAGCAACTGCTTGAGCAATGCCCTGTCCTCCACCCGGTCGATGAAATTCTCTTTCTCGGCCAGCGATCCAAATTGAAATGGTGCCTTCATTTTATAAGATATCTTAGGTTATCGGTGGCAAAGATAATAAAAGTTACATGGATGTAAGTTACATCGAAGTAACTTTTTTCTAAAAAACTTTGTTTGCCCCTGTCAATCAGGTGATAAAGAGAGCGGTACCCGTTTGGGGCACCGCTCTCAAAACTATGGAATTTGTTTTATTATTTCCTTAGAGTGCATTAGAGCTGGGGACCGGCGGCTACCAGAGCCTTGCCTGCCTCGTTGTCCTCATACTTGACGAAGTTCTTGATGAAGCGGGCTGCCAGATCCTTGGCCTTCTCCTCCCACTGTGCTGCATCGGCATAGGTGTCGCGCGGGTCGAGGATGCCAGTGTCAACGCCCTCGAGCTGGGTGGGAACGGTAAGGTTGAAGAAGGGGATCACCTTGGTGGGAGCAGCATCGATGCTGTGGTTCAGGATGGCGTCGATGATGCCGCGGGTGTCGCGGATCGAGATGCGCTTGCCTGTGCCGTTCCAGCCGGTGTTGACCAGATAAGCCTTGGCACCGCTCATCTTCATGCGCTTAACAAGCTCCTCAGCATACTTGGTGGGATGCAGCTCCAGGAAGGCCTGGCCAAAGCATGCGCTGAAGGTGGGAGTGGGCTCGGTGATTCCGCGCTCGGTACCGGCGAGCTTGGCGGTGAAGCCGCTCAGGAAGTAGTACTTGGTCTGCTCGGCATCGAGGATCGACACGGGAGGCAGCACGCCAAATGCGTCGGCACTCAAGAAGATCACCTGCTTGGCAGCGGGAGCGTGGCTGATGGGGCGTACGATGTTCTTGATGTGGTAGATGGGGTAGCTCACGCGGGTGTTCTCGGTCACGCTCTTGTCGGCGAAGTCGATCTTGCCGTTCTCGTCAACGGTGACGTTCTCGAGCAGCGCGTCGCGGTGGATAGCGTTATAGATGTCGGGCTCGGCATCCTTGTCGAGGTTGATGACCTTGGCATAGCAGCCGCCCTCAAAGTTGAAGATACCGTTGTCGTCCCAGCCGTGCTCGTCGTCACCGATGAGTTTGCGCTTGGGGTCAGTGCTCAAGGTGGTCTTGCCCGTGCCGGACAGGCCGAAGAAGATGGCGGTGTTCTCACCGTTCATGTCGCAGTTGGCCGAGCAGTGCATGGCAGCGATGCCCTTCAGCGGCAGGAAGTAGTTCATCATCGAGAACATACCCTTCTTCATCTCACCACCATACCAGGTGTTGAGGATCACCTGCTCCTTGCTGGTCACGTTGAACACCACGGCGGTGTCGCTGTTCAGACCCAGCTCCTTGTAGTTGTCCACCTTGGCCTTGCTGGCGCAGTATACGGTGAAGTCCGGCTCCTGATCAAACTCCTCCTCGTTCTGGGGACGGATGAACATGTTGGTCACGAAGTGTGCCTGCCAGGCAACCTCCATGATGAAGCGCACCTTCATGCGGGTGTCCTTGTTGGCTCCGCAGAATCCGTCAACCACAAACAGGCGCTTGCCGCACAGCTGCTTGATGGCCAGGTCCTTGATCGATGCCCAAGCGGCTTCGGTCACGGGCTTGTTGTCGTTGGGGTAACCTGGGGTGGTCCACCATACGGTGTCGTGGCTGTTGGCATCATCAACGATGAATTTGTCCTTGGGCGAGCGGCCGGTATAGATGCCGGTCATCACATTGATGGCACCAAGCTCGGTCTCTTGACCCTTGTCATAACCCTCGAGCTCGGGCTTCATCTCCTCGTTGAACAATACTTCGTAGCTGGGGTTATAAAGAACTTCGCTAACGCCAGTGATGCCGTACTTCTCGGCTAAGATAGCCTTATCAAATTTAGCCATAACTTAAATCTTTAATTATAAATGTTTTAGAAATCCCTATTTGAAATTGCGATGCAAAATTACACATTATTTTATAACGCACAACACAAATTAAAGAAAAATTTCCTTAATTTCCGCCTAATTATACTTTTTTAGCAGCTCCCTCATCCTGAATTGTCTGCAAATGATAATTGTCGGCGGATTAAGTGTGGATTAAGAAGATCATTGACGCTCCAGATTGATAGTGGATGGTCATTTTTCTAATTCGCTAAATTCGCCGACTTAAATAGTGCCGTTGTCCAGCATCGTGGGAGTTAGCAGCCACCGCAGCCGCAGTTGCAGCCGTCGCCGTGGTCATGGCCGCAATCGCCGCTACCACACTCCTCACAGCCGCAACCGCAGCCGTGATGATGGGGCTGGAGCTCCTCGGCCGTGGCGTCACGCACGAGCTGCACGTGGCCGCTATAGCGCACCGTCTCGCCGGCAAGCTGGTGGTTGAAGTCCATGAACACCTTGTCGTCGGTGACCTGTACCACCTGTCCCTCGACACGCATGCCCTCTTGGGTCATCATGGGCACGATGGCACCCACGCGGATGTGCTCACTGTCAAACTTGCCGTCAACGTGGAAGATGTCCTTCTCCAGCTCATAGATGAGGTCGGGGTTCTTCACGCCGAAGGCCTCCTCGGGCTTGAGGGTGAAGTCAAATTTCTCGCCCTGCTCTAGGCCCATGATGTGGTTCTGGAACCCCTCGATGAGTGACAAGTCGCGGCCAAAGACAAAGGCATCGGGCTTGTCGTTGCTGAACTTCCACACGCTGGTCTGTTCCTCACCGTTAACGACAAAGATCTCGTACACGAGCTCTACATATTTTCCTGCTTCGATTTTCTCCATGATTTCAATAAATTAGTGGTTGATAATAATGTGGGCACAAAGGTAGTACAAAACCCTGACTCCCGCAAATGACTGCGGCAACATCATCGCACCTGTGGCCGATCGGCTTGCGCCGATTTTTGGGGTGAAGCTAAATGATGTGGTTCTGTGATCATTCTGTCAAAAAAGGAGGTAGAATTAGCTTAAAAAATCAAGGTGTTTGCCGAATTTTTGAGAAAAATGAAAACGAATATTTTTACATAATGGGAAAACTATAGTAGTTTTGCCCAACGATTTAAGGTAACATTTTATTAGGAGGAATAATTTCCAATTAAGACGTGCCTTGCCACCGTTTCCATTTTTTTCTTGCACAAAAACCAAGGATATTATAATATAATTTTTTATTGGGTTATGAAGCTTTTTACCAAACATCTTTTGATGTTCGCTCTGTTTGCTGTGACAGGGTGGACTGTGGCAACAGCCTTGCCGACCAAAATGTTGACCAGGGCCGAGGCCGAGGCAATTACCTATTCCTGGACCGATGCCAGTGGCGCTACACACAGTGCCAATCTGGCCCAGACGGCCAAGGATCCCTACCAGATCTATGACATGATCAGGGAGGTGTACACCAATCCTGCGGTGCCAGGCATCTACCAGGCTACCTACGAGGGGCCATCCTACTCGAGTAGCTATTACACGAGTTTTGACGCTGGCTTGAGCGACCGTCCCGGTGAGGCCTATTATCTCTCCGACCCCAGCAATGCCAGCCGTGGCCGCGATGTGTATTACGGAACAATCGGCGAGGGCTGGGACATAGCCACAGCCCAGCAGCCCACACATGAGGGCTACACGATGCTGTTTGTGGCATTGAACGATGACTATGCCGACTATTGCACCCAGGCGCGTTTGGCCGCACGGCCTTACTTCAGCGAGAAAGCCCACCTCATCGAGTTGATCGAGAACACCATCGACAGCGTGATGCTTGTCACCGACGGCATCCGTGTCAACGAGGGCACCACCAATGCCGGTGCCGTCTTTAACGTGAAGGGCTACTTCAATCGCTTCTTCTTCATGACCAAGGGTCGTGCCAACGACATCACCTATGGTCAAGGGCATTACAGCACTTGGCGCAACGCTGCCACGTCACTGACAGGGAGCGCCGGCTATCCTACCGCCGATGAGCACTATGGCACGATGCCCTTGTTCAACCAGATGTTTGAGCAGTTCAGTCCCAACGAGGCCACCATCGACACCGAGTCGGGCTACAGCGATTTGACCGACTTCTACTCGTCGATGGTAGCAGGATCCACCTATGACGTGAAGCACGATTGCAACTCGGTGCCCTATCAGCACCATGCCTTCTCGATGGCGGGAGCCAGTGCCAACACGCACTACACCATCGCTGGGTTGAACATCTTCATCCCCGACCGACGTCTCGAGACCTGGTACCAGCAGTCGCTCACCACCTCGGGCACGAGCTGGGTGTGGAATGTGGCCAGCAGCAATGCCAACTCCTATGTCACCAAGGTGCTCGACGGCCGCACCCGCTGGGATGTCGCACTATGGGGTGCAACCAGCGACAGTTACACCTACACCAATCGCTCGCCCTACTGGCAGTATGACAACGAGCTGGGAATGTATTTCACCTATGATTCAACCTATACTGGTCAGTATCCTGTGCAGAACACCGCTTCGACCAAGTATTATTTCTATAATCCGAAGCACTACCCCAAGATGAACCTCTACACCGTCAAGCTTAATGCCGAGGCCGAACCCTCGACCACTGTTGGCATGTACACGGTGAACCTGGACTGGTCCTCATCGTTCAACGTCCTCGTGAGCGATGTGCCCCAGAAGTATTGGGTCTATGTCGTCAATGCCGATGGCACCTACACCCTACTGACCACAACGACCGATGTCACAACCTACAGCTATGACGTGCCCATGGGCTCCCCCTATAGCTACACGATCAACTACATCGTCATGGCTCAGCCCGTGGATGCCAACGGCGTTGTCATGTTCACCGAGACGTGGTCCAACCAGGACGATGTGGAGATTCTCGGAACCACGACCAACGAGCGCTTCCGCCTTGCGCTGGTCGACAACATCAGCCAGTACACCACTGCTGGTGAGAAGAACAACTATAACAACAAGCTGCACCTCTACAACATCGGTATCACCGCTTCGCAGCTCAACGATGGCGATAACAACTTTGTGTTCCACCGTGTGGACTCGGCTGGCGTTGTCACCGACTTTGCCACATTAAACTACTATAAGGGCGGTGCCGCCATACTCGTGTCAACCAATGAGCTCACCTTGACGGGATCTTCGGGCGCGACCTTCAAGGTCAACACTTCCGGCTTGACTGGCACTGTGACCTTAACGGCCAGCAGTGGTTTCAGTGCAACTCCCAGCAGTTTCACTGCCGACGGCAATGACCACACCATCACCGTTACCCGCAGCAGCAGTGCCACTACTGGCACCATCACCATCAGTGCCTCTGGTGCCGACAGCCAGGTGGTCAACCTGACCTATAGCAATTCCACTTCCATCTCGACCATCAACTATGGCAGCATGAGCGGCACGAGCTTGAGCAGTAGCACCGATGCTAACGGCACCTGGTCCTACACCGGATCGGGCAGCTATCCCTATGGCTTGTCGGGAACCATCAGTGGCGTTAATTACATGTACTTCAGCAACGATGGCTCGGCAACCTATACCCTCAATGCTGGCGTTGATGCCGGCAAGGTAGATGTCGCTATCACCGTGGCAAGCGGCAGCTATGGCACGGGCTCGCTCATCGTCAACGGCCAGTCCATCACCTATAATGGCTCGACGGTGACCAACACCTTCAGCAACGTGGATGCCTCTGCTGGCGTGATCACCATCACCTGCCCGGGTGGCTGCAGTGGTAGCAGCAGCTACTCGTTGCGCATCCGCTCAATCACTATCTCCCGTCATGTCGCCACGACCAGCAACGCCACGACTGGCGCTGTGGTCATCAAGCCTGTGATTACCTATGTGCACAGCAGCAATGCCAATAACACGTCCCTCAACTACACGGCACGTCCCTTTGCTGCCACCGACACCGCATGGATGTCAACAGCCATCGACTATGTTAACGACGTGTTCAGCGTGAGCACTGCAACCAACAGCCATTCCCCCTATTATAACTACTATGTGACCTACGAGAATGGCAACACCCAGGGCGGTGGAGACGAGCCGCAGCCTGGCGATGATGACCACACCGTGGGAGAGGTGATTGGCAGCTATGAGTTCCCCAGCACATCCAGCGGCGCAGTCTCGTTGACGTCGCCCTGGGGTGGAAATATCTATTTCTCAGACTGGTATGCTTATGGTTACATCCAGACTGGTAGCTCGATTACCTACACCATGCCCGATGGCTACAGTAATGCTACCGTGACAGTCGCCATCACCACCTCGAGCACCTATGGCTCTGGTACATTCCTGATCAACGGACAAAGCTATCAGGCGACAGCCAGCACGACCAACTACTTTGTGGTCGATGGCGTGAGCAGCGGCGATGTGATTACCATCTCGGGCAATAACAGCTATTCGCCCTATTTTGCTAAGCCGTCGACAATCAATGTCTACTATGGTAACTACAGTGGCAATTAAGCCAACAAGTGACAAGCAATAAAGTTAAAATGATAACAAAACATTCAACGATGAAAAATATAGTTAACAAATTACGCTTTGCGCTGTTGGTGGGCTTGATGGCCATGAGTGTGACAGCGTGGAGCCAAGCCGTGCCCTACATCAACAAGATGTCGATCACGACCCAGATGTTCCTCGACGAGATGGCAGGGAGACTCACCTTTGACGAGGAAACAACTATACCCAAGTTTCAGGGGCCAGGCACCAATGCGCCCATGTTGCGCACCGAGCGTCCCATCGCATCGCCCGACACGATCGATGGCAAGGTATATATCTCGGCCATTATACGTGTTAACGACATCAACAGTGATGTGAGAGCTCTTGAAGATTTGGGCGTTATCACTCAGTGCAAGTTTGACAAGGGCATTGTCACAACGCTCATTCCCATTGACAAGCTTAACGATGTGGCAGCTCTCGAGGGTGTGAAGCGCATCAATGTGGCCAGTGTGATGCGGTCGTCAACCAACCTGGCACGCACGGCATCCAATGTCGATGACCTGCTCACCCTCAGTAACGATGCACGCAACGCTGGCTTGCTCAATGTGTATGACGGCAGCGGTATTGTGCTGGCGATTATCGACGACGGTGTTGACTTCCGGCATGGAGCATTCAACGATGCTAACGGCAACTCGCGCATTGTGGGCGCCTACTGCTACGACGGTTCGAGTGTGACCGCCGACTGGAGTGGAAGCGGCACCCTGCCTACTACCGACGATACCGAACAGGATCACGGTACCCATACCAGCACCACCGCTGGCGGTAGCAGCGTGATCGTCAGTGGCACTAACATCACCGTTACCGACGATCACTCTCAGGCCACCTATGGTGGCATGGCTCCTGGTGCCGACCTGTACCTGTGCGGCACGCAACTCTATGACACCCACATCCTCAATTCGTTCCAGAGGATTTGCGATTATGCCGACGCACAGGGCAAACCCGTCGTGGTGAGCAATAGTTGGGGCGGGGCTTTCTATGCCAACGATGGCAGCAGCTCTGTGGCTGATGTGCTGGAGCAGTACTTTGGCGATGACAACCCCAATCACATCTGCCTGTTTGCCAGTGGCAACGAGGCTGGCAAGTCGGCCGGCGGTGTCACGGGCGGATACTATGTGACAGGTGCATCCACCCAGGCTAATCCCTTGGGCACGATCATCCGCACCGAAGCCTATATCGAGAATTATGGTTATTCCTATTATAGTGGGGTGCTGTGCAACGCTTGGACGCGTGCGACCGATGCCACTGGCATTGCCCTGCATGCCTATGTGATCAACAAGTCCAGTGGCTCGCTGGTGGCAGACCTGGGAACGCTCCAGAGCTCCAACTATGCTGCCGGTGCTTACACCACCTTGAGCACATCAAGCTATTTTGGCCGCAATTTCACTGTCTATTTTGACTACACCGAGGCCAATGGCAAGCACCAGGCCTTGATTTACACCGGTAATTACACGACAAGCGGCACCAATTATGCCCTTGCTATCGAGGTCTACCCCATTGGTGGCAGCGACAACAATGTGGACATCTGGGGCGGTGGGTACACCTACCTCGCTGGTAACGTCACCACCACTGGACACACCTGGACGGCTGGTACCGATGACATGAGTTCCACAGGTGAGTGTACCAACGAGAATGTCATCGCCGTGGGTTCCTATGTGACTCGCACGCGTTCTGGAAGCAACAGTGTGGGCGAAATCAGCGATTTCTCAAGCTATGCCCTCGAGAGCACTGGCCCTGTGGGCGTGATGCTTCCCTGGATCACGGCTCCTGGTGAGGATATTGTTGCGGGTTATAACCAGTATGTGTCTCATAACTCGTCTGACTTGACTGTCGATAATTCATCATCGCCCTATGGACTCATGTCGGGCACATCGATGGCCACACCAGCTGCAGCGGGTATTGTTGCCCTGTGGTTGCAGGCTGCGCAAGAGGTGGGCAAGGACCTGACCTTGAGCGAGGTGAAGAATATCATGGCACAGACTGCCATCAAGGACTCTTATGTCACCTCGGGATCCAATGCCAGCCACTTTGGTAACGGTAAGATCGATGCCCTGGCTGGTGTGCAGTACATTCTGGACCACTATGGCAGCAGCGATCCTGTCATCCGTCCGTCCAAGACCTCGCTGACCTATACCGGCGAGCCCAACGGCACTTATACCCAGCAGATCACTGTGAATGGCGTTAACCTCACCGGTAGCATCACCGCTGCGCTCAACGATCCGAGCAATGCATTCTCTGTGACCGTGGCAAGCGGTAATGCGATGTCTCTGAAGGCTAACACCAGTACCACGCTCGCTGCCGGTGACGTGCTCAACATCACCTACAGCCCCAGGGCTGTGGGAACCCACACGGGAACCATCACACTGACCAGCGATGGCGCCGAGGCCAAGACCATCACCCTTAACGGCACCGCTGCTATCAAGACCGAGTATACCATCTGTAATGGTACTGACCAGAATGGCTATCTGCCCATTTTTGGATATTGGTATGATAGCAAGCAGATAAATCAAATGATTTATCCTGCCGACTCTCTGGTTGACCTGCGTGGCAAGACCTTTAAGTCGATGACTTTCTACTCACCTCACTTGTATTTCTCTGGTGGTAAATACACTGTTAAGGTTGCGACCACCAACCAGAGTACGTTCTCGTCGGTAGCACGTCTCACACCATCCGAGATGACAACCGTTAAGGCCGGTGTGGCCGCTGCTGCTGGTGGAACTGAGATAACCTTAACGTTTGATGACGAGTTCACCTATGAGGGCGGAAATCTCCTCGTGGATGTAGAAGTGACCACAGTAGGTGAGTATGGTTCCAGTCAAACAAACTTCTATGGTGTCAATCAAACGACCAGTACTGGCTTTTATTCACGCGGTAGCTCTACAAACTCTAATGGCGTATATACCGGTGCTAATGGTCTCCAGCAGTTCTTGCCTAAGCTGAAAATCATTGCCGAGGCAGCTGTGGTTAATCCCTCGTTGTCGGTTGATCCCACCGAGGTGAATATTGAGGATGAGACGGGTGACGACCGTAGCGGGACTGTTGCCGTCACCGCCCAGAATCTGACCGGTGACCTGACGGTGACCGCTTCCAATAACTGGACCGCCGCCCTTTCACAGGATAACAGCCAGTTGAGCGTGACCTATAACGGCAAGGCCCTGCACCAGACTGGTGCTGCTACCGTGAGCAGCAATGCCGATGGCTTGAGTGCCGCTGTGGCTACCGATTACCTGTACACAGGTCCCATCTACGTCATCGGTGACGTGAACAACACCGCCTGGAACACCAGCAGCGGTGCCCAGCTCACCCGCGACGAGAACGGCATCTACACGGGCTCCATCACGACCCAGGTGAGCAGCGATGCTGCCTACATCATCTTCACTAAGCAATTGGGAACCGACACAGACTACCGTTTTGGGCCCGTGAGCAATGGCAACTGGTGGCTGACTACCGAGCTCGAGGATGTCTATGCGCCCATCGATACCGTGGGTAACCTCAACAACATTCGTCTGGGTGCAGGCACCTGGTTTGTCACCGTTGATTCTCGCAATAACCAGTTCAAGATCCGTCCTGCCGTGACCAGCAGCAGTGTGTCGCCTGCTCCAGGAACTCTCAGCTTTGGTCAGGTGACCGTTGGCAATAGTCAGACGACGACCATCACCATCACCAACGACGGCGAGACAGCCTACACGCCCACCGTGAGTGCCTCTGGCAACTTCACCACCGATTACACGCCCACCGAGCTTACGCCTGGCGAGTCGGTGACTGTGACGGTGACTTTCACTCCACAGGATGCTATCGATTATAGTGGCAATATTACGGTAACGGCTGGCAACGACACCTATAACTACACGGCTACCGGCACGGGCTACAACCAAGTGATGCACGGCTATGTGGAAGAGGGTGACCAGGCCATCGATTTTGGTGAGCAAGGCATCGGAGCAACCTATTCCGACCGTGTGCGCATCATCAACGACGGTGACCTGCCCTTCACGGCCCAGCTCGACCTGAGCGGTCTGGAAGGAACCCCCTTCAATGTGACAGGTAATGCTGAAGTTGCCGCTGGCGATCATCTTGACCTGAATGTGATCTTCCGTCCCACCGAGGAAGGCAGCTACAACGCATCGTTTGTCGTGACCATCAATGGCGTGCCCACTACAGTCACTGTGACAGGTAGCGCAAGCGCTTCGGTGATTGTCGACAATGTCGTGCGCAGCAACACTGTCACTGTGCCGGTCTACAAGACCAACATCTATGTGGGCGCTCCCTACACCCAGACCCAAGTTGAGGCCGATACCGTGATGCAGCTCATGGCCAACATCAGCAATGCCGAGGTGATCATCAACGCCAAGCGCCCGAAGGCTATCACCGACTACTATGGCTATCACCACGAGGCGACCAAGAGCAATGCCGAGAGCGATGACAACTGGGCTGTGGGTGGCGTCGAGACTGCTATTGCTCATGTCCAGCACGATGCCCTCGCTGGTGCCTACTTGCCCATGGAAGTCGATCCCGACAACCAGAGCCCGCGCTCGTGGATTGAGATGCCCTATGTGACCTTCATGAACGAGACCGACAATAGCGTGGAAGTGCGCATCCCCGACAATGTGACTGTCGCTGATACCCACACCTACTATGTCCCCGTCACCGTTGCCGACGGCAAGGTGACCCGTGGCAATACCTATGGTGCCCCCATCGGCCAGAGCCTGTTGGGTAGTGTCAATGCATCGGTCAATGTGACCTATAGCAGCCAGCGCCTGGGTGGTTACTGGACTGTGGATGGCGACACGACAACCTATTGTGTTTACACGCCGGTGTTCACCGTCACTGGCAACCTGCCCGATCTGGTGACCGACATCAACGGCAACACCTATCAGCGTTACATGTATCGCGCATGGCGCATCTGTGAGAAGGCGCGGGACTTCAAGCGTGACGAGAAAAACGTCGCTCTTGTGGACAATGGTGCACTGCCCACGGTGGCTCTGCTCAGTGCCTTCGGTGGCGAGCATGACGGCTACATGATTCCCAACTCGACCATGATTTTAGGTCAGGAGTGGGATGCCAATGCCCGCGACGTGAAGTTGGAGAATGCCTTTGGTGCTCCCGTCTATAACCCTGGGATCTCCTATGTCGTCCGCTTCTATTACAAGAAGGTGAAGGATGCCAGCAGCATGCTCAAGGCCGGCGGCAGCGATGATGAGGTGCCCATGTACTATGTCGTGGAATACGCCCCCGACGGCGATGACCTGCAGGTTGTCACCAGCGTTGCCGAGCTCAATGCCGGTAGCAAGGAGGTTGTCGATGTGATGTATGTCAACCCGCTGGGCATGACGAGCGACAAGCCGTTTGAGGGTGTGAACATCATCGTGACACGTTACAGCAACGGCACCACTTCGACTGCCAAGGTGATCAAGTAATAGAGATTAAAAATGTTAGTAGACAACTATATTAATAACTCTTTGCATTAATGATGAAGACAAGGGCCCGCCGATGATGGCGCGCCCTTGTTGTTTTTTTGTGTAGCAGCCTAAAAGGTCGTAGGATAAACTCTTCTAAAAAGGAATAGCAGATACAATTCCTAATTATTTAAATTCCCAAAATGTCGCGCAGGATGTCGAGTGCCGCCGTCATGTCCTGGGGACTTATGGTCTGGTCGATGCGATAGTCACCGACGCTAGCAAGCAGTGTGCAGCTGAGTTCGCCAGCGTGGCTCTTCTTGTCGTGACTCATGAGCGACAGCAATTGGTCATAGTCGTCGCAGGTGAAGGGGAATCCCTGGTAATTGTCGCGCACAAAGTGGCCCAGTAGATGGACATCCACGGCGGGAAAACCAAGCCTCATGTGCGAGAGGACGGCCTCGGTAACCAGTCCCCAGGCCACAGCATAGCCATGAGGAATGGCGTTGCCGCGTTGCATTGCCAGGGCCTCAAAGGCATGCCCCACGGTGTGCCCCAGGTTGAGGGCTTTGCGCTCGCCTTGTTCGTTGGGGTCACGGTCCACAATGTGGGCTTTGACCTGCACCGAGCGGCGCAACCGCTGCAGCAGGGCGTCATGGTTGATGGGTGAGGCGAAGTCATGCTCTAACAGGCGTAGCAGTTCATCACGGTCGCTCAGCATGGCATGCTTGATGACTTCGGCAAATCCCGACTTGATCTCTTGCAGCGGCAGTGTGTCGAAAAACCGTGTCGAGATCACCACGTCGCTTGCTGGGGCAAATGACCCGATCTCGTTCTTCAGTTCATGGTAGTTGATGCCCGTTTTGCCGCCTACGGCAGCATCGACGGCACCCAGCACAGTCGTGGGCACATTGATGAATCTCACCCCGCGCTTGAAGGTGGCTGCGGCCCATCCTCCCAGGTCAGTCACCATGCCGCCACCCAGGTTGACGATGACCGAGCGGCGTGTCACACCCATGCGCTCCATCTCGTTCCACACGCGTGTCACGGTGGCCAGCGTCTTGTTGGCGTCACCGTCGGGGATGGTGATGAGGTGGGGCAGGGTGGGGAGCAGGCGTGCGGTGTTGGTGTCGGCGATCCACACGGTCATGTTGTTGTCGCCAGTTGCCGTGAGCCGCTCGATGGTCGTCTCGACATCGTTGGTGAAAATGAGGTTCTGCTTCATGAGGGATGGTTAGGGAAAGTTCAGAGCACTCCGAGATCTGTGAGGCCTCCGAGTGCTCCGAACGCTCGTTTTAAGCTTTCACGATGCTCAGGGCAACAAGCAGGGCGGGCAGGGCAGCTGCCAGCTCGTCCATGTTCTTGTACACCAGGTCGGCTCCTGCCTTGAGCAGGTCTTTCTCGGGAATGGGACCCGTGGTCACGCCGATGGTGAAGCAGCCGGCAGCATGGGCAGCCTGGCAGCCCAGAGGGGCATTCTCGATAACGACGCACTGGTTGGCCTTCTTGTCGGCTTTGGCCATGGCCTTGAGGTAGGGCTCGGGGTTAGGCTTGCCCTTGCGCACGTCGTGACCGGTGATCTTCACATCGCCGAAGAGTCCTTGGAAATCTTTCTCGATGCGTTCCAGAATGGAGTCCTGTTGAGAGCCGGTGACCAGCACGCGCTCCACGCCTGCCTCCTTGAGGGCCTCCAGCACACGCACGGCACCTGGCATCACGGGTGCCTCACCCAACTCGCGAAAGTAGCGGGTCTTCACGCCATACAGGGCTCGTGCCTCGTCGTCGGTGATGTTCTTGCCAGCTCCGGTCTTGAATTTCATCTTGATGATTTCGCTACCGGTCATTCCCTCAAGTTCATAGAACTCATCGCGTGTGCACTTGATGCCGTTCTTCTTCATAAGTTTCACCCAGGCTTGGGTGTGATACTTCATTGAATCATAGAGTACGCCGTCACAGTCGATGAGTGCGGCGCTGATGTCTAAGCCCTTTTGACCTGTATATTTCAGGTACTCGGCTATCGTCTGTTGTAAGGTCATTGGTTTTTAGAAATTATATGATTTAGTTATATTGTCGTTATAGTTCTTTTATCTCACTGTGATGTGCAGGCAGCCCGACTTGCGCTCAAAGATGGCATAACACCGACCCTGGCGCCTGAAGTCCTGCACGACCTCGGCCAGGATGTTCTTCAGGTCCTCGAGCGAGACGACCATGCTGGGGTCAAGACAGTCAAACTTCACCCAGCTGATGTCAAAGGTCGTGCCATAGCGGTGGCATGAGTTCTGGGTGGCGGCACGGTTGCGACGCATGAGCTTGGCCACACTGTAGACGGTGCGCGTCACGCTGGTGACTTTGATGCGATAGGACTTGCCGCCGCGCTTCTTGATCGTGTCCTGGAAAGCATAGCCGATCTCCTTGAGCAGTTGGGCGGCCTTGGGCACCAGATAGGGTACCGATGCGCTCAAGTCATCAAGCATATAGGCATCGCACGAGTAGATTCTGATCAACGGGTGGTCAATGTTGTAGGCATCATGCAGCGAGTTGACGGGCTTGAAGCCGTTCTGCTCGGCAGCCTCGAGCTGCAGGGCGTTGCTGTCGTTGAAGATTTCCTTGAGGGGGCGTTGCTCAATATAGGTGGGCAGGCGGTGAATCTCGGCATTGGCAATGAGTCCCATGCTGTCGCCCGTGATGGCACGGTTGACGGGCATGGCAGGCGGCGCCTTGTAGTCCCATGCCATGGTATCTTGATGCTCCTTGCTGCCGCCGCATGACGTGACGCTCGCCAGGGCAAGTCCCATCAGCAGCATCAACGGCAGTAAGAGCAAGATGTTTCGGTTCATCTCAGTTTCAGTCAGTTTTTCTTTTCAGCGGTCAAAGTTACACATTAAAAACGAAAAAACCGCGCCTCAAGTATCAAATCTCCCACATTTTTTGTAATATTGCACCTTCAAAACAATGGAAATCTTGAAATACAACATCCTTTTTGTCTGTCTGGGCAACATCTGCCGGTCGCCGGCGGCCCAGGCGGTGATGCAGCACATGGTGGACGTGCGAGGCCTGAGCCGTCATTTCTATATCGACTCGGCAGGCATTGGGGGGTGGCATGTTGGCGACCTGCCCGACAAGCGCATGCGTGTGCATGCACGCCCACGTGGCTATGAGTTGACCCATCGGGCACGTAAGGTGCAGGCGACCGACTTCGAGGACTTTGACCTCATCGTGGGCATGGATGCAGGCAACATCGATGACTTGCACGACCTGGCACCCACTATCGGGCAGCTGGACAAGGTGGTGATGATGGGTGACTACATCCGCCGGTACCCGCATTATGACCACGTGCCCGACCCCTACTATGAGGGCAGCGAGGGCTTTGAACTCGTGCTCGACCTGCTCGAGGATGCCTGCGACAATCTGCTTGACCAAATCATCAAACAAAAACATATATCAAAATGAGAAAATTCAAGTTAATGATCGCCCTTGCCATGGCCGCATTGTCGATGAGCGCACAGTCGCCCATCGCCGTGGACTGGCACATGGGACAGAACAACACTGCTGCCAACAACTACACCTCGCGGTTTGTGATCAAGAACGTGTCGGGCAAGGCCCTGGATGCCGACTGGCAGTTCTTCTTCAACCAGTTCTCGCGCAAGGTGAGCGTGCCTGCCGGGTGCCCGGTGGACATCGAGGAGGTCTCCACCACCTATTATCGCGTGAAACCTAACGCCAACTATCGTACTCTCGCTGCCGGCGACTCGCTGGTCATCGACATGGTGATGGGTGGTGCTGTGATCAACAAGTGCTACATGCCCGCTGGTGGTCATGTGGTGATGGGCGGCGACATGGCACATGCCCAGGCTGTGAAAATCAACCGTTCTCCGCTCGACAAGCCCGGCCAGTGGCGTGACCACAAGGCCTATCCCGACGGCAACTACATGTATGCCTACAATGAGATGATCAACGGCTTTGGCGACGGTTACACGGGCAATGACTACGATATCTTCCCTGCCCCCAAGCAGGTGGACATCGAGGACGGCTTCACCCAGGTGGGCAGCCTGGTGAGCATCAAGACTGGCAAACTGTTCCAGTGGGGGGGATACCGCCGTGCCAAGGCCCTGCTCACCGACGAGCTCAGGAAGCGCGGTATCTATGCCTCCAGCGGCCAAAACACTGTTATCGAGTTGCTGCTCGACAAGAAGCTGAGCACCAATGGCGAGTACTATACCCTGCGTGTGCACAATGGCAAAATCTCTATCCATGGCGTGACCCAGGCGGCCCTGATGAATGGCGTGAAGACGCTCATCGCCGCCCTCGACCACAGCAAGGGACACCGCCTGCAGAACTGCTTTGTCATCGATTGGCCCGACTTTGGCTATCGCGGCATCATGCTCGACATCGCGCGCAACTTCGTCATCAAGCCCACCGACTACAAGCGCATGATCGACCTCTTGTCCTATTACAAGATCAACACCATCCAGTTCCACTTCACCGACGATGAGGCCTGGCGACTGGAAATCCCCGGCTTCCCCGAGTTGACGCAGGTGGCCTCGAGGCGTGGTGCCACGCTCGACGAGAATGGCTATCTGGCACAGATATTTGACGGTAACGGCAACCCCGACGACCTGTCGCAGAGTGCCAACGGCTACTTCACCCGTGCCGAGTTTATCGACCTGTTGAAGTATGCCCGCTCACGCGGTGTGCGCATCATCCCCGAGATCGAGACGCCGGGCCATGCCCGTGCCGCCATCGTGGCGATGAAAAACCGTGCCCGCAACAATCCCACTGCCGAGCAGTTCCGCCTGTGGGATGAGAAGAATGAGAGTGTTTACACCTCGGCTCAGAGCTATCACGACAACGTGCTCAACGTGGCCAGCGACGACGTTTACCGCTTCGTCGACCGCGTGGTGGCCGAGCTGGAGAAGATGTACAAGGAGGCTGGCTTGAAGCTCGAGGTCGTCCACCTGGGCGGTGACGAGGTGGCCCGTGGCGCATGGGACAAGAGCCCCGACGTCCAGGCACTCATGCAGCGTGAGGGCCTCAAGGATCAGCACGATGTGCATGCCTATTACCTGAAGCGCATCAGCGCCCTGTTGCAAGCCCGCAAGATCCGCATCGAGGGCTGGCAGGAAATCGGCCTCGACAATACGCCCGAGTATGATGCCCTGATGACCCCGCGCGTGGCTGGTGTGAACGCCTGGAGCACTGTGGGCTCGCGTGCCGATGTGCCCTACCGTCTGGCCAACGCTGGATACCCTGTGATCCTGTCCAATGTGACCAACTTTTACATGGACATGGGTTACAGCTGGCACCAGAACGAGCAGGGACTGCACTGGGGCGGCAAGGTCGATGAATTTGACGCATGGAGTGCACTGCCGGCCAACATCTATGCCAGCGCACGCACAACTGTTGACGGCAGACCCATCAACATCCTCACGGCAGGCAGAGACAAAACCAAGCTCGAGAAACCCGAGAACATCATCGGCGTCCAGGCACAGCTGTGGGGCGAGACTCTGCGCTCGTTTGACGAGGTGCAGTACCTGCTGTTGCCCAAGATGATGGGCGTGAGTGAGCGTGCATGGAATGCTATCCCCGAGTGGAGCAAGGACTTGATGGAACTCGGTCCCTATTTCGATGCCCGTCACCAGTTTAACCTCAAGATCGGAACTCGCGAGTTGCCGCTGCTGCATGGCAAGGGCTACAACTTCCGCTTGGGACCTCCGGGCATCAAGCTTGAGGATGGAAAACTGCTCATCAACACGCAGTACCCCGACGAACTGGTGACCTACACCCTCGACGGCAGTGAGCCCACCATCGACTCACCCCGCTGGACGGCCCCCGTGCTTGTCAAGAACCAGCCCCAGGTCATCAAGGCCAAGGTCTTCTACCTGGGTCACGAGAGCGTGACAACCTACCTGTTCAAGTAAAAATTAGGCAAGAGAATGACCTTCATTATAAATCGTTTAAAACTTAAAACAGTGAAAATCCTGTGGATTTCTGTAGTGCTGTTGGGGCTTCTGCCGTTGCCAGGATGGGCTTCTGTCGGGCAACAGTCACATGGTCTTACTGATTTAGAGCATGTTAACACCAATGGCAAGAATGCGGTATTAACAGGACAGACGAGCAAAGATCAGGTCTCGGTAAACGGTCGCACTCTTCCCTGGGATGTGAATGGGGATGGCGAAGTGAACGTTGCTGATGTGGATGACGTCATTGATTTTATCCTATATGGCTATAAGCTAAAAATATCTTCGGCTTACTACTATATCGGCACCAGCAATGATTGGACTGCTTGTGATGCCACCTATAAGCTGGATAACGGCGGTGGTGATGTTTATTCTAACCCCGTGTTTAGTGTAGTCATTCCTGCAGTGTATGGCGAGTACGGTGGTGGGCGCGTTGACAATTTTTTTAAGATTTGTTCTCAAGAGACCGTGGACCTGGGTCCAGACAATTTCTGGAACGGCGACTTCATTGGTAAGGCCACGAATATTTCCGATAACAAGATGAGTGGATACTTCGTGGAGGACGCTTACGACCGTGTTTACGTCTTCTGTATACCCGCTGAAATTCCAGCGGACAAGTATCGTCTGACCTTCGACATGATGCACCACACCTATGAATTCGAGGCTATCAAGGAAACGCCTGACCTGTGGTATCTTGTGGGAAGCTGCATCGGTGACGGCTCATGGGATAATAACTCTTATGCCTTGGGTACTTCGCTTGTTCCTCTGTACCCTCAACCCGGCAACAAGGATATGTTGAACTACGTTGGTTATTTCCCCGCTGGTGAGGGCTTTAAATTGATTCATTCGCCTGGTGATTGGAGCGAACAATGGGGTATGGGTAATGATGGCCGCCTTGTGAAGAACGATGACAGTAGTGATGCCATTCGGGTCGTTGAGGGCGGTTACTACCAGATTACTTACGACTTGGCGATGGACGTTGTCTCAATTACCAAATACACAGGTGTTGATTACGTTTTCACAACAATGGGTATGCCTGGCGCTTATCAAGATTGGAATCCTGCTACCACGCTGATGAGTCCTATGGGTACGGTCTTTGAGAACCATGACTGGATCAAGAAGGATATGACCTTTGGCTCCGATACAGAGCTCAAGTTTGCTGCTGATGGCGGCTGGATTTATAACTGGGGAAGCGGGGCATTCCCAGTTGGCGTCGGTATACAATATGGCCCCGACATTCCTGTTAGTGCTGGGACTTATACGGTCGTTTTCAATGACATTTTAGGAACATATTATTTTATTGAGGAAACTGAGTGATTTTCTAATAATCATGACCCTCTGCCTGCCCATGTAACACCAGGCTACTGATAGTAGGATGATAATAAGTACCCTTTGCGGCGATGAAAGTTATCGAATAGACTTTCATCGCCGCAAAATTGGTGTAATGGTCATTTTGCAGGATGAAAAAGCCATATAGTGGTTCTATTGGTCATTTTGCAGGATGAATTTTCAGGGCAGGTATTGCTTATTGAAAAGGGCGCGTTATCTTTGCCGTGCAGCCTGAA
>Ga0247611_10003421_pt1 | contig 23547 bp, 45 predicted proteins | sample 177DNAGHGhighgp2_FD_192422 | JGI IMG/M metagenome (GOLD analysis project Ga0247611, IMG submission 192422) | Sheep rumen microbial communities from Palmerston North, Manawatu-Wanganui, New Zealand - 1770 DNA GHGhigh gp2 | ecosystem: Host-associated > Mammals > Digestive system > Stomach > Rumen... | reverse complement strand
TAAATATGGCATAGTTGCTTTAGTTGTTATAGAAATTTGTATAGAAGTATTTTATTTGACTATTATGATATTTTGACAAAAGTTTCAAAATAGCTTAAAATAATATAAATTAGATATAAGTGCTAAAAGTGATATATATTGATAATAGTAGGTTATTTTACTATACTATTTATCAGTATACAGTTTTTTAAGTAGTAGTATATTTGTATAGCTATTACTATATGGAAATATAGTGTAAGAGGTAGAAAAACGGAAAATATAAAAAACCACTGGTTAAATAACCAGTGGTTTAATTTCATACGGTATATGATAAGGAGCTTTGTCTTTTAATCCGCCCTTTCGGGGCGGTATTGATTACGCTACTGCTTCCTCAGCAACAGGCACTACTACCTGATGGAACTCAGGATAACGCTTTGCTGATTTAGCACCAGCAGGCGGGTTAACAAGTTCACAAGCGGCTCGCTTGTCAGAACCAGATTTGGTAGCAATCTTCTTTGCTTCCCAAACCTTACCAGAAGCGTCCTTGTAAGAGAACACATCACCCTCATTGAGAGTATCGTAGTATTCCTTGGCTACCTTGCCAAGCTCGGCATTTTCAGCCTTCTTGGCTTCCTTTGCCTTAGTCTTGGCGTCAGCACGCATTGTTGCTCGCTCAGAGATAAGGTCTGTTACAACCTTGTCAAAAGCGTCGAAGTCAAAAGTGAGTGGAGTACCGTTTTCATCGAAAGTTGAAAATGACTGAACGATTTCTTTTACTGTAAGCATATAATATCCTTCCACCGATTTAATGGGCATTGGTGGTTACCCTAATGTTGAGAGTTGAAAGTAAAGGTCTTAATCGCTCATACGAGCAACCGCCTTAACCGCTCTCTATGTTTAGATTATAACATTTTTGGTTAAAACATTCAAGTCCAAAAATGCTATCCAACTTTTTAAGAGCTTAGGATTAAACAATTTCAGACATTCCCAAAATCATCGCTCCAAGCACATTCGCTCTTAACTCTTGATGTAATCATTATAACAAAAAAGTTGAAAACTTTCAAGTTCATTTTTGTCATTCTGATTTTTAAGTTTTTTGTTCAGCAAGTTTGTTTGTCGCTCGCTGACAAGGTAATTATAAACTATTTGATGAAAACATTCAAGTCCAAAATTGACTTTTAGTTTTTGAAGTGATAGAATATAATATATTTAATAAAGTTTTTTAAGTCTATTTTTTATTCAGTGGTTAATAACTATACAGATAACTACTATACGGAAATATAGTGTAAGAGGACGAAGAACGGAAACCCACTTGAAAAGATTGCTCTAATTCAAGTGGGTAAAGGTGGTCTATCAAAAAACTTCCGACAAATCAATATAATTCTCTTTATAATAAAGAGAATTAAACTTATCCCAAACAGTAGGATTAAGTTTCTCTTCTATCTGCCGATATTCTTCTTCGGTTAAATCTTGAAAGGTTTCTTTTTCAAGCTCTAATATTTCCTTAATAGTATAGTGTTCAATTCTGTAATTTTCCACTACATATTTGTATTCTATTTTTTCACCTGCTTGATAGAGATGTTTATGTTTTTGGTAACGCTACCGTAGGAGCTACTATCTCAATTGTGGCAGATATTGTAATTCCTTACGCAATGTAAGGTCTGCTTCCCATAGCTTCATATCCTAGTCTTCCCAGTTTCCAATCATAATAGCACCTGCTAATAAAAGAGCTGTTGAAAGAACTACAAAAGTTCTTTCATTTTTACAACTCCTCATACTAATAATTGTAGAAAATAGCCACTCTTGCTTTATCTGGAGCTGTCCAAATACACAAGACATTCATATATTTTACTGTATTTCCAAACTTGTAAATATATACAATATTCAAAAGTCTGTTTTTTGGATAACCATACATATTTAGTAACTGAGCAAAAACAGCTCCTTCGTAAATGGTATCAAAGTCTCTGGCAAATCTTCCATTTTTAGCGCATTTTAGAATAATGCTCATATCATCAAAGTCTTTATTAGCATTAGCTTCACTTGACCAAGAAATTACTCCAGATGGTTCGCTAAAAGTACCTTGTACTTTGACCCCATAGTCTTTAGTATAACTTGAAAAATCCCAATCTTCGGCTTTCACTGAATATATCGCTATGAACAAAAGTGCCAATGCCAATACAAAAATCTTGAATGTTCTGTTTTTCATTTTCATTTGTTTCTCCTTACATTTGGTTTATGTGGTGATTATACACCACATTGTGAAAAGTTTCAAGTCCAATTACAAGTCGATTACTTCAGCTTCCTCATAATCAATAATTGGTGTACAACCGTTATTGACAAATAGAGTTTTCCAATCATCTTTTTTCGTAATTTCATTCTTCTTCTGAGTGATGAAATCAATTACATCTTGCTCATTAGTAGCCGTAACTACTATTGTTGAAGGAATCTTTTCTTTTCCGTCAAAAGACTTAACATAAACTGTAACATTGTAGGTTTTTTTCATTTGTTTACCACCTTTGTATTTAAGATATAGGAAGTATAATATACTTCCAAAAAAGTTTCAAGTCCAATTTTTATTCAATATTTGTTTTATCTAAAGTTTCAGCAAAACATAAAACAAGTTTGTCACCAACAATTTCAATGTGTTTAAGTGAAAACTCTTTGTTAAGGGAAAATGAATACAAAACAACTTCATCAAAGTCATTGTAATCGCTGCCAATTTTTTTCCAATTTTCGCACCACTCACCTACAGTTTCAATAGGTGTTTTATCAATTTTCAAAAATCTTTTAGTAATTCCATTTCCTACATCAACACGAAGTTTCAAAGATTTTTCCAAAGAAAACATTTTTGTTGAGAGCTGTTTGTAATTCATATATTCCCCTTAGTGTTTATAGAGAACTACTCTTGATTTGGTATGATAGAAGTATAACATACTTCACTAAAACTTTCAAGTCCAAAAATTAAAATGGGTTTTTGAAACCTAAGCGAGCACCACCACTTTCACCACCAAGAAAGATGTAAAAACTGTTGAAGCCCCCTTTATCGTTCACAATCCACGCGTAACCATCAAGAGGAGTGCTAGTCCAATACCAATCTTCCATTCCTCTTTCTTCTTGTGAAATAGTTGCCAATTCTTCTTTTGAAAGAATATGAGCAAGAACTTTTTTACCATTTGGTAAAGTGACTTCTTCTTCTATTTTAAGCGCTTGTTTCCAAGATTTGTTTGGAATAACTTTGTCTGACAAATAATAATCACCGTGAAGTGTATAGCCTTTAATTTCCATATTCAAGCCCCCTTGATGTAATCATTCTAACATACTTTCAAAAAATATTCAAGTCCATTTTTTAATTATTTCACTTGACTTTTTTTGGAACGCTGTGTTATAATATCAGTATAAGAGAGAGTGAAAAAATATTCAAGTTCATTTTTTTAAAAGGAGAGTATGGACTTTTGTATAGTAGCCACTATAAATAATTTATACTATACAGTAAATGGTGTAAGAGGAAGAAAAACGGAGAGAGCAAAAAAGAGCCTAACATTATGTTAGGCTCTAGTGGTTTACATTGAAACTAAGTTTCTACAAACTTTGTCAAAAGAGCAAGGAAGTTGAATATCATCTTCCCAACTATTTCGAGGGCACTCAACATAATCACCGTTTTCGTCAACCATTCCAAGCTCTTTTAATTCTGTGTCCAAATCCTTGTCTACTTCTTCACGACCACCTTTGAAGAACTGTGGAAAAAAGTTCAATTTTGGGTGCTTCATTTTAGCCTTAAAACAGAGATTGTTTATTTGTGACGATGCTTCACTTGGGTGAACTTCATCATCATAGCAGTAGCACTTAAAGTCAATAAAATGAAGCTGCTTTCTTTCTCTTAACTCGTTATAGTCTCCATAGAACAGAGTTCCGTCAAAAGCCATATAAGCAGTTTCAAAAGTTTTTGGGTCTTCGCCCCTCAAAGCAAAAAAAATCTCTTTCATAAACGCCTCACTTAATTTGGTATAGTGGGATTATAACAAATCCCACAGAAAGAATCAAGTCCGATTTTGTTATCAAATTTTAGGACAAACTGAAAAAATTTCATTAAGTTTTGTTCCATTTATTTTAAAATGTGCTGGAACAAATTCAGAGAGTTCAGTTGAATCAAACTCAACAGTTTTTCCACAGTGAACAAGTTTGAAATTGCTAACGATATTGTCATTATAGCAATCGTGCAAACAATCAGATATGAAACGCTTTGCCGAAGATTCATCATCAAGTCTTTGGCTGAATAAATTTGTTTCTTTATCTTCATAATAAATAACATACCTGTTCATTGATTTTTCATAATCAATACACTCTTTTTCAGTGTTGAAAGGAGTTCCGTCATTAGCTACATACATAAGTTTTATTTTCATAAAAGTACCACCTTATTAGTTTAATTTGGTTGCTCGTACGAGCAACCTTGATGTAATCATTCTAACATATTTTGTTAAAACATTCAAGTCCAATTTTAAGCAAACAATTTTGCTTTAACCATTGGGCTATTGCAAGTAGTGCATAACAACTGTAAATTATCCAAACAGTTATTATTACGATTGTTATCAATATGGTCTACTTGTATCCAATTAAGACCGAGCCGTGAAATTGCCTTTTCTTTATCAGTGCAACAGTTAGGACAGTTACACTTGAAACCGTCTCTTTCGGCAAGTTTTTTGATAAGCATAACTCTTGAAACACCTTGCCATTTAACACGATGACCAGTAACTACACCACCATTCAAAATTGTCTTTTGTTCGGAACTAAGACAATTTTTCATATTTTTGTGGATATGAGATTTACCAACATTTACTTTGATTTTCTCACCACCGATTTTGTAAATTCTGACTTGGTGCATATCCATACACAAGTACCGCCTTTAATTAAGATTGTCTGTCTCACTGACTGACATAGTTATTGTAGCATACTTCTTTAAAACTTTCAAGTCCATTTTTTAGAAGTCTGACTATTCGCAAGCGGTGTTACCCGCTTGCCTTGTGTGGTTATTATAAACTACATTGTAAAGTTATTCAAGTCCAATTTTGTTATCAAGTTTTAACAGTAGTTAGTATAGAATAACAACTGTATATGTGTAAGGTTCTGAACAACGGAAAGCCCGGCTTTCGCCGGGCGGTTTTTTAGGTTAAATAAATGGGTTTTTGAAGCACAAGCGAGCACCACCACTATCATCACTGCCATAGATGCTGCTGCTGTAAAAGTCTCCATCGTTGTACACATACCACGCGACATTACCAAAGTTAGGAGTACTAGTCCAATACCAATAATGTTCATTTTCATCAATTTCTCTTTCTTCTAATGGAATAGTTTCCAATTCTTCTTTTGAAAGAGTTCGAGCAATTACTATTTCATCATTTGGCAATTTAACAGACTTTTTCATTTTACAAGCCTCTTCCCAAGTTTTGTTTGGAATTACTTCATCTGCCAAATAGTAATCACCGTGAAGAGTATATCCAGGGATTTTAACATTTCTTGCCACAGTCGACTTAAAAACTTCGTTAAGTTTTTCGCCTTCGATACTGTAATGAGCAGGAACAAACTTTGTAAGTTCGGTTGAATTAAACTCCACAGTTTTTCCACAGTGAACAAGTTTGAAATTACCTACAATATTGTCCTCGTAGCAATCGTGTAAACAATCAGATACGAATCGTTTCGCCAAAGGCTCGTCATCAAACTCTTTTTTGATTAAAGTTGTTTCTTTATCCTTATAATAAACAATATACTTGTTTATTGATTTTTCATAATCAATACAATCTTTTTTAGTATCGAAAGAAGTTCCATCATCAGCTACATATTTAACCATTTCTTTCATAAAAGTTACCACCTTTTAGTTTAATTTGATTGCTCATACGAGCAACTTTGATGTATTTATTATAACATAAACTGTGAAAAGTTTCAAGTCCATTTTTTTGCTTTACGGTATTCATATACCACCTTAGCAATATTGACTGCAATCATAGCAACTGCTGAAAGAATTTTTATAGGCATATCACCAGCTATCATTCCCAAAAGGGAAACAGTTCTAACTACAGTAGATACGCTTTCAATATAAACTTTAATCATAATCGCCCCCTTTGTTGAATATAGTATAGCATAAACCTAAAAAACTTTCAAGTCCATTTCTGTTATGTCGCCATAGCGATTGTGTAGCCTATGTTTATAATTGTTAGCACCGTCTAATGTCAAGAAAGTGATACGCTCTATGACTTCACAGCCTTGACACAAGCGAACGACAAAACCACCACGCTCAGAAATTGTTTCTATATATAAAGCCATACGCTTACCCCCTATCATTTGGTATGTGCTTATTATAATATACTTTGTAAAAAGTTTCAAGTTCAAAAATTAAAATGGATTTTTGAAACCTAGACGAGCACCACCAGCATTACCACAATAACCGATGTCGCTGTAGAAAAAATCTCCGTCATTGTCCACATTATAAGCGTGATAATGAGTGTCGTAAGAAGTCCTAGTCCAATACCATTTACCACACCTTCTTTCTTCTTTCGGAATAGTTTCCAATTCTTTTTTTGAAAGAAGTTGAGCAATAACTGTTTCACCGTTTGGTAAATTAACTATCTTTTCTATTCTACGAGCTTTTTCCCAATTTACATTAGGAATAATTTCATCAGCCAAATAATAATCACCGTGAAGTGTATATCCTTTAATTTCCATAGTTTACCACCTTTATTTTAAGTTAGTCAGCTTCACTTGCTGACATAATTATTTTAGCACACTTTATAAAGTTATTCAAGTCCAATTTTGTTATTAAGTTTTAACAGTAGTTAGTTTAAACTAACAATTATATAAGTGTAATGTTCTGAACAACGGAAACCCGACTTGGAAAACTTCACAAGCCGGGTAAAGGCGGTCTAGTTTAGGCTTGTTGGATATTGCTCCAATCAAGAACTAAGTTATTATATTGTTTGATTAAAAGTTGTTTAATCAAACCCTCTGAATTGTTGATTTGCTCTTTGAGATATGATAATCTTCTTTTAACAATTTCTCCCATTGCTTTGCCCCCTTGATGTGGTGATTATACACCACATCGTAGAAAGTTTCAAGTCCAAAAACTATTTCTTTTCTTCTTCGTCAAAAAGTTTTGACATAAGTTTTACAGAAATAATTTTTGTCAAATCCATTTCACCGCTTTGGAGCATTTCCAAAAGCACAAGTTTTTCAAGTGGCAATTCATTGGTATCCTTATCAAGACCGAGTTTTGAAATCATTTTTGACTTCATAACATCGGTGACTTCAATTTTGCCGTTGTCCTGCATAGACTGCAAAAGATACAGTTTTCCGATGTCGATGTCTTTTTTATCATCAGCAACAAGTGATGATACCATTTTCATGCTGATAATCTGACCCAAATTAAAGTTTTCCATATTGTTTCCCCCTTTTATGGATTTATTATTTTCATTTGAGGAAAAATTTCCTCTTATAATTTTATTGTATGTTTCTTTTGGAATAGCACAATACTTAAAATAACCATGCTCTGCATTTTCAAATGGATACTCATCATAGCTATCATTAACAGTATTGTTAAAACAACCGTTAAGACAACAAAAGTAATGTTTGTTGTCAATATTAGCAAAAGAATCAAAAAAGAGACACTCTAAATCTCTTTCGATAATTTCATCAGGTACATCTGTAGGTTGCTCAAAGGCAACATAAGGCTTTCCTTTGAAAGAAAACTCTCGCACCATTTATCATTCCCCCTTTTTGTTTAAGATAATAGGATTATAACAAATCCCATAAAAAGTTTCAAGTCCAAAAATTAAAATGGGTTTTTGAATCCCAAGCGAGCACCACCATAACCATAACTGTTAGTGACATCGCCGTCGTCGAAGTCTCCAGCACTGTAAACGAGCCACGCGCCATTATCATAGCTAGGAGTACTAGTCCAATACCAAAAATGTCCATTTTCACTAATTTTTCTTTCTTTTTTTGGAATAGTTTCCAATTCCTCTTTTGAAAGAGTATGAGCAAGAATTTTTTTACCATTTGGTAAAGTAATCACTTCTTTCATTTTAATTGCTTCTTTCCAATTCTTGTTTGGAATAACCTTGTCAGCCAAATAGTAATCACCGTGAAGTGTATATCCTTTAATTTCCATAACCGTACCACCTTTGTTTTAAGTTTGTCAGCTTCACTCGCTGACATAATTAGTTTAACATACTTTGTAAAAACTTTCAAGTCCAATTTTAACACATTTCTGGAGAAGTTATTAAAATTTTTCCGTTATTATATTCCTCTAAAGAAGCAGGACAAGCTGTATTGGTTTCACTATCCCAAACATACACCTCAGCATTAGGGGGAAGTTCTTTTAATTCTTCTATCATTTTTAGAACTGTCATAAATCACCTCACTTAATTTAGTATAATAGGATTATAACAAATCCCATAAAAAGTTTCAAGTCCATTTTTGGGATAGTTGCCTATCCCAAAATCCTTACCATTTAACAATCATATTTGTTGTGTAAAGTTGTCGGACTTTTACAACAGTCTGATTGTTGACAATCTTTGAGCTTGCTTGTCTGTCAGTTTTTGTATACTCGACAGTATAGCCACTTTCTTTCAAAGCCCTCTCAACATCAGCCGTTCCCAAAGTCTGCAAAATCATTTTAGGATATTTTTTATCCTTAAACTTTTCATATTGCAAGATTTTGATTTGAGCGGTCTTTTTGCCCTTTGCCTTTTCAATGTTGATAAGTTTTACAACATCGAGGAATGTAAGTGTTTGAACCATATTCAAGCCCCCTTGATGTATTCATTTTAGCACATTTCGGAAAAACTTTCAAGTCCAATTTTTGAAAGAGTCTCAAAAATCCAACCTAAAAGTAATGATACTCCGAAAGACCAAATAACAACGCAAATCATCTCAATCATTTTGTTTTCCTCTGTGTCTCTATTCTAACATATTTTGTAAAATTATTCAAGTCCAAATTTGTTATCTATTGCTAACAGTCATGTGTAAGGCTCTGAAAAACGGAACCCCTAGGTTGTTTGACAAACAACCTAGGGAGGAGAAAACTATGATTCGATGAATGGATTTTTGAAACCTAAACGAGCACCACCATCATCAGGATTGTTAGTGAAAGTGAGGAGAACTCCGTCAATACTCACATTCCATGCGATATTAGAATTGCTAGGAGTACTAGTCCAATACCACCAATGTCCATTTTCACTAATTATTCTTTCTTTTCGTGGAATAGTTTCAAGCTCGGCTTTTGAAAGTGTGTGAGCAACTACCGTTTTACCATTTGGTAAAGTGACTTCTTCTTCCATTTTAAGTGCTTCTTTCCAACTCTTGTTTGGAATAACCTTGTCAGCCAAATAGAAGCGACCGTGAAGAGTGTAGCCTTTAATTTCCATAATCATACCACCTTTTAATTTGAGTAGGTTGCTCGTATGAGCAACCTTGATGTGTTTATTTTATCACAAACCGTGAAAAGTTTCAAGTCCAAAAATTAAAATGGATTTTTGAAACCTAAGCGAGCACCACCAATGTAATCTTTGCTATCAGCGGTGTCAAAGTAGAAAATTCCAATATTGCCTACATACCATGCTTTACCATCATAAGGAGAGCTAGTCCAATACCAGCCTCTCGTTCTTCTTTCTTCTTTTGGAACACTTTCTAATTCTTCTTTTGAAAGAGTGTGAGCAAGAACTTTTTTACCATTCGGTAAATCAATTATCTGTCTCATTTTACAAGCATCTTCCCAAGTTGTATTGATAATAACATTATCAGACAAATAGTAATCACCGTGAAGAGTGTATCCTGGGATTTTAACTTTTTTTGCAGACAGTTGAAAAATCTTATCAAACTTTTCACTGCTGATTTTATAATGAGCAGGAACAAATTCAGCGACTTCATCAGAATCAAACTCAACAATAAATCCACGAGTTTTTCCACTTCGTTCAAACTCGAAACTGCGAACAATGCCGTCATTATAGCAATCGTGTAAACGGTCGGCTATAAAACGCTTTGCCGAAGTCTCGTCAGAAAAAATTGTCTCTTTGCCGTTATGACGAACAACATATTTTTTTGCCAATTTCTCTTCATATTCAGCACATTCTTTTTCAGTATCAAAAGGAGTTCCATCATCAGCTACATATTTCATAAAGCACCACCTTTGTTTTAAGTTGGTTGCTCATACGAGCAACCTTGATGTAATCATTCTAACATACTTTGGAAAATTATTCAAGTCCATTTTTAAGCTACCCTAGCAATTTGAATAGCTTTATTGTGCAACTTGACATTTCTTCTTTTCTTAAACCAATCTTTTGAAAGGTTGTAAACATGAAGAATGACATTGAAAGAATTAAGCAAAAGGTTTGCTAAGTTTTCAGATTTACTCAAATCGGTTTGAGCGAAAACAATAACAAAAACCAAAGCACCAACAAGGTAAAAATATCTCATTTGTTTAACACTAGAAACAAATGAACCAATAACAAAAAACATTGAACCAACATAAGCCATAATTACCACCGCCTTTGTTTTTAAGATATGGATAGTATACACTATTTCATAAAGTTATTCAAGTCCAAATTTGTTACTAAGTTTTAACAGTAGTTAGTTTAAGTTAACACAAGAATAAGTGTAAGGCTCTGAACAAAGGAAGAAGAAAAAACCCACTTGCTACTAATTTTCACAAGTGGGTAAAGGCGGTCTAATTAAGCACAACGCTCAGCAAACATTTTGTCGATTGCTTCTTCAAGTTCTCGTTTACTCGTTGTTTTCCTAAGTTCTTCAACAATAGGCTTAACAGTTTCGTTGAAAAACTCCCTTCTGTTAGGGTATACTTTTCTAACAAGCAGGTTGTATGTCAAGTCATTTGCGTGAATGAGTGCGTGGCAACTCTGGCATACACAAGCGGCATTTTCAAGCGAATCTTTGCCACCTGTTTTAGCAGGCTGAATATGATGAAGCTCCAAATCTTCATTGAAACTTCCGCAAATTTCACACTTGCCCTCAAAGTATTCTTCTTTTAGATGTTTTGTAACATCAGAAGTGAAACCTTTGCGAGCAGGGAACTCTTTGCCTTTTTTCAGCTGATTTATTTTGTTTTCCCAAGCGTATTTGCCCATTTCTTTGAGTTCTCTTTCAACAGACTTCAATTCTTTCTGAATAACAAGAATGTCGTCTGTAATCTGATAATCCCAAGAATCATAAGTTTTTTCATTTCCAGCATTGTCAGTTATATGAAGTGCTTTATATTCCAAACATTTGCAAGATTTTTTGAAATTGCCAATGAAATTTGGATTATCTGTCAATTTTCCAACTTTGAACGAATAAAGAGCCATAATCTGATGATTTGTCAAAGTTTTTCCAATATTCTCTGCAAGAACTTCAGCAAAAGCCTTTGGATTGAAAATTGTTTTAATCATAATAAGTACCGCCTTATTGTTTTAAGTTAGTTACTCATACGAGCAACTTTGATGAACTTAGTATATCACACATCGTGAAAACATTCAAGTCCATTTTTTTGAAGTTTAGCGAGCGAGCAACTTAACAAGTTGCTCCGTGTCGCTTGCTGATGTCTTTATTCTAACATAGATTGTGAAAATATTCAAGTCCATTTTTGTTAGCGTTGATTAACTCTTGTATAGGTGTAAGGTTCTGAAAAACGGAAAACCCACTTGGAAAACTTCACAAGTGGGAAGGCGGTCTAATTTAAGCTTGTTGGTTATTTATACACCGTTTCATAATAGTATTTTGCTACCGTTTTTGTTTGATTACAACCAATACATCTATACCTATAGAATATTGTATGTTTTATACTGTAAGCCCTGGGCCTGTAACGCCAAACAGCCCAAAAATTATAATCAGTTCCACCGTCATAACTTGTTTCAAAACACCAACTATGAGTATGTGTTTCTGTTTTAACATTTTCTGTTTTAACATTTTCTGTTGTTTCATTATCTTTGTTGTTATCTTCCAAATCAAGATGACAGCTAACAAAGATTGCTAGTAATGCTAAAATTAAAAATCTTTTCATTTTACCACCTCACTGATTTAGTATAATAGGATTATAACAAATCACACAAAAATATTCAAGTCCAAAAATCAAGCAAACAATCGGCAATCAATCCTAGCGTTCATTCTAAGACACTTGAAATAGATGTCTTTTTCTATCTCACAATCTTCCAAGCCCGTATGACTTTCCATAAAGTCAAGATTTTTTGTCATAAACCTATGGATAACTTCAGCGGTTAATTGTGATTTTTTCTGTTTTGTCAAATAACCATTCTTTTTACAGAAATAATTATAGACAAGACTTTTAGCAAGTGTCTGACGAGCCATTTTCAAAGTGTCGTAAAATACAATTCCTTTTGGGAAGAAATAACGATACTTTGATTTAGTCAACCACCGCATTGTATTCTGTAAAGCCCTATAATCAAAAAGAGCATTATGAGCCATAACAATCTTTACATTGTAATCGGCAATGTCTTTGCAAAACATCTGTCGAATACCATACAAATTGAGAGCAATTCGAGAACCATTCTCAATGTCAGCAAGATACATAGGTATTTTGTCTTTGAAAAAAGCATACTCCATTAAGTTGGAATAAAACATTTCGGTTACAACAAAACTTCTTCTAAGAAGTATATTTTTGTTTTCGTCAAAAATGATATATCCCAAGTCGTAAACGAGAGGGGATTCAATATCATTTGTTGTCTCTGTATCCAATACCATAAAGTTTTTCATAACCGTACCGCCTTTGTTTTAAGTTGTCTTTATTCTAACATGGATTGAAAAATTATTCAAGTCCAATTTTTAGAAATCTGACTATTCGCAAGCGGTACTATCCGCTTGCCTTGTGCTTTTATTCTAACATACTTTGTAAAAAGTTTCAAGTCCAAATCTGTTAGCATAGGATAACTCTTGTATGTGTGTAAGGTTCTGAAAAACGGAAATCCTGCTTGGAAAACTTCACAAGCAGGTGGAGGCGGTCTGATTGTTTATTGAGTATCTCAACAAGTTATCATCTTCCTACCTTAAAGGTTTGGTAGTTACCTTATGCAGACGGTGGGAATCGAACCCACATATAGGATTAAATCCTAACACCATTCTTCCTACTTAACCAAATGTAGTACTGTCTGCTTGATACAAATATTATAACAAGAAATGAAAAAAGTTTCAAGTCCAATTATAATGTCAAAAAAATAACCACTACACAAAAGAAGTAGTATCCAGATGTATAGTGGTTTTACCTAACCTCATCGAGCGGGTTGACGCGTCTCCGCTCATTTATCGGAAGGGGTTTTTAACTCCACCACGAGGATTGCGTTTAGTGGAATCTACACTGTGCTTTACTCTCGTTTAAGCACCTACGGCGAGCTTCACCTACCCAGCGATTTAGGTACGATTTCCATCAAACCGTAAAAAGCGTTTACCTTTGAAACTAAAAGATCCTGCTATGTTCGGGATTATCTCAGCCCTACCTGTTTTATTATACTTCCTTTCGGAAATAATTTCAAGTCCAAAATTAAGCACATCTCATTTTCATTTCTTTTTTGGCAAAAGCAGTTTGTTGAAGTTCAATATAGTTTTTTCCTTTTGGCAACATATCCAATTCAGCAAAAATCCAAAACATATCAACTTCGGGACAAGCCCTCAACCAATATTCCCAAGCGGTCTCTTGCTTATCGGGTTTTGTAAACCTTGAGCTTTCCCAATCAAATGCGGCTTCATACTTGTTTTTAATATCAAGTACACCGTTTTTGTTTGGTCGCTCGTGATGTCGTGAATACAGGCGGTGAATCTTACCTGTCAGTTTTTTTCCAAAGATAGGATAAAGAAAGAGTTTATCCAAATCGTGAAACGGAAAATAAAATCCGTGCTCTTTTGCAAGTTTATTCAATGCTCGCCTATGAGCCATTGTGTACTTGATTGCTTGAAGTCTATTCATTATTTACCACCTTTTGTTTAAGATATGGGAAGTATAACATACTTCCCAAAAAGTTTCAAGTCCAAAATTGATTAACTATCATAAACTTGTGAATCAAAGTATAAACAATCATCTTCTATCCCTATAAGAGCAAGCGGGCAACAGTTTCTACTATCACCTATTCTGTCTTTTAATTCTTCAAGAGATACTTCTTCCCAAGTTCCTTCATCTAATTCATCTTCATCAAGAGAACGCTTTCCTACATTATATAAAAATTTCATTATTTACCACCTTTGTTTTAAGTTTGGGATAGTGTATACTATCCCATAAAAATATTCAAGTCCAATTTTAGAAGATGCCTTTCAATCTTGATTCAAGTGCTTCTTCGTCAAAAGTAAGTTCCAAAACTTCATTAAGTTTTATTTCTTTGCTACCATTGTGAGTTATAACTTTAATTTGTGTTGTACAACTTATATGGTTATCATTTTTGAAGTTATGGTTAATCTTTCTTCTATATCCTTCAATAATACAATCAAGATACTGGAGAAAACCAAACTCGTGGTCAAAATTATAATGTTCTGTATAACCCTCTTCATTTACGAACTCGATTTTATAAAATTTTTTCATTGTTTACCACCTTTTGTTTAAGATAAGGGAAGTATAACATACTTCCCAAAATTATTCAAGTCCAATTTTGTTAGTAGTTGCTAACAACTATGTGTAATGCTCTGAAAAACGGAAACCCTAGACTACTTGACAAGCAATCTAGGGAGGAGGCTATAAAAAACTATGAATATATTATTCTACTTCATAAGTTCCTTGATGAAGAATAGGCTTTTCCAATGATTTCCAAATACCCTTATCATCAACTTTTTCACTTTCATTTTGATATTCAAAAGTAAAGAATTTTTTGCCCTCAGATGTTTCAATCATTACCATTTCGCAATAGAAAACCTTTCTTTTAATTGCTTTTGATAGTACATCACTATCAACAAAATTATAATTGTCTTCCAAGTCAACAGTTCGCAAATTGGTATTGAGTGATAATTCGGATATTATTGCGTTTACATTTTTTTCAGAAATTGAGTTCATATAAGTACCGCCTTATTTAGTTTTATCAGTCTCGCTGACGGTATTATATTAACACACTTTGTAAAAATATTCAAGTCCAAAAAGTTGCGGTATTCAGAATCTTACACCTCTTCTTTTAACAGTGGAAGAATAAGTGTATGACATTGAAAAGCGGAAAGCCCGCTCGTTGCGGTAGCAAGCGTGAGCGGGTTTAATGCAGAATAATTATATATACTAATAAAATGTTTGCTAAGTCATAGCAGTTCCTTAAAATTCCTATTTTTTGATTCGGCTGACAAGAATTCTAACCACAACCAATTAGATAAAGTCAGCCTTTTCTTAAAGCTAAGCGGAATAATTATATATATCATAAACTTAGTTTTAGCCACCGTAATGAGTATACATTCTAAATCCCCTTGAGAAACACTATCATTATATAGTTGGAATAGTTTTATTCTCTAAATCAAACTATTCTCTACTCCAAGCGTTCATTGTCTGCTAAATAATTAGTTAAGTAGAACCGCCCATAATGGGCGGTGGTAGTTTATGCTACAACTTCCTCGGAAGTTTCCTCAGCAACAGGCACTACTACCTGATGGAACTCTGGATAGCGTTTTGTTGATTTTGCTCCAGCAGGTGGGTTGACCAACTCACAAGCGGCTCGCTTGTTGGAACCACTCTTTGTAGCAATCTTGCGAGCTTCCCAAATCTTGCCAGAAGCGTCTTTGTAAGAGAACACATCACCCTCATTGAGAGTATCGTAGTATTTCTGTGCTACCTTACCAAGTTCAGCATTTTCAGCGTCTTTTGCTTCCTTTGCCTTAGCTTTAGCGTCAGCTCGCATAGAGGCACGCTCTGAAATCAAGTCGGTTACAACCTTGTCAAAAGCGTCAAAGTCGAAAGATGTCTGTACACCCTCTTCATTGATTGTAGCGAAAGCGTTCTTAATCTCAGCAACTGTCATCATATTGTTTTCCTTTCCACTTATTAAATAGGGTATTAGTGGAACTACCCATTTTTTAGCAACTTGTGGTTAACTCTTACTCAATCATACGAAAGAGCGGTTAGTCTGTCGCTTGATGAACTTAGTATATCACACATCGTGAAAACTTTCAAGTCCAATTTTTTACAAGATGTTGAAACACATGGCTTTACTTCCAAGATAGGAACACCATAGCTTTATTTTCAATCTTGTATGAACTTAATATATCACAAACCGTGAAAACTTTCAAGTCCAAAATTGTTAGCATACCTAAAAGGTATCAGCTCAACCAATAGAGGGAGTTATCAGCATTTCTGCTTTACTGCCTTGCTCTGTCCGTGCTTGAAGTATATCACAAACCGTGAAAACTTTCAAGTCCAATTTTTAACAGTATCAGTTAAGTAATTTCCCTCACTAAAACTGTCAAGAACTTGTCAGCGTGTCTTGTCGCTTGCTGACATAGTTATTATAAACTATTTTGTGAAAATATTCAAGTCCAAAAATTGACAATTTATTTTTGTTGTGATAAAATAAATCAGTTTAACATAAATCAAAAATTTTTTCAAGTCCATTTTTTTTGGTAGCAGAAAAACCACTATACGGGCTGCTACTATACAGGCATATAGTGTATGATATTGAAAGACGGAAAGGCAAATAAAAAAGGCGGTATTTCTACCGCCTGCTTTTTTATTTAATCATTCCTTTTACTACTTTGATAATTTCAGTTGCCACCGATTTGATGTTATCGGGAGTTGCGTATTTAGCAACTTCCATTTCAATTAGCACTTCTTTTGAAGGTATAAGAATAAAAGCAATCCAACTGATAGCAGTAACAACAATAGACCATTTGAAAATCTTCTTTGCAAGAAGATAAAAATCTTCATCAGTTCTACAGTCATTGTACATAAAACAAAGGATAACTGCAAAAACAACAACACTACAAGTTCCGAGAAAGCCGATAAGTCCAAACAAAAAGTTGAGACCATCAGCAATCATAGCGAAATAGAAGAAAAGAGGGTTTACAATAGGATTCATTTTTTACCACCTTAGTTTTTTAAGTTAACCGCTCATACGAGCGGTTTTGATAGACTTAATATATCACAAAATGTGAAAACATTCAAGTCCAATTCTGTTAAAGGGAATGTTTCCACTCCCATTTTATTTTATGCTACTTTTTTGAAAACCTTTGCGATTTTCTTTGTCTCACCATTCGCCTTGTGAAGAACTGCTGAAACCTTAACAGTTTTTCGTGATTTATCACTGTCAGACTTCTTGACTGCTTTCTTATAGATTTTTGTAATTTGTGCTTGTCGAGCATTAAAATCATCGTGGCACAAGTCAGAGTGATTTTCAACAAACCAAACGGTAGACATTTTCAAAACATTCTCGCCGCCAATTTCATTTCCGTTGCGGGTTTTCCAAACTTTTGAAGGAATTGAATGAAGAACTTTAGCACCAATAAACTGACCGTTTTCTTCAATCATTTTGAAATCAACAACTTTTTCAATCCCAAACAACGAGAAATCATTCTCATTATTCGCCAACTTGCTTTCTTCAACTGCTGAAAGAGCCTTGTCAATGTAACGACCGCAAAGCCCCATAGAAAGGGTAAGGTTTGCTCTCTGAAGATTTTTGTTAGAAGTACCGAAAATGTTTGCCATAATAAAGCCCCCAATGTCAAGCCGTTAAAGAACGGCTTGAAATAAATTATGTCAGTCTCACTCGCTGACACCATTATATTAACACACATTATAAAAATATTCAAGTCCAATTTTTGTTAGTCTGGATTAACATTACTGTGTAATGTTCTGAATAGCGGAAACCCTAGAGAAGTTTTCTCTAGGGTAAGCAGGTTATCTTACTTCAAACTTTGGTATCCACAATTTAGGATTGAAAGTGATTCTGTATTTTCTGTTATTCGGAACATACTCACCTTGTATTTGCTCGCTAAAATATGTGATGTCCTGCTTTTGTCCTAAATAATGTCTGAGAAATTTACCATTCTCGTCTTTTATAACAATCTCAACATCACCATCTTTGTCAATTTGAATATGCGAATATCCCTCACAAGCAAACACTGTTTCACCAAGTCGGACATTGTAGAAGATAACCCTACGGTAAACCTTGAAGTCACCCTCTTGCATTTCCAATTTGTTTATAGTTGTAGCATATTCGCTTTTGTATTTTGCGTCATAGGCTTCTTGTGCAAATTGAGTTTGAGCGTCACAAGAAGTCAAGAGACCACTTGAAAGAATACACATAGTCATAAGAAAAGTACAAAGAATAATCTTTGCATTATCACGAAGAAAAGTTTTTACCATAAAAACACCACCTTGTTTATTTAATTTTATCAGTCTTGCTGACACCATTATTCTAACACATATTGTAAAAACTTTTAAGTCCAATTATTTATCACAATTCATTTCTTTCATATTCATTTCAGCCCTTGCCTTTTCCATTTCATTCATAGAGCGAGCAATAGACAAACATTCTTCAATACTCATATCAGTCTCATTATATAAATACATAGCGTCATCAAATATTTTTGTTTCCTCTTTATATTTTGGATTGTCAAAATCACAATGACCGCCACAAGCGTAAAGCATAGAGCAAGATACAACAATAGCAGACAACATAACAACAATAATTTTTTTCATAGGTAAAACCACCTTATAATTTTATTATGTCAGACATACACCCGACATTATATATATCGGCAACTGAAAAAAATACTTTAGTTTTTTATTATACAAAAAACAATAAATAAAAAAGGGGAGTAGAAATACTCCCCTTTATCTTATGCTACTTTTTCATTGGTGAAATAAATGATTCGCCAACTGTCAAAATATTCAAAAAATTCTTCGGCTTCTTTTGGCATTTTGTAACCTTCTTTAATTCGCTCTTCAATGCCATATCTGAAAGTCATAATCATTGAAGCAAGTTTTGTTTTGAAGATTTCAACTTCATTTCCTTCTTTATAATAATCAAGATAATCTTTTGTTGCCATAATAGCACCGTCAACACACAAATCAAAAAGCATAGATGTGTGCTTGTTGTCAGCGTGCAAATCTCTCTTGATTTCTTTTGCGATTTTTTTCAAATTGTTTTCGTTCATAGCCTCACCTTGTCAAGCGAGACTGTTTGATATAGTTTGTGTTTGTCTCGCTGACATAATTACTGTAACATATTTTGTAAAAACTTTCAAGTCCAATTTTTTTGTTTGATATGTGTAAGGTTCTGAATAGCGGAAAACAATAAATAAAAAAGGGAGTATTTTCTACTCCCTTTTTTATCACATCATCTTTTTTATTTCTTCTTTTGCTTTATCGTATTCTATACCATTACTTAAAAATACCTTGTGCATAATTGTATGGCAATTAGGACAAAGTAAAGCAAGATTTTTTATAGAAGTATTTCCGCCTTTACTCACTTGTTTCTTATGATGAAACTCACCAATATTTACACCGCAAAAAATAACAGACTTACCGCAACAATCACAAACATCACCAAAGTATTCTGATAATTCTTTTCTATCATTTTGTGTAAACTTAATTCTACCTTTATATTCAGCACCGTTAATTAAATAGTCGGCAGTTGATTTTTCTTTTAGATTTACTTCATTATAATCTTTCAAAAGTTCAACTATTTTTTCACGAGTAATAATTATATAATTACCATCGCAATAATTATAAATATCTTTACAGATTTCTTTCAATTCTTCAAAAGAATATCTTGAAACATTTCTGTAAGAAATATTTTTACCAATATTCTTTTCTCGATTATCAATAGTAAAATATTTATAGTTTTTATTTGAATAGATTTTTGTTTGTGTCAAATTACAAAGCACTTCAAATAACTTACTATCCATTTTTTTAATCCTTCAATATAAGATATAATTATAGTATGTTATTTCTTAAAAATATTCAAGTCCATTTTTGTTTGCTGCTGCTAACATCTATGTGTATGACATTGAAAGACGGAAAAGGGGCTTTATAGCCCCAGGTGATTAGAAGATTTCATAACTTTCGTATGTGTGTCTGAACCGCCATACCATAAAAGCATTATAGCTCATTATGATGACATCATCTCTGACAAGTTCTTTGTTGTAGTATTTTACCTTTACCATTTTTTCACTCATATAAATTCCTCTCTTGTTTTTTGAATTGATTGCTCCAAGCAACCTTGTTGAGTTCAGCATAACATACTTTGTAAAATTATTCAAGTCTAAAATAAACCACTTATAAAAATGGACTTGAAAGTTTTCACAATGTGTGATAATATAATACCGTCAGCGAGTGAAGCTGAACAACTTAAAAAACAAAAGGCGGAAAAAACTATGGCAGAGGAAATCATCGAACGCAACAAACTCTATTCTAAAGAGTGCAAGGTTAAAAGAAGTGTCGCACTTGCAACTCTTAAACTCCACGAGGAAGAAGAAGAGTTAGAAGAGGTTCTCTCTCAGTTCTCTGGGGTAACAAATATTAAATTGTAATAACAAATGTTAGCGGGTGGTAACAAGGTTGCTGCTCGTTAACAATTTTGGACTTGAAAAAATTTTTAATTCGTGCTATAATTAAAATAGTGCCGTTTGGTACTACTATACAAATGTGGGGTATGGGGGCTGGTCTGACGACCTCACGATATATAAATCAAAATAATTGTCTGGAAAAGTAAAACGAAACTAAAGCAAACATAGCTTATAAAGCGATATATAAATCAAAATAATTCTCCACAAAAGTAGATTAAAACTAAAGCAATCTAAGGTTAAAGTGATATATAAATCAAAATAATTACCCACTATATGTTTTTAGGGAAGGGGGTATATGTTTTTTAGTTTTGGACTTTCAAAAAAATTTTATACTGAATTTTTCAGTATAGGGTTTTTTAAATTACGTGCTAAAGCTCCATCTGGAAGTTTATCCGACTTAGATAGGTTTTCTTCTTTTAAAAGAGGCTGGGTATTTTTATAGTTAAAACATTTCTTCAATTGTTCTTTATCAGTTAAATCAAAAGCTCTGCAAGGGATTATATGATCTATTTGCCAGACTTCTCCATAATTATCCCAAGTCATTTCTTCTGTAAAGAGGTTTTCAAGATACTCTTTATATTTCTGTATTGATATTCCTAATATATCTTCTAAATATTCTGAGTTATATTGAAGCTTAATTAATTTATTTATTCTTCCTCTTATAGATTTTCTAAGCTTAAATTGTATGTCTGCTTTTCTTCTATTACTTTCATAATCTCTGTTATATTTTCTTTTTTCTTCTATATGCTTGCTCCAATAGATTTTATCTTGCTCTCTTCTTTTTTCTTTGTTTACTTGCCTGTAATTTATATCATATAATCTTTTTCTTTCTTTTAGCCAAGCTTCTTTGCCGAATTGTTTTATGAATTCTTCTTTTTGTTGGTATTTCATTTTTAAATTTTAAATGATTTTAGGAAAATAGTCAAGTTATTCCTAAGATATCTGATATTATTCTAAGTTCTTCATAAGTTAAATCATCAAGTTTATCCTGATTGATTTTGGTTGTGATTAAGTCTATGAGAGTTGCTTTATTATTCTCTTCTTTTTCAATTCTATCTTCCATAATATTTAATTATATTTTAAAATATTTAATTGTCAAGTTAAATAATATAGAGGTAAATATGGAATTATTTGAAGAGAAAGGATATACAAAAGGATTGGCAAAGAGCAAGGCTGCTGAGGCTGCAATCAACGCTTTGGGATTTTCTATTGAAGATGTTGGTATTGATAGAAAACTGGTGATTAAATGTAGTGACCCTAGGAAGAAGAGCATAGTTGAATACAATGAGAACCATGATAAAAAAATAAAGAAAGGAACTGCCGTGATTAAGTGCTATTATTCTGACAAAAGAACCAAGAGTGTTGGAGCTGGTGGTGACAGGCATACTTTAATGAGTTTTGGAAATCCTATTGTAATTGGTGGTTTTGATGGAATATTTATAAAGCCATTGATTAATTATTTAAAGATGTATTGTGCTGGAATTCACGCCACGGGTACGAGCTATAGGGATGAGCAGTTTAATGGGAAAGATGTGATTAGTAAAAACAGAATGAAGAGTGATAAAGCTGTAAAAGACAGAGATATAAACTATTATAAAGGAATATTTAAGAAGGGATTGTAAGAATAAAAAAAGAACTTGGATAAAACTCCAAGTTCTTTTAATTTAGATTTCAGAACCAACTATATCATTCTCATTTGTTTCAAGAAGAATATCTTTTGTCTTTTTCTTTGATTTTTCTTCTTTTGTTGTTGGGATTTCTTTGTTTTCAAGAGCTGAAAGTCTTTTCTCCATTTCTGCTTTAAAAGCATTAAGTTCCATTTCTAATCTTCCGATTGCTGTCATTGTTTTCTCCTTTATATTAACTTTTTAATTCTGGATGCTCTGACATAAATTTATCATATCGTTCTTGTGCTTCTTTTATATTATTATAAAGAATTTCTTTTTGAACATTTGGATTTTGGTAATGCTTCATTATTAGTGAACCAAAATGGAGAGTTATTATAATAAGTCCGACAGTAATAGCAAACGAAACCAAAGAATTCATAAAATATCCCTCAAATAATGATCTGATAGAATTAGCAAAATAAACTAAAGCTATTAACGAGAAAAGAACTGTTAATATGATAAAGATAAAAATGGCCATAATTTTCTCCTAAGTTAAATTTATGAAATACGATTATGTTAAATTTCTAATTACTGAAGAATCGAAACCTGAAAACATAGCTGAAAAACTAAACGAACGGGCAGCTAACTATGGTAAGAATGGTAATTTAGAAACAGAAAATATGTTAAAAACAATAGTAAGACAAGCAGGAAAAAATAGTTTCCCAATAGGTGATGGCAAATATATTGATCCAAAAAATCAAAAAGAAATAGATGAATATATTAGAATGATTATTTCTAATCTTGACATTGAAGATACCAATATTAGAAATAATATAATACATACGCTGTATAAACTTAAAGAATTTTTACCGTTAGCTGCTGATAAAAAGCTTTAATCTTTATAATAAGTATTATAAAATTCTTCATCAAACAATTTTATAATTTCATCTTTGTCTTGTGTCCAATTATCACTTGCTATTTTTATATTAAGGGAACGAACATAATCTTGATATTCTTTATCCATTAGCTTTACTTCCCAATCATAAATAATAGTTCTTTTATGATTATAAAAATAATCTTCCAATTCATTTAATTTTATAAGAGGACGACTTTTTTCAACAAAATATTTTCCTCTTATAAATTCCTCTTTTAGCTCTTCTCTTCTACACATCGTAAGCCATCCAAAATGACAGCCTTCTTCTACTGTGATCATTGGTGCGAAATAATATTTTTCAAAATCAAGCATAGTTTTACCTCTCATAGCAAATATTAGATTGTGGTTTGTTATTGGTTAAATCTAATAAAATATTTAATTGCTCGTCTGAAAGACCTTGAATAAGCTTATTTATTTTTTCACTTTCTCTTCTATTTTTCTCAGCACTAAGTATAAACTGTAAATAATCAAAACTCATATTATTCATCCGTCTCCTTTAAAAATTTGTATATA
>Ga0247611_10003420_pt1 | contig 23551 bp, 18 predicted proteins | sample 177DNAGHGhighgp2_FD_192422 | JGI IMG/M metagenome (GOLD analysis project Ga0247611, IMG submission 192422) | Sheep rumen microbial communities from Palmerston North, Manawatu-Wanganui, New Zealand - 1770 DNA GHGhigh gp2 | ecosystem: Host-associated > Mammals > Digestive system > Stomach > Rumen... | reverse complement strand
CTCGGCGCACCGCCCATGCTCCGCCGTCGATGTGCCCTTCCAGGAACGCCTTGGGCGCGTTGCCGATGCCGTCAGCCCAGACATAGCCGTAGACGGTCTGGGAAGCAGTCTCCTGGCCGGCGATGCTGCTGACAAACGTGAGGGCAGCGAGGTGTCCGGCATCGTCGGTCGTGATGGCGAAGATGCGTGAGTCGGGGTTGATTCCGGACGTATTGACCTGGATATCCACCTGTTCGCCGGAGAAACGGTTGTAGACCGGCATCCGGGTGAAGTCGTTTCCATTGCTCAGGATCAAGTAATTGCCGACAACGGCCATGGACCGGTTGGCACCCAGAGTGAAGCCGCGCGGTTCTGCGGTGGTCGGCTGCCAGCCGAAGAGCGCTTCAATGTGACCCACCCCGTATTCCACGGTTTTAGGGGTCTCGAACTGGACGGTGTACGTGGTGCGCACCTTCCCGTTCTGTGATTCGACAACCACTTCCTGCCCTTCGCTGATGTCTACAGCCCCCTCCTCGTCATGGATAGGGGAGAGGACGGTCGCCCAGGGCGATACGGTGGGGATGACAGCCTTGAAAGCCTCTGCATTGGCGGCGGTCTTCATGACGCTGATGGAGCCTTTCCCGCCATCCTGTGGCTGCCGGATGGCGAAGGTGGCCGTATAGTCCGGGTCGGCGAATTTCATGGAAAGGAGCTGGGCTGCGTCGGATTTGACGTAGCTGGCGAAGAAGTGGTAGCGGACTTTTTGCCCGTCGGCGTACACCAGGGTGGAGGAGAATCCTTCCACCAGGTCACGGATCCCCGAGACGGAGGGGACGAAACGCGCTCCGTAGGGCAGAGAGACGGAGATTTTCATCTTGGTCAGGTCCCCTTGAAGGGTCTCCGTATCACTCATGTAGTAGGGCACCTGGATCTGGATGGTGCCCGCATCCTTGTCCACGACAGCAGGAAACTCCCGGCTGGGATCGGACAGCAGGATACCCTTGACGACGAGGGACTGGAGATTCCCGTTATCGCCGGTTTCCTGGTGCACTTCCTTGGCGCAGGCTCCCAGGAGCAGGAGTCCCAGGGCGGCCATATAGATGGAATGTTTCATAAGCATCTGATTGGAATAGGGTTAGAGCCAGGCTTCATTCTGGGTGCAGAGGGTGTTGTCCCGCAGTTCTCCCTGCGGGATGGGGAAAATGTTGTATTTGGCCGGGAAATGACGATCCTGCGGGTCGCATTCGATGCGCTCGTAGGTGTATCCGCCGCTCGTAGGAGTCACCTGGATGCCGTGCAGCCGTTTCCCATCCAACACCTCCTGCGCTTTCCCCCAGCGGATCAGGTCATGGTAGCGGTGGCCTTCCAGACCCAGTTCGCAGACCCTTTCTTTCATCAGGTCCTTCAGGTAGTCTTCCCAGTTCGCCTGGACCGGCAGGGCGGGCATGCCCACCCTGTCGCGGACGGCGTTAAGGTCGTCATAGGCCTTTTTGAATTCGTTCAGGCGGGCCTCGGCTTCCGAGCGGATGAGGTAGATCTCCGCGAGCCGCATTTCAATCCAGTATTGTCCGCTCAGGATGCTGGTATAGTTCATCTTGTTGTCTTCGGAGATGAATTTTCGGAACAGGTATCCGGTCGTGGAACGGTGGTCGTTGTCCTGGCCGACATTCTTGTAGGGCATGAACCCGTCGGTTCCTCCGTCGTAGATCTGGATTTCACGGCCGCGCCACTGGGCACCGGTGTACAGGATGGAAGCGTAGAAACGGGGATCCCGGTTGTTGAAAGGCTTGTTCCCGTACCGGGCGAGGTTGTCCCAGCTGAACGGTTCGTAGGTGTCGCCCACCTTGATGTCGAACATGCCGGCATACTCGTCCGTCGGGGTAGCGGCGGCACCGACGGAAACTTTGTAGGCGGAACCGTCTCCGGGCGGACAGAAAAAGTTGTTGAAGTTGTGCTGCAGGTAGGAATTGCCGCCGTTTCCCTGCTGGTAGTAGACCGGAAGGATCAGTTCACTGTTGTACGGGGATGTGAAGATCTTGTTGTAGTCACTGACCGTGGTGCCGGGAACCAGCGCATAGCGGTTGAGGCCGAATACCTCGTTGCAGGCATCCAGGGCGTCCTGCCACCGGCGGGCGTACAGGGCGGCCCGGGCTTTCATGGCAAGGGCAGCACCTCGGGTAATTCGCCCGGCATCGATGCCGCTCCAGCTATCAGGCAATGCAGCTGCCGCCTTGTCGTATTCGCCGAGGATAAAATCCCAGCATTCCGCCTCGCTGGACCGTTCTTTTGCCCGCTCTTCCGGCCCGTCGACCTTCTGTTCGTCGATGCGGAGTATGACTCCTCCGTGCCGCAGGACCAGTTCCTGGTAGGCAAAGGCCCTGAGGAAGCGGACTTCTCCGATACGTACGTCGAGCATGGGCTGTTCCAGGTGGCCGGTATATCCTTCATGGATATCGGCGAAGACTTCGTTCATGCGCCGGATATGGGTGTAGAGTCCCCAGTTGGACCGGAAATTGCTCTCGGGGGTTACCACGTTGTCCTGATAGAAGAAGCGGTTGACGGTCCCGCCTCCCGTGTTGTACCACGATTGCTTGACAAGGTCGGTCACGCTGTCGTCGAAAATGTAGCCTGAAGCGATGTCCGCATTGGCGTACAGAACGCTGTAGAGGCTCTTGATATACATGTCGAGATTCTTCTCGGAAGCATAAGCGACGCTCTCGCTGTACCAGCCGGTGGGATCCAGGTCGATGGCTTTCTCGGCGCAGGCTCCCAGCGAAAGGGCGGTTATGGGGATGAGGATGTATTTCAGTTTCATGGCAACACTTTTTTAGAAGGAGAGGTCCAGTCCGAAGGTGAAGGTGCGCTGCTGGGGATAGTAGCCGGTGACGACGTTCGGGCTTTCCGGGTCCAGGTACTCGAACGCGGTGAGAGTCAACAGGTTCGTTCCTGTTACGAAGAAGCGGAGTCCTTGGATTCCGGCCTTGCGGGTGATCCGGCCGGGAAAGGTGTAGCCGAGGCTCATGCTCTTGAGCCGGAGGTAGGCGCCGTCCCTTTTCCAGAAGTCTGAAAGCCGGTAGTTGTTGGAATACGATTCCGCACTGACGGAGAGGCGGGGATATTCCGCTTCGGTGTTGTCGGGACGCCAGCTGTTTTCAACCAGGTACAGGGGTGCGTTGTCGTAGTTGGCGTACCAGGGCTTGGTCAGGGGCGTGGCGTCGGACACGCCGTTGCTCCACTTGCCCAGGAGGTATTTGTCGCAGAGGGCGCCGCCCTGGAACAGGACGTTGAAATCCAACCCCTTCCAGGAAGCATCCATCTGCAGGGCGTACATCAGCTCAGGGCGGGAGTTGCGCCCGATCTTGACCTGGTCGTCGCTGTTGATGCGGCCGTCTCCGTTGTAGTCCACGTATTTGATGTCACCCAGTTTGGCGACCACCTCGCGCGGAGCATTGGCCAGGTCCTCCTCCGTTTGGTAGAGGCCGTCGGACAGGAGCCCCCACACATCTCCGATGGAGGAACCGATCCGGTCCTGCCAGGGCAGGACATTGTCGGACTGGCGCATCTTCAGGATGCGGTTGTGCGCCCAGGACATGTTGCCGCCCAGCCGGTAATAAAAGTCCCCGATCCGGTTGGCGTGGGAGAGGGACAGTTCAAATCCCCGGTTGTCGAATGCCCCCGTGTTCTCATTGGTGGGATGATGCCCGCCAAGGGATGCCGGGAAACCGGAGGAGACGCTGTTGAGGATGTTGTAGGTGTATTTGTAGAACCAGTCGAACTCGATACCGAGCTTGCCTTTCCACGCGTTGAACTCAAATCCGGCATCCCAGGTGCGGATACGCTCCCAGGTCAAGTCGGAGAAAGGATAGGAAACCGTATTGTATAGGGTGCTCTGGGCTACCTGGCCGAAGGCGACGCTGTTGCCGCTGAACCCGTAGCTTTTCCGGTACAGCCAGGCAGTAACGTTGTCATTGCCGGTTTCGCCGACGGAAGCACGGACCTTGAAGAGGTCCACGAACGGGAAACGATCCTTGAAGAAATCTTCCTTGGACAGGACCCAGCCGGCGGATACGGAAGGGAAGAACCCCCAGCGGTGTCCGCGTGCGAACTTATAGGAGCCGTCATACCGGAAGGCCCCTTCCAGCAGGTAGCGGTCGTCATAGGCGTAGTTGAAACGGCCTACATAGCCGGCATACCCTTCGATGCCCCGGGAGCCGCTGTTGATAGCGGTAGAGGCGTTTCCGAAGGAGAGTTCATCGATGTCCAGCAGGTCGAATTTCTGCCGCGAGCCGGTAAACTGAGTACTGCCCACTTCCCGCTGCTCATACAGGAGCAGGGCGGCTACATCATGCTTTCCGAATTTCCCGGCATAGGAGAGCGAGGGCCGGAGGACGCGCTGCTGCCATTTCTGCTCGCCGAGGTTCAGGTTGCCGTCTTCCAGGGCATAAGAGCACATGCGGAGTTCGTAGTTGCGTTCGGCAAAACTCCACGCCATGACATCATATCCGTAGGCAAAGGTCTTGGATGCGATGTTCCGCCAGTCCCAATCGAACTGGAAGGCCGCCTTCAGGCCTTTCAGGAACGGGAAGGCATACTCTATCTTGGCCGAAGACTCCAGCTTGAGGGTGCGGGTCCTGTCGTAGCTTCCGTTCTGGGCTCCGTATTCGGCGTTGGCCACGAAGGCATCCCGTGTACGCATGGCCGAGGTGGCCATGCCCTTGTACTGGGGATATTCTTCCCCTTCATAGGTCTTGGGCACGAAGGGAAGGGCGTACATCAGGCAGAAGGGAACCGTGCCGCCGACGGTGGCGTTGGCGAAGGACAAGGTACCGGGCTGGTTGTAATCCTGGACCATCACCCCCAGATTGAGGGAAATGAGGATGTCCTTGGTGGGACGGGCGTCGATGTTGGACCGGACATTGGTCCGGGCGTTGTCATGCCCTTCGAGGAATCCTTTCTGGTCCTGGTAGCCGCCGCTGATGAAGTATTTGACCTTGTTGTTCCCGCCGCTGACGCTCAGGTTGTGCTGGTGCATGAGCGTGGTCCGGTACAGGGGTTCGGCCCAGTCGGTGTTCTCGATTCCGTCCGAAAGGTCCCCGTTGGTGGTGGCGGCGATTTCCCCGTCCGTGAAGTAGGGCTGGGGATTGGTCACACCGTTCATCATCTGGTCCAGCTGGTATCCCAGGTTGTAATACTGCATGTACTGGGTCCCGTTCATCATCCGGGGAAGGGCGGTGGCGTGGGAGAGGACCAGTCGGCCGGTATAGGAGACCGTGGCGGATCCTTCCGAACCCCGTTTGGTGGTCACGAGAATGACCCCGTTCGCTCCTTTCATGCCGTAGACGGCACAGGCCGCGGCGTCCTTCAGTACGGAAATGGACTCGATGTCGGCGGGATTGACCGTGTTCATGTCACGCTCGACTCCGTCCACGAGCACCAGCACGGTTCCGGCATCATTGTAGGAGGAGTATCCGCGGACCAGGATGGATACCTGGTCGGATCCGGGCTGTCCGAGGGACTGCTGGGTGATCAGGCCGGGGAGCTTGCCCACCAGGGACTGGGACACGTTGCTCACCGTACTCTTTTTGAGCTCTGTGGCGGACATGGCCACGACTGAACCGGTCATGTGCACCTTTTTCTGGGTACCATACCCCACGACGACCACCTCGTTCAGGAAGTCCGCGTCTTCGCGGAGAATGACGTTGATGATCCTCTGTCCGGAAAGGGGAATCTCCTGCGTGGCCATTCCCAGATAGGAGAACTCCAGGACAGCCGACCTGTCGGGAACAGTCAGCGACCATGCACCGTTCGCATCGGCCGTCGTGCCGGAATGCGTCCCCTTGATGACCACTCCGGCGCCGGCGAGCGGGTTTCCGTCCGGGTCGGAAACCGTCCCGCTCACCACCGTCTGGGCAAGCAGGCCTGCGCCTGGGAGCAGTAACCCCATGACGAAGACGAGGATACGGCTAGCTCGTAAAAGATTGATACGCATAAGATCAGTTATTAGTGTCCTCCAAAGTTAGGAGAATTATAACCGTCTTTTGCGTAGAAAGCGAAAACAGATATTCAAAAAGCGAAAAACTGCTGCCGATACTCTTTCGGGGAACAACCTCTGTATCGGCGGAAGATGCGGGCGATGTTGCTGCCGTCCTGGAAACCGGCTTCCATGGCCATGTCGAGCATGGCGCGGTCGGTGGTCAGGAGCAGCCGGGTGAAATGTTCGAGACGCAACTGGGTCAGGTACTGATAGATGGTAGTCCCCATCACTTTCCGGAAACGGAGTTCGATGGCCCGTTTTGACAGGGGAACCTGGGCGCAGATCCCTTCCACGTCCAGGTCTTCCCGATAGTGGTCGGACAGGTATCGGACCACTTCGGCGACGTAGGAATCCCGGATGTTATGGCGGTCCGTTGATTGCCGCTCGATGATGCATTTGGGAGAGATTGTCACCGTGAAAGGCTCGTTGGTGCCGGCGAGGATCTGCTGATGCAAGAGCCGGCAGATCAAGTAACCGCCCTGCTCCTCATTCAGCTCGATGGAGGAAATGGGCGGGTCGGAGATGGCGCAGTACAGTTCGTCATTGTCCACACCGAGGATGGCGATTTCTTCCGGTACGTCGATACCTTCGAGCTTGCAGGTCTCCGAAATCAGGAGCGCGTGCGAGTCGTCGCAGCAGAATAGCGCGGTCGGTTTGGGAAGGTCGTGGAGCCAACGGGTGACACCCCTCCGGGCATGGATATCGTCGGAGGTGGCCTCAAAGACGGAAACCTCCTGCCCGAGTTCTTCCGTGAATCCCTGGCATCTTTCTTCCGACCAGATCACTCCCTTGAGGCCGAAATAGGCGAAGTGGGTGAATTTCCGTTTGCGGAAGAACTGTGCTGCCATTCGCCCCGTGCCCAGGTAGTCTCCGGTCAGGATGGAATAGGTCTTGCTCCGAGTCTGGTAATTCTGGAGTACAATGGGGATGCCCAGTTTTTTGAGCAGTGGGGCCTGCGGGCTGTTCCAGCGCCCGATGATGGCGTCGGCCTTCCTTTTTTTTGCCCATTCCAGGAGGTGTTTCTCTCCGTCCGCATCCCATCGGAAATAGGGGGGCATGCGGAAGAACTGCCAAGGGCCATGCTCCTGGGAATAACGGACAATTCCGCGGAGGAGTTTCCGGTCGAATTCACCCGAGACATCCAGGAGCAGTATGACTTTGACAACCCGGTCCATGATACAAATATACAAAAGTATCCTGAAATGCAAGTTGAGGCTAGCCTGGAACTTGTAAGCTGCCTCCCAGTATAAGATGATTAGAGACATCAAAAAGGACAATTTTTTGGTGCATTTTTGGTGCATTTTTTTGACCCTAAAAACAAGAAAACCCCCTCTGAGTGTATTCAGAAGGGGTTATTGCCAAAAATAAAGCGGAGAGAGCGAGATTCGAACTCGCGATACCCTTTTGGGGTACACACGCTTTCCAGGCGTGTAGGCTTCTCCCCGAGAGCCTCTTAAGTGTATTGATTGTCAGTTAGTTAATCGTTTCTTGTTTTTCTATTAAATACGCTTGCGAGTTATTTGCGAGTTTTTTTTCACATTGCCCCAGAAGAATCTTTTCATTGAAGGACCTCCCATTCACCACCCTTGTTAGGGCCTTTGTGCCTGATTTCACCGGCTTCCCGTAGTTTGCGGACAATCTTTTCAACCGCACGTCTGCTGATTTTCATCTCGGTGGCAATCTCATCAAGGGTTATCGTGGCATTGGCCTTTATCATCGATTTGACTCTCTCTGAACTTTGTCCCGAACTTTGTCCCGAACTTTTCCCGTCTTGTTCGGGAGAAATTACGGGAGAACCACCCAAACGCAAGGTAAGTTCAACGCTTTCCGTCTGAGCTCCGAAGATTTCTTTCAGTTCCGGTTTCGGCCAGCCATTCTCCATCCAGCCTTTCTCGATGATATCTGCGCCGCTGCCCATGTGCTCTCCCCGGCCGATGGCTACGAACATATCCTGGAGATAGGGATTGCGGCAGATGCTCTTGCCACCCTTGAAGAAGTCTTCTACCGGAACGAGCATGGTGCCGGGGTTGATGAACACGAAGTGGTCCGGATAGCGCTCGATGACGACGCCGGACATTATTTCAGCGGTCCAATCAGCAGTGGAGAAACATATTGCTTATACCCAAACGCTTCGCCGACGAAAATCGCCTTGGGGGCATGAATAACTGCTTCAGGCAATCGTTTCTTAAACTCTTGCCAATGGGACTCTATTTCATGGAGATAATCTTCATCCTGAGCATCCCGGCAGTATTTGCAATTGGGAGTCTGATATTTTGAAAAGCCTAAGACTGATTCATACAGATCCGCTTTATTGCTTTGCCCGTTTTCCAAAAAGATGAAGTACAAATCTGCATCAGCGAAAATACCGCCTTGGGACCTAAACTTACGCATCTTCTTAACATCGTTTTGGAATTCCAAACCATAATAAGCCGGCTCAGGTCTGGCAATAGCATGAGCCTTAAACTCAATCATGGCGATAACCTTCTGGACACTTTTCTTGCCAGCTTTCATCTCTAAGATGGCCAGGTCAACTCTGCTCTTATTCTTTTCTTCAGGAGCCCACTCCCTGCGGACAACATAAAGGTCTCCATATTTTGGGGCGATTTCTTGGTGTAGTCTCCAGGCAATTCTGTCCCGAATCTGCAATTCGTTTTTACAATGAGAGCTGAGATATGCAAGCTCGTTATCTTGGAAAAGATCGTCGAGGTTCTCTAATAATGACTGCAAACGTTCCTTGATAAAGTCTTTCATTGGGGCAATGGCTTTCTTTATAATGTATTGCAAATATACCAATTCTCTAATTTTCATCCGGCTTCGGAAGGCCGGGATAATAACGCCAATCGTACTCTATTTCTAGCACTTTCAGCGCTGCATACTCCCAATACTTTCCGTAGAAGCTCGGAGTGAATTTGGCCATCTCCAGACGGCGCTCGAGGGGATCAGGATTCTGGCCATAGATATCAGTGAATTCGGCACTCTTCTCTTCGACCAGCTCTCCATCGTCATTCGGCTGAAGCATATAAAAGACAGTACCGACACGGGTGATACTTTCACATTCTTCCGGACGGATGCAGTGGTTGTCCAGGACGAAGGCGTAACGGAAGAAATCCGGATTCTCCTCAGAGCCCAGCGTGCTCAGCGGATAGTCATATTCGGAACCGTGGAACTTGATATGGCAGACATCACCAGTGAAAATGCTCTCGCCCTTTGAATCCTTGTACGGAGTCTTGACGCCAGCGAATAGCACCCTGTGGGCATAGCCTCGGCCCTTGCATTCATCGTGGAAGATAGCCTCCACAACATCTGGATTATGATCCGGAGCCCAGGCATCATCATAGTCCCAGACGTAGAGACTGTCGGCAAAGTAGAAGAAGTTTCCCATCGCCTTGTAGCCGAACTTATTCTCATCAATGACATAACGGATCAGGACATTCGGCTCGGTCCAGTGGATCCCGGCACCGATGGTGTATGCGTGCTCCTCACAGAGGCGCTGCAAGACTTCCATATTGATAACAGGTGGAGCGGCCTCTTCCTCCCTGTCACGGAGGGGATTGTAGTTGATGAGCTGGACTATCCATTCGGAAGGGAAAGATACATTAGGGAGTTTGAACGCTTCCAGGAACAGCGGCGCCATCTTTTCGTCCTTGAAGCCAGCGATACCACAACCGACTCTGGTAAGAAGGAAACGGTTCATCGGATGCTGGCGGGCATACTCAATAAAATCGTCCACGTAAGGCTTGATTTCGGACAGTGGTCCGTGCATCGTCGGGATAGCGTAGCACTGTCCCTGAGGGCCTACTCCGTTGCCCCATTCCGCGCCAAAATGATCATAGGCATAGCGTGCCGCTCCGCCCATGTGCTGGCCTTCCAGATTGCTTCCAAAAACGAAAATCTCACACTCAGAGAGTTCCGTGATGTGATTGGGGGCAATTCTTTTGTGAATCTTTTGCATATCAACTTATTCCATATAGTTTTGCCATCTCGGCAATATCTTCCTTGATTTCAAGGCGGAATGCCTCGGGGCCCAATACTTCCACAGCCGGCCCACGGCTAAGCAACTCCTGCTTGAAATCGAATGTAGGGGCTAGGTGATAACGGTAGACCGTAAACTCCTCATTGGATTCAGCGGCCACCTTCATTTGGGAATCATGCAATGGCAGCGTATCGAAATACTTTACCTGGTCATTCTCGACCTTAATTTTGATTTCCTGCGGTGTCCATTCTGTCCCCACGATGATTCCGAAATAGTCGTTGAAGTAGTCCTTGGCATTGAACTTTGCGGGAAGCTTATAGTTTTCATCCGTCAATTTGATGTCAACCATCCTCTCATCGAGAGAATAGATTCTGGGTGCATCCTTCCCTTCGCTTTGGGCAAGCATATACCAGCGCTGCTTGAACAACTTTAGGCAATAAGGCTTTGCCTTGTAGGTATTGGGCTCATCTCTCCAGAAACTCTGGTAGGTCATCTCAATTACTTTCCCGGCGCGCATCGCATTGACAACAACTGATAGCCAACGTTGGCTTGAGGGAATCTTCTCGAAAAGAATCCTATCGTGCATATCACGACTCTCATTGAGGAGATTGTTCAAGGAAAGTGAGGCCAGCAACCATTGGCGCACACCTTCTCCCTTGAGTTCGTCACTATCGGCTATGTAGTACCCAAGCGAGCGGTCACATTTGATTTCAATGCCGAAAGTCTCCTGGATCGCCTCTCTATGATTATGGAATGTCCTTTCGGGCAGATAACTCTCGCCAAGCGTATTAGCATGGGCATGAGCCCAGCGGTTGCTGATTTCTTTGAAGGTAATGGGGCCGTTGTCATTGATTACGTTGAGTAACCATACATACCTTTCGAAGTAGTTCTTTGCCATATATTATTCCTTGATCTGATTCAAAGGTAAACGTTCTCACTGCCAAAAACAAGCAGTTTGAAACAACGATGCAAAAAAAGCAATAGAATGAACGCTGCTGGATTATGGCAGAGCTACACATTATCTTTGCCGAAAAAACAAAGCACGATGAATCGAATCCCACTTGATGAAATGTACCTCTTATACTCCTTGTACGGATTTAGAGAATTGACGAAGGAGGAGCAGAGTAGATTCTCCATTACCAAATTTGAATATGAACCCTATCCGGAAATGTTCATGGCACGGATGCAGTTTGAATATGAGAACGAGAACGGCGTCAAGACGAAGCTTTCATATGCCTTAGCCGGGAATCGCTCAGAGGATCATTTCTATGAGCATGTGATGTATGAGGAAAACGGTGAAGAGATTGAGTTTTCCGACTTCAGGAAAGCGATTGATTATTGTAATAAAAAATATAAACACTAACTTCGCGCGAAGTGAGCATAACCATAACACTGTATTATAACCAATTCCAATAAATGGCAGCATTTGAAAAAGAACTAAATAAACTTGTAACTAGGATTTGCAGGGAATGGGGCCTTCCGAATTCCGCTGCAGAGCGGGCCATGATGTTTCCTGACGGAGAGGACGATGACTAAATTAATAATCGATGAAACAGATATCAGATCTTCTAGACCACGCATCAAACGTAGCTGCTCACCAGCAGAGAGAAGAGGTAGAAAGGAAACGCAATGGTGAATACTTTAATGTTTTTCGTCTTTGCCGGGTCGATCATTACGAGAATATGCACTCGTACATACTTGCCTCATTAATGAATCCCGATGGAAATCATGGCCAGGGCTCTATATTCTTAGACTTGTTTTTGGAATTCCTTGACAATAGTTTCTCTTCCGTTTTTATGTCAAAACAGGCTTCTGTGTTTACAGAGTATTCGACAGACTTTGGAAGGATAGATATATTGATAGAAGACAAAGCTGGAAGAGCTATTATTATTGAGAATAAGATTTACGCACAGGACCAGGATTCGCAGATTCGTAGATATAATCAATTTGCTTTGAGCAAATATACAAAAGACTGTTACAGAATCATTTATCTAACACTTGATGGGCATGAAGCAGCGAAGCATAGTGGAGAAGGTGTAGATTACACTTGCCTTTCCTACGAAAAAAATATTCTGCACTGGCTAGGCAAGTGCCTTGAATCCACAAACGCGAAGCCTTCTCTCTATGAACCTTTGTTACAATATCAGAATCTGATAAAATCTTTAGTTGGACTCGATATGAATAACACCGTTGATCAAGCTCTTTTGCAGGAAATGATAGATGCTCCTGACGGAGTTGCTGCAATTATAAATACCCTACCTGCATGGGAAAAAGCAATTATCGAAAAGAATTTATTCGGACCGCTTACTTTGTTTTCAAGAGATAATGGTCTAGAATTTTTCGTTGATGATGCTTTCTGGTCTAAGGCCAAAAATGTATACTTTAGATTTAAAATCGATGCTGTCCACGCTATTTATTTTCAATGTGACAAAGCTGGTTGGAATCAAATATATTATGGGATTCAAGACTCCAGCATGAATCAAGCAGCTTCTGCACCATTGCATGGTCTTTTTGGCGGTAATGAATGGTGGCCATATGGTTGGCAGTATTTGGAGATGCATAAGAATTGGACTCCAGACGTTATTGCTGAGATTGCAAATGATGAAGAAGGTAAGTTCATTGATTGTATCAAAAAGGTTGTTAAGGAGCTTCTATTAGAGATGAATCATAGTGGCATAATCTGAATTTATGCATTATGTTTATTGAGTATGAGGGACATAAACTATTTGCATTCGCCGATACGCATGGAATGTATCGGCGTCTCTTTGTGCCCGCTGAAACTGACATTCTTATTTGCGCTGGTGATGCATGCGAGGGATTCAATCCGACGGATTTGAAGGATTTCTTCTCCTGGTATTCCTCTATCCCCGCAAAGCTCAGAATCTTTGTTCCGGGTAATCACGACCGGATATTCAACACCAACCCAGACAGGGCCAGGACTCTGATTCCTGATGGCGTTATCTACCTGGAGAACGATGGCCTTGAGTTTGACGGCATCAAGTTCTACAGCGTGCCAGCAAGGCCATACCTAAAGACACCGGTTACCATTCCTGAAGATGTTGATTTCCTCATTACCCACGGGCCGGCATACGGCTATCTGGACCGGGGCTTAGGATGCAAGAATCTTTACCTTTCCATAGCCAACAGTTGTCCCAAGTACCATATTTTCGGCCACGTCCACGAAGAAGGTCTAAAAAGAAAGGCGATGCTTGGCGGCACCACCTATCTCAACGTTTCCTATTTCGAAGAACTCCGAAAAACTATAGCTTCACCCCGTTGAGGGTAATTGAAAAGCCCTTATACTTCTCAGCGTATTGCTTGACAATATCATTAACTATCTCCTGTCGGTAGTAACTATTGGGGAATATCTCTTTGTCAAAGGTAAACTTCACCCATGTGCCGATAGGCTCTAAGTCCTCATCTTCTTCAATCCCTTGGTTATCGAGAACGCCTCTGAAGTACAAAGCCCATGAGCGCTCTGCATTGCGGTAGGAATTGACCAGGAAGTCCTCAGCAAGAGCGTTGGCCACCTTGTATCCGTTAGTGGTGACAGTACCATTATTGGCGCCAATCCCAACAGTAATACCACTAGTAGCATTTACTACAGACTTGAGTGGAATTCCCCGGCCGTATTCCCGCAGATATACAACTAGACTATTGTTCTCAATCTCCAGTTTCTTGGCGTATCCCATCTCAAACTCATCGACAGAGCAATCAATAAGACCCTTAAGTAAAACGTATATGCCATCGTCCGGAGATGAGCCGTCCCCAATCTTGCCGACATACTTCTCGGGATTGAGACGAATGTGTTCATACCATTCCATACTCAAATACTATAGTTTCGTGGCTGACAGATAGTTCGTGGCAAAACCAAACTTTTCGCGGAGGATGGAAACACCATAGTTCCGCATAAACGCGTCTGAAACATCCTGCATTCCTGGTTCTAACCTGGGGCCATCATTCAATCTCCATGTGCTTTTAACGGAAACTTTGTAGACCATTATTGTTTTCAATTTGTATTATTACCGCAAATGTAACAATTATGACTGCTAAAAAACGGCAGTATTCGGTAAAACCATGACAAATATACCCTTCCTTAGTTTTTGTTTAAAGCGCCAATGAAGGGGTTTGGCAGAGAATACAATCGTGAAGGCGAGATTCAGCGGCGCGGCGCTTGCGTCATCTCGGTGCCTTTCCGGGGGGCTTGTCAAAACGAATCGTTCGTTTCGTATTGGTGCGATGAAAATGACCTTTTATCGCACCGCCCTTTTACGTCAAGGATTATTGATTGTCAATCTCGGGGCGTCCTGTTTCCAATGCGGCTTTATCCTTGGCGTTGAGCGAAGAGATCACACTGGTTCCCACACGCTTTTCGATATTCTCGCGGGCTTCTCCAGCAATTGAGCCGCCTTCTCTGGCGATGCTCTTGCTTTGACTGAAAGTGGTGGGCTGTTTTGCTTGGGAGATGGCTTTCGTCGATACTTCGGCAAGCATATTCAAGACCAGTTCGATATCGGTCATGTTGTCTCTCAGATTCTCCTTTTTGAGTCCCTTGAGGTCTTTATATTCCCGAACGGTAAGTCCGCTCCAAGCCTTGGTAAGCTCGTTTGTGAGAATGGCATAGTCCTTCTCCTTTTGAATACCTCTTGCCTTCCATTCATCCGTAAGCTCCTTACGCATCTTGATAGATTGGAGCCGCTGGTTGATCCATCCTTCCGAATAACCCTTCATCCGGTAATAATCCGCACCCCTTAAGATAGCCAGCTCCGGGTCTTGGATTTCGTCAATCCGCTCACTGGCGACACGGGCCATCCATTGCTTGAAGGGTTCTGCCTTTTCGGACGGAACGGACTGAATGATGCGGAAAATCGTTTGAATATCAGCGACATCCGTTTGTCGAAACTTTCCGTCAGCAGCTTTTAATCGTAACTGCTTACAAGTTGTAAGCAATTCACCAGCACCTTCTTTTTTGAGTCGGTTCTTTAATACCGCCCAGTACGTGCTGGCTCTTTTCGGAGTCGGCTGTTCTGTTAGGGCGCCGACGACATCGACAATGGAGAAATACCATTTCTCCTCCTCCTGCTGCCACGATACCCGAATCTTCCATTCCCCAAAGGCTCTGATTATGTCGTTCTGTCCCATAACAAACGTTCTTTTTACGAAGATACGGATTCCGTCGAGAAACGTCAAATAAAAAGCGTGGATTCACCTGTGAGGTGACCAAGACAAGACCAGGAAGAATCTGAAGAGGACGTTGTTTTGTTAAAAAAGAGGTCGGAAAGAAGAACCAGGCCGGAGCATAGAATGGAAGTTACTGATAGAAGGAGAGTTACGAGAAATAGACCGGTTGAATTGGCGTGGTCAACAAGGCGTAATTTACTCTGTATCAACGATTTCCATCCGACAGGAAGGAGGGGCGAGATTCCGCCGGCCGGAGGCCGTCGCTATCTCGGTGCCCTCCCGGGGGGTCCTTGCAAGGCAATGGAACGGCAGCTGCGGCCGGAGGCCGCTTGTCTGTTTCCGGTTCCGGCCCCTTACGAAAGCAAGCTTTCGACGGGCCCGAAACCAAAAACAGCCGGTTGCTTTCGCAACCAGCTGCCGTTCCATTGTCTTGCGGAGAGAGCGAGATTCGAACTCGCGATACCCTTTTGGGGTACACACGCTTTCCAGGCGTGCCTCTTCAGCCACTCGAGCATCTCTCCAATACGTATCCGGGGCCTTTCGGTCAAACCGGACTACAAAGGTAATAAAAAAATCAGAAAATCCCACAGCTCCGGAAGGAAATTGCGGGATTTTCTGCAGAAATAAGGATGTGTTATTATTTGCTCATATAAACATCGGACAGAATCAAGCCGGAAGAGGAAAGGGAGTCTTCGATGTCTTCCGGGGTGCTCCACATCTCAAAGCGGAACAGCATGTCCGGGTAGGCTGATAAGTCACAGACGGCCAGCCACTGGTCATTGTCATTCCTTTCCAGGACAAAGGGAACGGATCCGGTTGTAACGGCTTGGTAGAAGTACAGTCTGGCCAGTCCTTCCGCCACAATCGGGAAGGCATGATGGACAGTGACTGTATTGTTACGTGTCACCGTATAGGTGCCGACATAATGGCCAAGCGGCAGCATCAGTTTGTTGGCCTGGAGGGTTACCCCATCGATTTTGATGTCGATTTTGGCTGTAGCTGCAGAATAAGACAGGGCAAGTGTGTACGTCCCGTTTTCGGCCTCGGCGAGTACTGCCTGCATCGGGAAGTCGCGGTTGTTGGGACTTTGCTTTCCGTGCCAGGTCCAGTCGCCCAGCAGGCCTGCCGCCTCTAAATCGAACTGACCGATCGTGAAATTGCCGGATACGGATTTGCCTACGGACCAGTGGACATGGGCTTCGCGATAGTCGATGGAAGGATTCTCCGCAACGTGGATGGTAAGCGTTTCCGGGGTGACGTCGAACGTCAGCCAATCTTCATCGCTGGTAACCTTGACCGTGGTCCCGTCGGCATCATAAGGGAAGACCAGGTCACGGCGTTGGTTCTTGACCGTGACATCCGTCCAGGAATACTCCTTGACGATGACGCCGTATTGGTGGACGATGGTCTTTCCGGTAGCTTTTCCGGCTTGCATGTCCAGCACCGCATAGCGGCTTTCCAAACCGTCATAGGGATCGACTTGTACGGATATGCGGTTTCCGGAAACCGTCAGGTGGCACCAGTCGCTCTGGGAAGTGGTTACCTGGAGGGAACCGTCCACCGGCGCTACCTCGATCGTCCCTTCGCCGCCGATCGCCTTGAAGGCGATATCGGCACCGGAGGTTACGTCGATGGTAGGAGGTACGTTCAACTGGTATGCGGTATTCTCATTGCAGGCAACTGCCGCCGCAACGAAAGCGGGGAGTGCCAGACTAAGCAGGTATCTTTTCATGGCGTCTTTCCTTGTTATTTGGTTTTACGGAAAGTTTTCAGGTACGGGAGCTGGTAGCTTCCGCCGCTTCCCGCAAAGGGATAGTCTTCGGCGGAATCATAATAAGGACTGTCTGCCGTATCGTCCGTGTCATAATAATACATCAGGAATGAAGTGGTGACGAAACTTCTGGCGCCACCGTTGTCCACCCAGTTGAAGGAAGGGTTCTCGCGGTCTCCGTTCCACTGGGTCGCCATCCCCAGGTCCGGATTCATCCACAGGCCGCCGGAATCCGGCCCGAGGGCCCAGGGCAGCAGGACAACGATGAAGCGGTCTTCCACGACGATCGTCTCACTCTTTCCCGGTTGCAAGGCTGCCTGATAGCGGAGTTCAAGCCGGCCGGTACGGATGTTATAGTCCATCAGCAAATCAAAGTTTTTCCCAAGTCCGGACGCACGATAGGTGTAGCCGGGCTCTTCCGGTGTAAGGACGATGTTATAGATGGTGGACATGCTGCCAAAGGAGCCATAAGAGAGGGAATAGGTTCCTTCGAAAAACTCGTACGGAAGCCAGTCCGAAGGGATGTATCCCTTGAAGGTTACATTCTGGGCGGGGGAGCGGAACGTCGTGTCGCTCTGAGCGAGATTGAAATCGAAGTCCATGCTGTCGAGGGTTTTGCCGAATACCTCGATGGGCTCGTAGAAAGAAAGGCCCTTCTCCGTGAGAATGTAAGGGACAGAGATTGTCCGCGCGATATCGTAGAGGGGGTTCCCATCCTTGTCGTTGCCGTAGGTTTCCATCTCGTAGGCGGTGAACTGATGATTTCGGACATCGACGTCTCCCGTCACCTTCTGCCCGTCGATCTCTCCGTCGAAGGAGCTCACGTAGAAGTTCCGGTTAATGTCGTACATCCTGGCGTTGAACTCTTCCATGGGCTGGGAGATGGGATAGAGGTTGCAGAACTTCCCGTTTCGTTTCCCTTTGAGATTCACGACTTTCTTGTCTTTGTCATAGCCGATGATGAAGAACTGGAAGTCGCCGCCCCGGCCTTCGTAGTATTCGGAACTGGCGGTGCCGTACTTGTGGAGGATCGGGTTGTGTGTATCGAAGGAAAGGACGGGACCACTGTCGGATGTCAGCACGTAATGGCTGGTATAGGCCGCCGTAGCGTCCTCCTCACTCATGGCCGTAACAGTTCCCTTTTCGGAGTCGAACTTCAAGGCGATGTTGATGCCGCCGAAATCACCGTCTTCGTTGCCTACGAAATAGGCCATCCGCCATCCGTACTGTTCGCTCCCCAGCATCTGGTCCAGGTCGGCCAGGTAACCGGTCAGGCGCTCTGCGGAGGACTCGTCGAAATACTCGACATAACTCTTGAGGCAGGACTGGGTGGAAAGCCCCAGGAACAGGGCAAAACACAGGGTCAGGATTCTGTTCAATTTATGCATGATGCTCATCCTCCTTTATTTAATGTCAATGCTGTGCAGGTCCACAAAACCCTTGAAGACGTCCTCCTGCCGGCGCAGGACCGTTGCGCGGAGCACATCGATGTCAATGTTGAAGGAATCCTGCATATACGTACGGACGATGTCCAGCTTGGCGTTGATCAGATGTCCTTTTTCACCGGCTTTCCCGATCTGCTCGTCCCACCATTTCTGGTCGTGGGTGATGTACTCGGACAGCATTTCGGCGAAGTCCTCCGTGTCGGAGTGCTGGGCGTAGTCGGTGATGAAACCGTTCTGGAGGAATTCCCGGTTGTAGGGGGCGTCGCTCCAGCTGTCGGCCACATACCCCGTACCGGTGATCATCGAGAAGTCCACGGGGAAGTCCACCGTCTGGTTCAGGATGTGGGTGAATTCGTGGTGGATGGTCTTGATGTAGTAGTGGTTCAGGTCTTCGGCGGTGTGCATGTACTGCGGGAGCAGGTTCACGCCCGCGAGGAAGATCTTCTTGCCGCCTTCAGCCGTACCCAGGATGATGGTGCCGTTGTTGCGGTACTCCCATTCTCCCGTGAGGAAGAACATCTTGGGAAAGTAGCTGCGGGTGAAGGTGATGCCGGCAACTTCGTCGTAGGTCTCGACGCACAGGTACTTCACCAGGTGGGCCATGACGATGGAATATTCATAGTCGGCCGGGATGGTGAAGTAGTTCATGTCGGACTCGTTCATCTCGAACCGGTACTTGAAGTCGATGTTGTAGGGGAGCAGGAAATTCGCTTCCAGCCATTTGTCAAAGTCGTTCTTCTTGGTCTCCGATACCGTGATGACGCTGGTTTCGCTGAGCGTGTCCTTCACGCAGGAAGAAGCGGCGGCAAGGGCTCCAAGGATAATGGCAATATGAAGTAGGGATCTTTTCATAAGGCTCATGCTTTATTGGTTGTCACGCGGGTTGGGAGTGATGCCGGCGTCCCGGACCTTTTTCGGAATCTGGACGGCGGTGCGCTTGTCGAAGGGTTCCAGGGTGCCGGTTCTGCGGTACGGGCGACCCTCGGCGTTGATGATGCGGCGGTCCAGCTGGATGCCGTAGCGCTTGACGTCGAACCAGCGCAGGCCTTGTCCCAAGGTCTCCACCCGCTTGAGAGCAAGGATGCACTGGAGCATGTTCTCCTTCGTGGATCCTTCCTCCAGGGTGGTGAATTTCGGATGCAGGTGCTTTTTCACGCGGGAGGTGTCCCAGACATGGTAGGGCATGTCATTGAACCACTGGTTGACCCGGTCGGTATCCAGCGTCCTGGGCAGTCGCTCGGGATCGCCGCTGGCGATGTTCCGGATCCAGAGGTTCATATCGTCCAGGGCGGCCTGGTTGTTCCCCAGGAGGATGTTCGCCTCGGCGCGCTCCAGGAGGACCTGGTCGGAGGTGAAGGCCGGATACACCGTGCGGTAGTAGCCGATGCGGGCCACCGGGTCGGTGTATTCGAACAGGTAGGGGAGTTTCCAGAACATGGTCTTGTCCAGGTTCGTGGCCTCATACTCCTTCATGCCCATCCAGTAGGTCTCGTTGCTGCCGTTCCACAGGTTCGGGATGGCTTCGCCCGTCTCCATCGAGGCCAGGTAGTTGCCATGGGCATACCGGGAATAGACGTAGTAGGGGCCGAAGGCGAGGCCCATCTTGGAATAGGCCGTCATCAGCAGGAGGTTGCAGTTCAGGGAAGCGTCGATGTAGTGCTCGACGATCGGATCGTACTTCTGGGTCATCTTCGCCTGGTACTCCCAGTCACGGAGCATCGCGGCCGGTTCCGAACCCAGGCACTCGGTCGCGTACCTTATGCTCTTGTCCAACTTGCCGTAGTAGAGGTAGAAGCGGGCCGCGAAGGCATAGGCGGCCTTCTTGTTGAAGTGATACTTCGGGACGGTGTAGTACTGGTCGGAGACATACGGAAGCGCGGCTTCCAGGTCCTTCTCGATCCGGTCATATACCTCGGCGACAGTGATGCGGTCATACCGCGGCGCCAGCGTGGTCTCGGACTCCATCATATAGGGGATGCCAAGGTCGCTGGCACTGGTCTCCGGGTTGTAGGCGAGGCAGAATACGTTGACCAAAATGAAATGGTTGTAGGCCCGGCACAGGAGCGCTTCGGCCCGCTCGGCGGAAAGGTCCAGGGACTCGTTCTCGGCCATCAGTTCGTCGATGGCGTTGAGCGCTTCGTTGGCACAGGCGATGGCGTGGTAGGAGGACTCCCAGATGGATTCCGGGTCCTCGTTGTCGCTCTCGGTCACGTCGTCCCAGGCGAAGACCTGGTCGATGAACCGGTCGGTATAGGGGTTGTTGGTGCCGTAGTCGTCCACGTTGTCGGACATGAACTCGGTGACGAGCATGTAGTCCGTGGGAGGATAGGCCGACACGAGGAGGGCCTGGATTTTCTGCTGGGTGTCGATCTCGGCCCGGTTGTCCGGCATCTTGTCCAGGAACTTGTCGCAGCCGGCGAGGGCGAGGAGGCAAAGGATATATTGAATCTTTTTCATACGGCGTGTCTCCTTAGAATCCAAATTTGAACGTCACGGTGAACTGCTTCGGGACCGGGACGGCGACGCCGCCGGTGTTGAAGAACTCGGGATCCTGGCCGTTCAGTTTCTTGTCGGCGTACAGGAGGAAGAGGTTGGTCGCCTGGACCTTGAGGGAAAGGGTGCCCATGTGGAGGGCTTCGGTCACCTTCCTCGGGAAGTCGTAGCCGAGGGAGATCTCCTTCATGCGGATGAAGTCACCCCGGGCGATACGGGCCGTGGAGTAGTTGTAGGCGTTGTACGCGAAGGGCAGCTCCGTATTGGTGCGGTTCTGGATGCGGCTGGCGATGACCGGGACGTCGGTGATGTTCTCGTCACCCGGCACGGTCCAGCGGTTGTTGAATTCCTTCGGCATGGAGTCGAGGTCGTTGTAGGACGCGGCGAACACCGGGTCCATCCGGATCACGTTGCCGAACGAGTAGGTGAGGAACACGTTCAGCCGCAGGCCCTTCCAGGTGAAGACGTTGCCGAGGGAACCGTAGTCGGTCGGGTCGGCGCTGCCGGAGAACTCGAGGAAGTGCATCTTCTCCGGGTCGGACGTCTGGAAGTAGATGTCGCTTACGGAGATGTGCTCGTCCAGGGTCTTGGTGTCCTCATGCCACACGCTCTCCTGGTCCACGAAGGTCGGGAGACCTTCTTCGTTCAGACCGCGGAAAGGAATGGAGAAGATACCGCGCACCGGATAGCCTTCCTTGGCGAAACCGTAACCGGTGATCAGGTCGATCACGCGGGAGATGTTCTGGAGTTTCGTGACCTGGTTGCGGGCGTGCGAGTAGATGAGGTTCGTCGTCCAGGAGAAGCTGCGCGTCTTGATGTTCTGGGTGGTGAGGCTGATCTCGAAACCGTCGGACTTCATTTCCGCGACATTGCCCATCTTCACGACTTCACCACCGACGCCGGGCGTGTTGATAGGGCCGATCAGGTCGTAGTTGTTGCGCTTGTACCAGTCGAAGGTGAAGTTGATGCGGTTGTCCACGAAACCGGCCTCGAGGCCGAGGTTCAGCTCGTGCTTCTTCTCATAGGTGAGTTCCCGGTTGGCCACCTGGTTGATGTCCAGGGCGACCTCGCGGATGCTCGCGAAGGGGCGCCAGGGCGTGCCGCTGGTGATGACGACGGTGGAGTTTGTCACGGAGGACGGGCCGCGGTCGGCCGTCAGGGAGTAGGATGCCTTGACGGTCAGGTGGGAGATGGCGTTCTCCAGGGGGCGCCAGAAGGCTTCGTCGCTGACGTTCCAGGCGCCGGAGATGTTCCAGGTCGGGAGCCAGCGGGCGCTGCGGGCCTTGCCCAACTTGTTGGTGCCTTCGTAACGGTAGGTGCCGTTGAGCACGTACTTGCCCTTGTAGGAATAGGTCCCGTTCGCGAAGAAGGCGACGCTCCGGTCGTACATCCAGCCGTAGGTGTAGTAGTTGGAGTTCTCTTCGGAGCCCTGCTTGAACACCTGGTAGGCATAGTTCGGAATCTCGCCCATGCTGTACTGGAGACCCCAGCCGCGGAACCAGGTGTTGTGACGGGTGATGTCGGTCCACTCGGTACCGCCGAACAGGTTCACGATATGCTTGTCGGCGAAGGTCTTGGAGAAGTTGGCCGTCGCGCGGAAGTCATAGCTGAGCATGCTGTTGTCGTTCCGCTCGTAGATACCGCCGTCCGGGAGGACGGAGATCGGCAGGGCGTAAGGGTTGTCCGGATCGGTGTACAGGAACGGGTTGGATGCCCGGATGGTGGAGGTCCCCATCGCCCGGTAGGCCTGGGCCTGGTTGGAGTTGTCCAGGATGTTGTGCTCCCGGGAGGTCTGGGTGTATTTGGCCGATGCGATGGCGCTCAGTTCCAGTTCGGGGATGATCTTGTACTTGATCTCGCCCTGGACGCGGATGTCCTGGACGTTCAGGTCGATGTAGTTGTTCGCCAGCTCCTGCTTGATGTTGAACGGGGCATAGTTCCGGGTGTAGAACTCGTCCGGATCCAGGGCGCGGGACGTGTTCAGCGCATAAGAGTACGGGTTGATGTCGAAGTCACGCTTGACCTCGCCGTACACCGGGTCGATCTCGCTGGACAGGGTTCCCGGGGCGCGCTGCTTGCGGAAGGAGGCGTTGGCAATCATGTTCACCGACAGGTTCTGGAAGATCTTGTAGGTGGTGTTCAGGTTCGCCGTATAGCGCTGGACGGAGCTCTGCATGGTCCAGCCCGGATCGTCCATCAGGGACAGGGAGGCGTAGTAGTTGGACTTGTCGGTACCGCCGGAGGTGGAGACGGAATGGTTGTGCTGGAGGCTGTTCGAGAACAGCAGGTCGAACCAGTCCGTGTTCCGGTACTCCGCCGCGCGGAGATAGGCGGCGCGGGCGGCGTCCGTGTTCTGGAGGCCGAACTTGCCGGAGGTGGCGTCGTACTGGGTGATGAGCTGGTACATCTTTCCGTAGATGCCGCTGTTCATCGAGTTCGCCGACTCCGCATAGTTCAGGTAGCCCTTCTGCTGGAGCTCCTGGTAGATGGACATCTGGTCCTGGGAGTTCATGATGTTGAAGGTGGAGTACATCGGCTTCAGGCGGACAGTGTATTCGCCCGTGTAGCTGATGTGGCTCTGGCCCGCCTTGCCCTTCTTGGTGGTGACGACGATGACGCCCGCCATCGCGCGCGCACCATAGATGGAGGTAGCGGAACCGTCCTTCAGGATGTCG
>Ga0247611_10003418_pt1 | contig 23562 bp, 22 predicted proteins | sample 177DNAGHGhighgp2_FD_192422 | JGI IMG/M metagenome (GOLD analysis project Ga0247611, IMG submission 192422) | Sheep rumen microbial communities from Palmerston North, Manawatu-Wanganui, New Zealand - 1770 DNA GHGhigh gp2 | ecosystem: Host-associated > Mammals > Digestive system > Stomach > Rumen... | reverse complement strand
TTTTTAGAACGCTTTTCTCTTTTGGAGTGTCTATCAAATACATAGTTTAATGAGTTGTTTTGAGCTTTATTAATACTATCAGCTAGCAAATAAGCTGTACCGCTTGGACTATCTATTTTTCTATTATGATGAGTTTCAATAATCTCGATATCAGAATCTGGAAGCTTGGTTGAAAGCTCTGCAACTAGCTTACTCATTAGATTAATCTCATAACTCATGTTAGCTGCTTTGAATATAGCAGTTGAATTAGATAATTCTTTAATTTTTTCTGTTTGTTCATCTGAAAAGCCAGTGGTAGCAATTACAACTGGTACTTTGTTTTGGATAGCATAATCTAGAATTTTAAAAGTGGCTTCTGGTACCGAAAAATCAATAATTACATCAGGTACTTCTTGGATATCTGAAATATTAGTATAAACGGGGAATTTATTGTCGCCGGTATCAAATACGTCTACGCCACATAAAACTTCGATATCTGGAGTTTTTTCTACGACAGTTGCAATAACTTGTCCCATTTTTCCATTGCATCCGTTAATTAATACTCTAACCATAAGATTATTTCCTTTCTTGTTTAATATTTAAAATTTCTATAAGCTGTTTTTACAGTCTCTTTTCCACTATCAGAAAGTTCTATAAGTGGAAGACGTGGAGTTCCAACATTGTATCCATATAGACTAAGTGCATATTTAATTGGAATAGGATTTACTTCGCAAAATAGTGATTTTATAAGTGGGATTGCTTTTATTTGAAGGCCAATTGCTCTTTCAACATTGCCACCTAGAAAATCCATAACGATATTATGAGTGTATCTAGGTTCAATATTAGAAAGAACAGAAATAACTCCTATGCCACCTACTGAAAGAATTGGTGTGATTTGGTCGTCATTACCAGAATATATATTTAAATTATCTTTGCATAAATTCGCTATTTCAGCTATTTGTGAAAGGTTTCCACTAGCTTCTTTTATAGCAACTATGTTTTCAATCTTAGATAATTCTAAACATGTTTTTGGGGCAATATTTACACCTGTGCGACTTGGTACACTATATAGAATGATTGGAAGAGAGGTAGATTCTGCAATAGCTTTATAGTGTGCTACAAGTCCATCTTGTGTAGTTTTATTATAGTATGGTGTAACAATTAATGCACCATCAACACCAGCACTTTCTGCCCATTTTGTAAACGAAATAACATTTGCTGTACAGTTTCCACCAGTACCTGCAATAATTGGAACACGTCCTGCAGATTTTTTCACTGCGAACTCAATTGCACTTTTTCTTTCTTCTTCGGTCATAGTAGATGCTTCACCAGTTGTGCCACAAACTATGATTGCATCAATTCCTTCGTTAATTTGGTATTCAATAAGTTTATCAAAGGTGTCATAATCAACTCCTGATTCGTTAAAAGGAGTAACGATGGCTGTTCCACAGCCCTTAAAAATTATCTTTTTCACATTAAACCCTTTCTTTAACATTTATTTTTATAGGAACATTATATGAAAATATGATTAAAAAATCAAGACTATACCATTTGAACATGTTGATTTTAGTATATGTAAAGTGTTATAATTATATTGTCTAATTAAATATGGGGATGTATTTGGTTTTCGACAATAATCTAGAAGAAAGAAAAGCGAGTAGTGGAGATGCCAGACCACTTTAAAAGGCATAATTAAATACAAACGCTGATAATAAAGAATTAGCATTCGCTGCCTAAGCGCAGTGACGTTCTACTTTTGAGACCTACGGCAAAAGATAGGGCGACGATCAGTAGGAAACGAAGCAATTGCTAGCTATTAGTATTTGTGGGATTATTTAAATAGCTACTTAAATTAAATTTTGTTTATTAAGTTTATTTTAGGGAATTCAAATAATAAACTGCACTCGGAGAAAGCTTATCGGAAGGATTATTGGACAGGAGTTCGACTCTCCTCATCTCCACCAAAATTGAACAGGTTATAAATAGCTTTAAATATGCTAATTATAGAATAATGCAAATTATAAATACTCGCATTCTTTTATTGACAAGGTATATACGTATATATATAATATCGTTAAATAAATATAAAGGATACAAAAGAAATGAAAAAATTAAAGAGTAATAACAGTCACAAGTTAATTGTAGTAGCTGTAGTATTATTACTAGCAATTAGTATAGGTTATGCGGTGCTTTCAACAACATTATCAATAAATGGAACGGCAAATATTGCATCTAACTCATGGCTTGTATATTTTACAAATGTACAAGTAAAAGATGGAAGTGTGACGGCAACGCAAGCACCAACAACAAGTGGAACAGCTACAACTTTGCTTTCATGGGCAGTAAATATGCAGACACCAGGTGACTTTTATGAATATAATGTTGATGTAAAAAACGATGGAACAATAGATGCCATGATAGGAAGTTTATCTAATACATCTCTTACTACTGACCAAGAAAAATACTTAAATTATAGTGTAACATATAGCGATGGTGCTACAATAGAACAATATGATAAATTAAACTCAGGAGAAACTGTAACATTAAAAGTAAGAGTAGAATTTAAAACAGATTTAAATCCAGAAGATTTGCCAGGAGAAGGAGCAAATGTCAGCTTAACATATACATCAAATTATGTACAAGCAGATGGAAATGCTAAAGATAGAAATATTTTAGGTGATAATTTAAGTGATGAACAATTAATAGCAAAAGTTGAAGAAATTAATTCAAAAATAGGAACAATAGTAACAGGATATTCAGCAAAAAATTTAGAATGGCAAGTATTTTATTCTGATATAAATGAAACATTTTTGATATCGAAAACACTTGCTAAAACAAATTATAGTATACCAGTAAAAGGTATAAACAAAGATGTCGATTATGAAGGCTCATTTGATGCAAGAAATTCAAGTTATGCTACTAAATGGAATTCAAAATGGCTTGCTAAATGTACCGCTGATACAGAAAACGGAGGAGAGAGTACTAAGATTAATGCACAAATGACCGCATTTTTGTGTGACCCAGATAATTGGAATGAATATAAAACTAATTCTGCATCTTATGCTGTTGGCGGACCAACAATTGAATTGCTAGTTGCATCGTGGAATAAGAGCCAGAATTCAAGTATCGAAATATCTAATAATAATATTGCATCAATAGGATATATGTATAATGAACCTATTGAATTTAATAATTCTCCTTATGTTATGACATCTGAAGTTAAAAATGGAGTCTATAATCCTGGTGCAAATTATTGGCTTGCATCGCCTGGTATACTTATTCGTCATGATGAGTATGTCAACTATGATGGAAATGGAGAAGATATGAGAAGTGTGAAAGATTTTGGAAGAGTATATGGAGAACCATATTATTTTCATGGTCAATTTTGGACTGAACCCAATAATGGGATCCGTCCAATAGTTTCAATTCCAACATCAAAAATAAGTGTAAATGGAGATATTGTAGATGTTCTTCCATAAACTTTATGATGTAGTTTCTCACCATCGAGTATTTTAGAATAGTCTTAATTTGAGAGAGTTGATTATATTATAATGTCGATAATATCGAAAGTATGAAATATGAAAGAAAAGATATTTATTATGTATTTAAAGATAATAAAAAATTACAATTTGTTATAATGCAAAAGCCAATGCAGTATAGCAAGATGTTATAATGCTACAATAATGCAACACGAATAAAAAAGTTAAAATAATGAAGGTATATGAAGTGAAATCGCAAAAATTAAAAGCCCAAGAATAATGGTAATAAATGGGGATAAAGTGACATTTAGGACAATGAGTGCAATGTCCCCGTCACAACATCTCCACTAAATTAAAAGTGTGCTTTTTAGCACGCTTTTAATTTGGCTCCGAAATAAGTTATCTGTAGCTCATTTCATTTCGCACAGCTAACTTAATCTCCACCAAGAGAAGGAAACTCACAAGTGGCTAAATCAAGCCATTTGTAAGTTGTGTTTGCTAAAATGATGCAATATAGAGAAAACAGGAAAGTGTAAGAAGATGTTGAATACTAAAATAATATTGAAATAACGAACTTTTTTGTGTTGAAAATAATGTAAGTGTTGGAATATAATAATATGAAGAGAGCATTTATTTTTTAAATTATGGAGAGAAAAATGAATTGGATTATAACAGAACCACATAATATGCCATTGATATTATGTGGCGTGTTTTATAGTATATTGTGTATTTTTAGTATAGTTACAGGGTTAATATACGCAAGTGGAAAAAAGAAATTAAATCCATTGGAATTATCAAATAAATTTGTGGAAAAGCTATCTGATGAAAAAAAGCTTCAAGCTTTTACAATAAAGATGGGATGGGTCACATTTATTGTTGGAATTGTTCAAGGACTTACTGCTTTGGCGATTTTTAAAGGATACAATGTGTTACTTAATATGTTTGCTATAGGCTTTACGGTTTTTTCGATATGTTCAGTAGTCATTAAGTTAAAAGGGAAATTTAATATTTTTCCAATAACAAAATTGATTTTTTATATTATAATATTAATAATCCTGTTTCTTTCTGGGATGAATAATTATAGTGCAACAGATGAAGCAATTCAATATTTGAAGAATACTGGAAATGTGAAAGCTGTAAAAATAAAAGAAGGTTATTATTTTGATGGACCAGGAGAAGAGGCTGCAATAGTTTTTTTCCCAGGAGCAAGGATTCAATATACTGCATATGCAAAATTGATGTACAAATTTGCTCAAAATGGACAGGACTGTTTTTTGATTTCACTTCCACTTAATTTAGCTTTTTTTAATGCAAAAGCGCCAGAAAAAATAATGTTAAAATATAAGTATGATAAATGGTATATATCAGGACATTCTCTTGGAGGTGTTGTAGCATGTGCTTATGCAACCAATAATCCCGAAAAAATAGATGGAGTGATTAGTCTTGCATCATATCCATCAAAGAAATTACCTTCGGATATAGAGTATTATTCAATTTATGGTAGTGAAGATAGAGTCTTAAATTTAGAGAAGTATGAGGCATCAAAAGAAAATTGGCCAAATAAATATAAAGAGTTTATAATAAATGGGGGAAACCATTCGAATTTTGCTGATTATGGAGAGCAAAAAGGAGATGGTGAAGCGAGGATTTCTGCAGAGGAACAACAAAATATTGTTATAGGTAAATGTAATGAAAAGAAAGAGTGAAATAATAAAAATATTTATAAAAGAAAATCTCAAATGGCTTGTAGTATTTGCATGTATAGCAATAGCATTGCTTATAATAGAAGATGTGATGGACGAAGATATTATGATGTTTGACGAAAGAGGATATTTTATTGTTCAAAAATATTTAATTTCGGATAGCATTACTCCGATTGCTAAATGCATTACAAACTTAGCTAATGCATATTGGTTAATTGGATTTTCATTCTTTTTGCTTATCGTTATAAAGGATAAAAAAATTGGAATTTATTCTGCAATAAATTTAGTATTATCTGCGTCTACTAATTTTATACTAAAGCAAATAATTCAAAGACCAAGGCCAGTAGGGCATAGGCTTATTGATGAAAAAGGATATAGTTTGCCGTCTGGTCATTCAATGGTAAGTATGGCTTTTTATGGTTTTTTAATTTATCTAATATATAAAAATGTAAAAAATAAATATCTAAAAGTATTCTCAATAATTCTATTGTCGATACTAATAATTTGCATTGGTGTTAGTAGGATATATTTGGGGGTTCATTATACAAGCGATGTTATAACAGGTTTTTTAATAGCGATTTCGTATTTAATTATTTTTGAGCATATTATCAATAATATAAAAAACGAAATAGATAAATCAAATTAATGAGGGATTGGAGTTGAAACAATATGGTGTTGACTTTCAGTAGCTTTATAATAAATCTTACTCAAAGCTTTCCATTGTGCATAATTACTTTGTTATTATTAGGGGTAATACTCGTTAATGGATGGACGGATGCACCTAATGCGATAGCTACTTGTGTTTCCACGAGGAGTATTAGGCCGAGAAAAGCGATATATATGGCAGCGGTATTTAATTTCCTTGGAGTACTAGTTATGACAATGGTAAGCTCAACAGTAGCTGAGAGTTTGCATAGTATAGCAAATTTTGGAGATAATGCGCATAGTGCGTTGATTGCACTTTGTGCAGGACTTGTAGCTATTGTTTTGTGGGCTGTTTTTGCATGGTACTTTGGAATACCTACAAGTGAATCTCATGCGTTAATTGCTGGTATTTCTGGTGCTGCTATAGCAATTCAAAAAGGAGTATCTGGAATTAATCTTCATGAATGGGAAAAGGTTATATTAGGATTAGTTCTGTCAGTAATAATTGGATTTATTGCAGGTTTTGTGATAACCAAATTAATTGAAAAAATCTGTAAAAAAATAGATAGAAGAAGAACAATTCCATTTTTTAAAAAACTACAAGTGTTTAGTGGAGCTTCAATGGCGTTTATGCATGGAGCACAAGATGGACAAAAGTTTATAGGAATTTTTTTGCTTGCGATTGAATTATCATCTGGAATTACAAATTCAGGTAGTACGCAAATACCATTTTGGTTAATGGTTTTATGTTCGTTTATTATGACACTTGGAACTTCAATTGGAGGTTACAAGATCATAAAAACTGTTGGAATGAAAATGGTGAAAATGGAGCCTTATCAAGGAGCAGCAGCAGATATCGCAAGCTCTTCGAGTTTATTATTATGTACTTGTTTGGGTATCCCTGTTAGTACTACTCAAGTAAAAACGACAGCGATTATGGGAGTTGGTGTATCTAGGAGGCTTTCAAGTGTTAACCTTAAAATTGTAAAAAATATGTTTTTAGCATGGATTATAACATTTCCAGCATGTGGATTATTAGGATATGTAACTTCATTATTATTTTTAAAACTATTTTAATAAGGAGATTGGCTATGAAAAAAATAGGACAAAAGCAAGAGGAATTAGACTATTATGATATGTTTGTAAATAATGCTAATATAGCATTGGAAATAACAACGATTTTAAAGGAATTTGTTGAGAATTATGATTTTAAATCATTACCTCAAAAAGCTACTGAAGTGCATAAATTAGAAAATGATGCGGACAAGAATTTACATAGATTATTAAACTATTTAATTAAAGATTTCTTACCACCTATTGATAGGGAAGATATTGTTTCCTTAACAAATAGAATAGATGATACAATTGATTATTTGGATGAGATATTTATTAATTTAAAAATTCTAAATGCACAAAAATTAAAAAAGGAATTTAAAGAATTTATTCAAATAATAGATAAGTTATCTACATTGCTAGTCTCTATGTTTACAAATTTTAAAAGTAAAAAATGCTATGATGAAGTACACAAGCTTGTTATTGAAATAAATGAAACCGAGGAAAAGGGAGACCGAATATTTGAAAGTGCTGTAGAAGACTTATTTGAAAATGAAAAGGATTCTATAGAAATAATAAGATGGAATACGATATATAATGAACTAGAAAATTGTATTGATTCATTTGAAAACATTGCAAATACTGTTGATGAAATAATATTAAAGAACAATTAAAAAGGATGCTTATAACAATATGATTAAAGACAGTAAATATATAAGAAAGATTTCTATAAATTAAAAGTCTCTGACGAAAGTCAGAGACTTTTATATCTATTTTTTATTTTGTTAAATCATCTAGTGTAGTATATTGTAAGCAACTTCCATCGTCTTTTATAAGTAAAACACCCATTCCTCCGATACCATTAGCATCATTTCCCTCAATAGGAATAATGTCACTAATATTAGTAATACCATCTATAGTTTTCTCTTCTGATTCAAAAACTGTTTTTCCATCGTTTGCTGTTCTAAATCTAACGTATGTAAGTGAACCATCTTCTTTTGAGAAAAGAATATAATTATTACCAGGAGCTTGGCCTTGTTCACAATACCAGGCGTTTACTACATTACTAGCAATCTTTTTTAAATTGCTGGCATTAGAATACCCCTCAAGAGTTGTTAAATAAATATGTGCTTCATGTTTATTATTAATACTTAGGTATCCAGTACCATCATTATAATCAAAATCAGAAAGTTTGATATAAATCATATTATCTTCGTCTAATTCTATAGGTACAGTCTTACTAAAGTTACTGATATAATCACTTTTTCTATCTAATTCTCCTTCATCCTCAACTTCATCCTCAGCCTCATTCTCAGCTTCATCCATTGTATCTGTTTCTAGTTCATTACTCATGTCTTCTACAGAAGCAATCTCTACAGATTGAAGTTCAACTATCTTATTGTTAAGCTTGTAAATCACACATCCCATCATAATAATTGCAACTATAGCAATAATTAATAAAAAAGTTGCTATATTAATATTTCCAGCGTTATTTTCTTTCATTTTTTTCTCCCTTTCGATTATTATTTACAAAAATTATTATATCAATAAAGATACTTTTTTCAATATAAATAAATAAAAAAGAACTTTAAAAATATTATTGTGATTATTATATTGAAAAAGCTAGCATTGTATGATTTAATAAGATGAGTTTATGCAAGTAGTACAGAAAATCATACATATAAAATTATTTTTAAAGGAGAGTTGTTATGGGATTGTTGGATAATATTATTGGAGGATTGAAAGATGCTACAAATTCAGAAATAGCAAGAAAGGTAAATGATACAGTAAATGAACTTAAAGGAAAGGTTAATAGCCAGATTGACACTCATGTTGGCGCACAAATGGATAACTTAAAAGATAAAGTAACTAATGCTAGTGTAGAACTAGTAATGAAAAAGTTTTTATTAAATATGCAAAAAAGCTATCAAGATTATGGTTATGATGTCAGAATAGATATTAATAGTGATGGTAAATTAAGTGATGAAGAATTAAATAATGCAGTAAAAATATTAAATAATTTTATTGAAAGCAACAGAGAAAGGGTTAGAAATAGTATGATTAGTAAAGGATTTACAGATATAGAAGCAGATTCTTTACTAAAAAAAGAGCAAGAAATACTAAAAGATATGGATGCTATTCGTATATATGGAAATGCACATGATGAAGAAGAAAGAGATGTTGCAATAAAAAAATTAAATGCAGATATGACAGATTTTACAAATATCACAATGGAATTCGCTAATAGACATCCAGAATTAAAAAACTAGACGATAATGGAGGGACTATATGATTGATTTACATATACATTCAACTAATTCAGATGGCTATTTTACTGTTTTAGATATATTGAAAATGGCGCAAGAAAAAAACATCAATGTTATTTCATTTTGTGATCATAATGTATTAGGAGCATATGAAGACCTAAAAAATATCGAAATAGAAAAGTACTATAGTGGAAGAATTATAACGGGTATAGAATTTGACTTTGTATATGAAAAGAAAGTTTTTCACATGCTAGGTTATAATTTTGATGTTGATAAATTAAAGACTTGTAAATACTTAGACAGAAGAACAGAGGAAGAATTGGTCGCAGAAGAGGAGAGAAACTTAGAGTTTTTTAAAGGTGTATGTAAAAAATTAGGAATAAAGTTAAGCAATAATTTAAAAATTACTAAATCCAGTGAGCCAGCAAATGATATTATAAAAAGAGATATGCAAATTCATCCAGAAAACCAAGAGATTATGGACGAAGTTCTTGGAAAAGATAGGAAAAAGAGTTTTTGGCTTGGTCATGTTACTAATCCGGATAGTCCATTTTATATTGATTTTACCAAAGGCTTGCCATCTGCAGAGGAGATAGCAAGTGAAATACATAATGCAGGTGGAATAGTTGTTTTACCGCATGTATTTGAATACAAGTCAATTGATAATATAAGTTTTCTAAATGAAATGTACAAATTAAATATTTTAGATGGGATCGAATGCGTACATTCAAAACATAGTAAGGAACAAACTCAATTTTTAATAGATTTTTGTAATGAGCATAATCTTGTGAAAAGTGGAGGAAGCGACTTCCATACAGATAAAGTACATACTTTGGGACACACTGAAATTGGGGAAATTTCGGATGATTTTTGTTTAAAATAATTATAAAGAATACAAAGTATTGCGTGCATTGTAGCACGCTTTTTTATTTTATAGGAAAGTGCTTTGCACTTCCCTATAAAATAAAGCCTTCGGCAATTTTGCACACAAATTTGCGTAGCAAATTTGGCGCACTGCGAACAAAGACGGGGACATTTGACAAAAAATATTATTATTCAGTATTGCGTAATGTCCCCTTTTGTTCTTTTTTAGGAAAGAGTTATTTTTTTTATTATGGAAATGTAGAAAAATGCCATAGGACCTTGAAAATACACGATTTTTGTGCTATCATAGAAATGTTGAGTATAGTAGACATAAACAGGAGACGTATGAAAAGATTATTTATAGATAGTATCAGATTAAATCACGAAAATATTGATAATACAAAATATCCATTTAACATAAAATGCTTGACGGATTTTGAGGAATTAAAGTTTAGTAATCCTGTCACATTTTTCTATGGAGAAAATGGAGTGGGAAAGTCTACGCTTGTTGAAGCAATTGCAATTGCTTTGGGGTTGAATCCAGAAGGCGGAAGCAATAATATGCAGTTTTCAAATTATGATGACTATTCTGAATTGTATAAATATTTGACTATCAGTAAGTTTGGAATACCAAAAACAAAATTTTTTTTAAGAGCAGAATCTTTTTACAATGTTGCGACAGATATTAGCAATAACAGTGATTTGGTTGATACCACATATGGAGGAGAAGATTTGCATTCGTGCTCACATGGGGAGTCTTTTTTAAAACTTGTTGAGCATAGATTTTGGAATAAAGGATTATATATTCTTGATGAACCAGAAGCAGCACTATCACCCCAAAGACAAATGACATTACTATGCTACATACATGATTTAGCGCAAAATGGGTCACAATTCATAATTGCTACCCATTCTCCAATATTGTTATCATACAAATATGGTCAGATTATTGATATGAATAATAAAATGAATAAAATCAAATATGAAGAAACAGAGGTATATCGAATATATAAAGACTTCCTAAACAATCCTTATGGAATGCAGAATGTTTTATTTGACGAATAGGTATGGTTAAGGAAGCGATTATGAAAGGATGTTGGTCATGACAAGTTTTTTAAAAGCATTAAATCAAATTAGAAAGCCAAGTGATAGAATTAGAAGTTGGAGAGAACTTAAAAGTATAGATGCTTCACCGGAAATTGAATATAATGATTGGAAAAACATGAAATCAAACATGCAAAGTTTTTTTAGATATGTTAGATATAGAATGGATGAAAATCCAGAATTATCCAATGAAGATATATGTAAGGAAATTGAAGCCTTTCTTCATGATACAAAAATTAGGGTATGTTCAGCAAATGGAATTCGAAGTAATGGAATAAGGCTTGATTTGATGAATTATTTTAAAGCTAACAAAGCAAGATTGATAAGAGTATATGATGAATGCATTATGAGAGAGCGTGCACGGTGAAATCCTTTCTGATGGTACAGGTATTGTATATAGTTCAAATTTTGAAGAAGCTCAAAAACAATTAGTTGAAGAGATTATTGCAACATATAGAGATGTAAAAAGTACAGCTAACCCGGATACCCAAAATGTACTAACATATTATGCTAATGCATCAGCTGAAGCAAAAAAGAAATTCTTAGCTACTAGGGATGAACATGACAAAGAAATAATATTAGATAATTATAAGTTTTTTACTTATAGTGAAAAAGATGGAATATTGCAATATTTTGATACACTTTATGAAACTTGTTATGAAAGGCAAAAAAATGAATATGTAGAATCAATAGTACATAAAATGTTAGCTCTAGATCAAATGGGAGCACTAGATAAATATTTGAGTCAATATAATGCGCAAATGAAAAATAATAAGATTCCTGAAATGCAAATGACTAAAAGAGAGGTTGTAGATTGCTATAGCAACTTAAATGAAGATGTATTAAAGCAGTTTAATTTAACTCAACTAGCTAGTATAAATGCATTTTGGATTAATAGACTTTCAAAAGAAATAGATGGATTTAATACTGCTTTCTTTGCTACAAAAACACTAGATTTATGGGATACAATTAGAAATGCATCATTACAAAAAACAGTTAAAATAGGTGATGATACCCAAACTGTTATAGTTCCAAAGGAAGAATTTGAGTACGGCTCTGACGATTGTTCTGTAGACATACCTCTTAGTCAAAAACTACTAGAAACTTTGGCTGAAAAAGTTGCTTTTCTAAAGTCAAGATATAGGTACATTAGTGGGGTTGCACAAAAACAACCAGATGCTAAGGTAGAAACGAAAAATGAGAAAATACAAAGTCTAACAGGCGATGAGGAAGAATATATAAGCACAGTACACTATGTGGATATAGAAAAACTATTATTTGATGAGGCGACTGACATTCAGGCAGATTACAATACATATTTCTCAAAGATTAATGGAGGCGTTTTAAAGGATGCTAAAAATGATTATCTTGACGATATAAACATTTTTGCATCTGGAGAGAATACGAGAGAGGAACTATATGAGCTTAAAGATTATATGTTGAACGTACAATTCTTTTCACTTTTTAATAGCCAAATGGAAGTTAAAAATTGGGGAATATATTTAGATAAAAAAGAAAAGCTAGATAATAAGAGAATGATACTTATTGCAATGGACATTCAAGGATTGAATATGCCTATAAGACTTCACGTACCTAAAAGTAAAGTGATAGAATTTATGAAATCAAATGGCTATGGTGACTATTTTCCAGTATATCAAGGAGCCAGTGATTTCCAAAGGGGAAGGACACACTATGATAATATAGGTACGCCATTATTGATGCCTACTTCTCCACAATATTCTGCCAAAGTAAAAAGTGCACTAGAGAACGTAGATGGTGGAAGCAAACAATATCATTTTTTAAAGCACTTAGAATCATTAATAGATGGAGATTTTCCAGAGCATTTAAAGGATGTTGAAATAGAAACTAAAAAGATTACAATACAACAAAGAAAAGGAAAAAGGCCAAGAAGAGAAACAGTCACAAAAGAAAGACGAAGATTTAAGCAACGTTTTTTCAATTTTAATGATGGCAAAATATATGTTAAAAATCCTTATCCTCCAAAAGATGGAAGTAATGAATATATTGAAGATAAAGAGTATTGGTCAAGATAAAATATGAATAAAGAAGATTTTGATAAATTAATTGAAAAATATAAAAAAAGTGAAAATTATGAAATAATAGATGAATTATTGGAAAAGCAAATCATATACTTCTATTCACAGTTATTGGAGGAAAAAGGAGTAAAGTTTACATTTAGAAATAGATACTGGATGCTAAATGAAATTAAGGATAATTTGTCTGGATATCATATTGCAAACTTTAAAAAGTTTTATGAATTAAGTCTAGAAGAACTTACTGATAAAGCGTTATTTGAAGAGTTAGAAATAGTGTATACAAATATGTATGAAGAAAATGACTAAAAAACGATGCTGTTATGTTGTTCATAAAAATGCCTCTCTATGAAAGTGGAGAGGCATTTTCCATTTTGAAAATAGATAATTGTTAGAAGCCCATATTGATTTTAAGGAAAAATAATTATACAATTTAAAAAAATAATTAGGAGAAGGTAATGGCAAAGAAAAAAAGCATTAATTTAAATATTAACAAGTATCCAATTAGCAATGAATTTGGAATTTATAAATTATATAAAATTCCATTTGATGAAAGAATTTTTAAAAATGCTGATAGGCTTATGTCAATATTACCTAAAACAATAAAAGAAAATAACAAAATTGGTTTTAAAGTTAAAACTGTGAAGTCATATGATAATGAAAAAATTAATATATATATTTTTGAGCCTAAAGGTATTAAAACAGAAAGAACATTATTATACATTCATGGCGGGGGCTTTGTGTACAGAGGTTCAAAAAATCATTATGATTTCTGTAAGAAACTTGCAGAAGAAGGACTTTGTAAAGTAGTATATGTGGATTATAGGTTAGCATATAAGTATAAATATCCAGTACCAATTGAAGATTCATATGCAGCTTACGAATATGTTTTAAAAAATAAGAAAAAGAACGACAAAATACTGATAGGTGGCGACTCAGCTGGTGGATGCTTGGCAATTGACGTTATTAGGAAGGCTAATGAATTAGGACATTACATCCCAAATTACTTGTTTTTATTTTATCCTGTGTTAGATAAAAGAATGAACACTGAATCAATGAAAAAGTATGATGATACACCGATTTGGAATTCCGTTCTAAATAAGAAAATGTGGGATTTATATTTAAAAGGAAACAATGATTATATTTCACCTGGAGAAATGGAAGATGTATCATTTTTGCCATCTACATATATAGAAACTGCAGAGTTTGACTGCCTTCATGATGAGGCAATTGAATTTGCAGAGAAATTAAAAAAAGAGAAAATAAGTGTTATAGTAAATGAAACACACAAAACCATGCATGGATATGATATTAAGAATGGAAAAATAACCAAAAAGATTATAAATGATAGAATGGAGTTAATAAAGAAAATATAATGAGTCAAAAAATAAATAAGAATTCTTGGAGAAAATTAGATAATTCTGCTAAAATCTTTCCACTATCTGCAAGTAAAAAATATAGTACAGTTTTTAGATATTCTGCAGTGTTGAAAGAAAGTATTGATAAAGAAATATTAGAAAAAGCAGTTGAAAAAGCGCTTGTTAGGTATAAAGCATTTAAAGTAAAGATGAAGAGTGGTTTTTTCTGGTTTTATTTTGAAGAAAATAAAAAAAGGCCGATAGTTAAAGAGGAATTATACTATCCATGCAAAAGAATAGATCCATTATCCAATAACGATTATCTATTTAGTGTGACATATTTTGAAAGAAAAATAAATATTGAAATATTTCATTCTTTAACCGATGGAAGCGGTGGTTTGATATTTTTTAGAGAAATTATTTATAATTATCTTGAAATGACTCATAAAGAGTTGTTGAATATGGAAGAAAGAAAAACAAGAAGAGTTGAATTTGATACTGAAGATAGCTATATGGCAAACTTTGAAAAGAAGGCTAAGGATAATGGTAGTGGCAAAAGAGCATATATTTTAAAGGGAAAAGAATTAAAATTTAATCAAGTCAGTGTTAATCATTTAATGATTAATAATGATGATTTGAAAAATGAATGCACGAAATATAATGTTTCAACAACGCAGTATTTGACCAGTGTGTTGATTTGGGCAGTATATAATGCTAATGTTTTGAGACATGAAAAAAATCACAAGAATAAAAAGCCAATAAAAGTTTGTATTCCTGTAAACTTAAAAAAATATTTTAAGTCAAAAACTATGTCTAACTTCTTCTCGTTTATTAGTATAGATGCCGAAATGGAAAAATGTGATTCTTTCGAGAGAATTACTGAATTTGTGAAAAGTGAATTTGAACACAAACTTACAGAAGAAGAAATCTTAAAAACAATGTCTGGGACAGTTAGAATAGGAAATAATATTTTTATAAGTTTTATACCGCTTTTCCTAAAGATAATAATAATTAGAAGTATTTATAGAGAAATTCAAAAATACTTTTCAATTACATATTCTAATGTTGGAAAGGTTGGAATTATAAAAAAATATCAAGACTATATCGAGAGCTTTATGGTTTTGATTGCTCCTGAACATATTGAAAAGATAAAATGTTCAAGTTGTACATATATAGACAAAGTTATTTTTACATTTACATCAGTATTGAATGACAACAGTATTGAAAAATTCTTTTATAATTTTTTAAAGGAACAAAATGTAAAAGTTGAAGTTGAATCAAATCAGGTTTTAAATTCAATAGAAGATGGTGAGAAAAATGTTATATCCACAGAAAATTAGTAGTAAAAAAATAGACAAAATTACAAATGCTTTAAGAAATGGTGTTATCATATTATCAATTGCATTATTGGTTATAAATTATATTACAACCCCCAATATTTATTGGAGCCACTTATGTATTGCAGGATTTATCTATATCTATTTCACGGTAAGATATTCCATAACACGTACTAGAAATATTGCAGGGTATGTTATGGTTCAAACGTTATTGCTAGCTACTATAATGTTTTTTATAGATTATCGAATTGGCTACACAGGTTGGTCAATTAACATTTCAATACCAATTTTGATTATTATATCTAATATAGCTATGTTGATATTAACTATAATTAACTATAAAGACTATGGAAAATATGCAATTAGTCAGCTAGTAATAGTATTACTTAGCTTGTCTATGATACTATTTATATACAAAGGATTTGCCAAAGTGAGCTTTTTGATTAACATTTCTATCTTTATTTCAATATTTAACTTTGTTGTAAGTGTGGTTCTATGCCATAGAGATTTTAAAGAGGAGATAATTAGGAAGTTTAATATCTAGTTATTGTATTAGCAAAGAGGAGAAAAATGGAGAAAATAGAAAAGAAATATTTGGGATATTTAAGCAGTTATATAGCTGGACTTACGCATATGGCTTCATCTTGCAGTAAAACTATTGGGCCATCATATGTGGATGCAGATTGTTTTAGCGTAGGCAATTATAAGGAAGAATTTGCTAAAGCATATAACATTAGTATAAGCGAAATTAAGTTAGTAGAACTTAAAGAGAGCTTTAGAGAAGTACTTATAGAATTATTTGGAAATGACACATATAGACTAATAGATGGGCTTGAACATTGGATTCACATGAAAGCTGGTGAACCAGTGAAATTATATAGAATTGATAATGAATGCAAACTACCAGAATTATTAAGTGGATATAATGGAGGAAACGGGGCATTTTTCTTTATGGAAGATATTTACTTTTTTGAATTTGAAAAAATGACGATTTGTTTCATGATAGGAAATGACGAATAATAAATATATTTAAATAGTTAAATGTGAGTTAGCATGGTTTTAAAAGGTATTTTGATTATTCAAAATGCTTTTTATTTATTTTTATTTGCGAACAAGTGTTTACAAAATGATGCCATAGTGATATAATACGTTTGTATTTGGAAGACTATTTTATAGAAAGGAAGGAGGCATAATGGAAAAGAAATATGACAAAATTTATATAGCCATTGATCTAAAAAGCTTTTATGCCTCAGTAGAATGTAGAGAAAGAGGTCTAGACCCGCTTACTACTCATTTGGTGGTGGCAGATAGTAGTAGGACCGAAAAGACCATCTGCTTGGCCGTAAGTCCTTCTTTAAAGGCATATGGAATATCGGGCAGAGCTAGATTATATGAAGTAGTTCAAAAAGTTAGTGAAATTAATGCAAAAAGAAAAATTGAAAATCCGAGCCATAGGTTTACATGTTCTTCGTATGATGACGTTGCACTTAAGAAAAATAAAGACTTAGAGCTCACATATATAATTGCTCCACCAAGGATGGGCTATTATATGAAATATAGCAACAAAATATATAACATATACTTAAAATGGTTTTCAAAAGAGGATATATATGTGTATTCTATTGATGAGGTGTTTATTGATATTACTCAATATTTAAATACATATAAGATGACTCCTAGAGAACTTGTTACTAAAGTCATACAAGATGTTATGGACGAAACTGGAATTACAGCAACGGCAGGTATTGGCACCAATTTATACTTGGCTAAAGTAGCAATGGACATTGTTGCCAAGCACACTGAAGCGGACAAAAATGGAGTACGAATTGCGGGACTTGATGAGCTCGCATATAGAAAATTTTTATGGGGTCATAGACCTCTTACTGATTTTTGGAGGATAGGAAAAGGCATTTCTCAAAAACTTGAAAAACATGGAATATATACAATGGGAGATATAGCAAGAGCTTCAATTAATGACGAAGAAATTTTATATAAATTATTTGGAATAAATGCCGAATTGATTATAGACCATAGTTGGGGATACGAGCCATGTACTATGGAGAGCATCAAATCATACAAGCCTATCACCAACAGTATTAGTTCAGGTCAAGTGCTACATTGCCCATATACATATGAAAAAGCAAGGCTTATCGTAAAAGAAATGACGGAACTTCTTACATTAGATTTAGTGCAAAAAAATCTAGTTACAAGTAAATTAGTGCTTACTGTTGGATACGATGTTGATAACCTAAAAAATACAGAAATAAGTAGACAATATTTTGGAGATGTTACTTTAGACTTTTATGGTAGAAAAGTACCTAAGCATGCACATGGTACGATAAATATAGATCACAAGACATCTTCTACGAAGATTATTTTACAAGCAATGTTGGATTTATATGATGAAATTATAAATAAAAAACTACTTATTAGAAGAATATACGTTACAGCAGAAGATGTTGTTAATGAAGAAGATTATAGAAATATTAAATCATATGAACAAATGAACTTATTTATAGATTACTCTGAAGTAGAAAAACAACGAAAAAAAGAAGCTATAGAAAAGTCACTTCAAAAAGCAGTAATAAACATTAAGTCAAAATATGGTAAAAATGCCATACTTAAGGGAATGAACTTTATGGAAGGGGGGACTACCATATCAAGAAATGGTCAAATTGGAGGTCATAAAGGTTAATGAAATACGATAGACAATATGATGATATTATAAATATGGAACACCATGTATCAAAAGTACATCCTCAAATGTCTTTATATGCAAGGTCAGCTCAATTTGCACCTTTTGCAGCACTTACAGGATACGAAGACTCAATTAAAGAAACTGGCAGAGAGGTTTCTCAAAGAATAGAAATAGATGAAGAATTAAAAAACATACTCGATAGCAAACTTCAATTTTTAATGGAAAGAGTAAAAAGCAAGCCTAAGGCAACCTTTACATATTTTATGATGGACCTAAAGAAAGATGGGGGAGCATACATTACTAAAGAAGGTATAGTCAATAAGATTGACATTTATAGTCAAGTTATTCATTTAGCAGATGATACAGAAATACCTATTGCTGATATTATAGATATTTCAGGAGATTTTTTAAAAGAAAGTTCAATATGGAATTAAAAACTGACCAGTTGGTATAATGACATTTAAATAATAATTTTGTATAATAGGATAAGTTGATAAAATTTGAACAATAGAGAGGTTTTATATGAGTGAAAAAAATAGAAAAAAAATAGTAAATGGTCATTTTGAAGCGGTTGAATTTAATAATATTAAAGAGATTATTGAAAATTCGGTTAAAAAATATGGAGATAAAAATGCCTTCATAATAAAAAACAAAAATAAAGAAAAAATAGGGATAACATACAAAGAAATGTATGATGATATCAATGCTTTTGCAACATCATTATACAATATGGGAATGCAAGGAAAGAGAGTTGCAGTCATTGGCAAAAATAGATATGAGTGGATTGTAGCGCATCTTGCTAATTTGTTTGGAGGAATAATCTCTGTCCCTTTAGATAAGGATTTGCAACTTGAAGAATTAGAAAATTCACTATATAGAAGCAAGGCAGATGCAATTGTATTTGATAGCAAACTACTAAAACTAGTATTGGAAATAAAGAAAAGAAGAAACACCATACTAAAAGAATATATTGCAATGGATAATTTTGAAACCATACAAGAAGTTGTAGAAGCTAATGATGAGAAAGAAATTAAGGAATTAAAATTCATGCCAGAAATGATTAAAGATGGCAAAAAAGAAGAAAACACTAATAAAGAATATTTGAACTACAAAATAAAAGAAAATGAAATGGGAATTTTACTTTTTACATCGGGTACTACTTCTCAATCAAAAGCTGTTATGCTTACACAAAAGGGAATCGCAGCAAATATATATTCACTTCATATGGCAGAAGACATCAGATCTAGTGATGTAAATATCGCATTTTTGCCTTTTCATCATATTTTTGGCTCTACATGTATGATTGTTATGTTAGACCATGGAGTTACAACATGTTTCCCAGATGGACTTAGATACATAAAACAAAATTTGAAAGAATATAAGGTATCAGTATTCGTAGGAGTACCAGTATTAGTAGAAGCTATTTATAAAGCAATAGTTAAAGAAATCGCCAAACAAAATAAAACTAAACTTGTAAATAATGTAAAAAAGATGGCAAATTTTCTATTAAAATTAAAAATAGATATTAGAAGAAAACTATTTAAGTCAGTATTAGAACAACTTGGTGGAGATTTAAGGTTGATAGTTTGTGGAGGAGCAGCAACTGATCCAGAAATAATAAAAGGATTTTATGATTTTGGAATAACTACAGTACAAGGATATGGTCTTACAGAAACGTCGCCAGTTGTTACAGCTGAAAGCTATTTTTCAAGAAAGCCAGGCTCAGTTGGAAAAGCAATGGAAACAGTTGAAGTTGAGATAGTGAATAAAGATGATGATGGCATAGGAGAAGTTAGATGTAAGGGACCATGTGTGATGCTTGGATATTACGAGATGCCAGAAAAAACGGAAGAAGTCTTAAGAGACGGATGGTTTTATACTGGAGATTTAGGATATATAGATAAAGATGGCGATTTATTTCTTACAGGTAGGAGCAAAAATCTTATCGTATTAAAAAATGGTAAGAAAGTTTTCCCAGAAGAAATCGAAGCTGTAGTTAATAGATTAGATTTGGTTTCAGAGTGTATGGTATTTGGACTAGAAGATAAAATAGATAAATTAGATGTAAAGCTTTCAATAAAAGTTGTTTATAATGAAGAGGAAGTAAAAGAAAAATATAGTAATTTATCAGAAGAAGAATTAGAAAAAACTTTATGGAATATGATAAAAAAAGTTAATGAAGGATTCCCAAGATATAAGCATATTCAAAATATGATAGCTACTCACACAGAATTAATTAAAACAACTACAAAAAAAATAAAAAGAAATGAGGAATTAAAGTTAATTTATGATAAAATAGATTCGTAAAAGGAGTCTATTATGAACAAAACAAAAAGAAAGATTTTTCAAACAGCTATCAAATTATTTGCAGAAAAAGGGTATGAAAATACAGGAATTGAAGAAATTACAGCTGTTGCAGGATATGCAAAGGGATCTTTATATTATCATTTTGGTACAAAGGAGGACCTATTTGATCTCCTATTAGAGGAGGGCTACAAGTTACTCAATAATAGTATAGACATTAAATTTAGAAAGTGTGAAAATGCACTTGATAAATTAAAAGCTATAATAATGATTCAAGTAAAAATAATTATCAAATATGAGGAATTTGTAACTGTAATTATTAATAATACACTTGGAGAAAATCCAAGAACAAAGAAATGTCAAATAGCGGTAAGCAACTACGTAAGTAGAATTGAAACAGTAATTAGAGAGGGCATAGAAGAAGGAATATTCGAAGATGGGGACGTAGAAAATATAGCTTACAGCATTTTTGGCATTACTTTTTCGAGTTTATTATATCGTTTAACAAAAAGCAAAAATCTTACTATAGAACAAATATATGAAAGCTACATGCAAACAATTATTAATGGAATACTGGTTGACTAAAATGGATTATATTGGCATAATAGATTTAGTTTAAAATAAAGTGAGGTTGTGTATGACCAAAAGAAAAGGTGCACGAAAAAATCGAAAAATAAAATTTAGTGAGAAAAACTACATTGAAAAAAATTATTTTTATAGGAAGCGAGCGGTTATTCCAGTTAAACTTGATAAAATAGAAGATTTATACATGAAGCATGATTACAAAATGATGGAGCTTTCTGATAGTGTTTGTGACTATATAGAAGAGATTGCATATATGGTGCCAGTCAATACAGATATTGTACTAGAAATTCACTGCCCTAGAGTTAATTCAGAATATCAAAATAAAATTAAAAAGAATATAAAGAATAACTATGGAATTGAAATTGATGATACGGACTATGATTTATCAGTAAACAATAGACAGTCAATGATAATGTTTCTAGCAGGAATTGCAATATTAATATTAAATGTCTTTCTAGAATCATATTTAACTGGCATTATTGGAAAAATATTCCCATATTTTGTTAGTGTAATTTGGTGGGTGGCAATATGGGATATGATTGAAATACAATTTATGGAAAATAGAGAAATAAAATGGAAAAGATTAAACTATCAGCAACTATATGATAGTACGATTACGTTTGTATTTGATGATGAAGAACCTAACCAAGAAAATGAAAACTAGAATAAATGGAGGAGAAGATGGAAGAAAACAAGTGGTATAGGATATCTAGAAAGAAAACAGCAGAAATTCTTTCGACTGATATGGAAAAAGGGCTTTCTAATGAAGAAGTTCAAAAAAGAACAGAAAAATATGGAAGAAATGAGTTAAAAGCAAAAGCCAAAAAAACGTTATTGCAAAAATTTGTTGAGCAATTTAAAGACTTTATGATTATAGTTTTAATAATTGCCGCAATAGTTTCAGGAATTGTAGGAATTCAACAGGGAGAAGGAATAGCTGATACATTAATTATTTTAATTGTTGTTGTAGTAAATGCTATTATTGGCGTGGCTCAAGAAAATAAAGCTGAAAAATCTTTGGAAGCTTTACAAAAACTAAGTAGCCATGTTGCAAAAGTAATAAGAGATGGAAAGATGGCTGTGGTTCAGTCTGCAGAATTAGTTCCAGGAGATATAGTTGTTTTAGATACGGGAGATTTTGTTCCAGCAGATCTTAGAATTATTGAAGCAGTTAATTTAAAAGCACAAGAATCTGCACTTACTGGAGAATCTGTCCCAGTAGATAAAATCCAGGACACTATAGATGAAGACGAAATTGGAATTGGCGATAGAAAGAATATGCTATTTTCTTCAAGTTTAATTACATATGGAAGAGGTAAAGGCATTGTAGTTGGAACAGGAATGGGAACTGAAGTTGGAAAAATAGCGGAAATGATAAATGAAGTAGATGAGGATGAAACACCACTTCAGAAAAAACTAAATAATTTAGGAAAAACACTAGGAATAGTAGCTCTTGTTATTTGTGCTATTATATTTGTTGTAGGAACACTATATGGAAAAACACCTTTAAATATGTTTATGACCGCAGTTTCTTTAGCTGTTGCTGCCATACCAGAAGGACTTGCTGCAGTATCTACAATTGTTCTTGCAATTGGCGTTCAAAGAATGGTAAAAAGAAATGCCATAGTAAAAAAACTTCCAGCTGTTGAAACACTTGGAAGTGCTTCAGTTATTTGCTCAGACAAAACAGGAACTCTTACTCAAAATAAAATGACTGTAAAAAAGGTGTTTACAAATGGTGAATTAATAGATTTAGAAGAAATAAAATCATTTGATGATGAACTTACCTTATTATTTCAAGCAGAAATGTTATGTAATGACACAAAAGTGGCCGAAGATGGAACACTTCAAGGAGATCCTACTGAAACAGCACTAATAGATATGGGAAATAATACAGGTTTTGAATTGAGCGATTACCCAAGAATTGCAGAAAAACCTTTTGACTCTGAAAGAAAACTAATGACTACGGTGCATAAAGCAGGTGATAGTTTTATAGTATACACGAAAGGTGGAGTTGATGAACTATTAAAGTGCTGTAATTCCTATGTTAAGAACGGCGAAAAGAGAGCCGATTTGGATAATTACAAACAGCGTATATACGATTGCAATGAAAAAATGGCAAAGAACGCACT